>Ga0302320_10006113_pt1 | contig 26821 bp, 24 predicted proteins | sample Bog_T0_3_FD_202130 | JGI IMG/M metagenome (GOLD analysis project Ga0302320, IMG submission 202130) | Peat permafrost microbial communities from Stordalen Mire near Abisko, Sweden - Bog_T0_3 | ecosystem: Environmental > Terrestrial > Soil > Wetlands > Peat | place: Sweden: Abisko, Stordalen Mire...
TAGAAGAATGGAGTTCAGTGGAGTGCTCAAGATTCTTATCTCCGATTGGGGTCATTGCGGCCCTATTAGACAGCGGCAATTCTGCCTTCCCTAGACCTAAAGATGGGCCACTCGTCTCAGCTGCGCTAGAAGACCCGCAGCGGCGCGCCCGATGCCTCACTGCGGCTGATCCCATGCATCGATCATAGCTAACTTGCCGCGATATTTGACTCCCACCGTGCCGATTGGACGGAGGATTCCGCAGCTTTGGCCTAATTCGCGCTCCTTGATATGCTGACTAGGCGTATTCGTTCAGTACCTGTTAGGAATTCTTGTTTTGCGGAACGCCTCAAGGCCACTGGTCATTCTGCTTTGTGCAAATGCTATGGCAGAATCCGCAGCATCTCCAGCCGGCATCTCGGAAGATGCTGCCTGCGGAATACTTAAAAAAGCTCTGTTGACCTCCTATGCTATTGCATCGCGTTACGGATGGTTCTGTAATTTCTAGACCTTGGAAAATGACGATTGTTACGTGTTCGCGTTGCACTCCAACCGACCCGCCCCTTACAGCAGTCATATGGATTGGTACGCAGTAAAACGTACGAGTGGTGATGTGTATGGGTATGACATTAATGAGGAGAAGCTGCTGCCATTGTCTAAATCTGCTGAAGGTAAATAGGCAAATATTATTGGATTCCCAACAACCCGTTAGAGCGAGCGCGATCATGAATAAAGCGAGCTTCTCCGATGTGTCGGCGGCGTGCAGCTCTATGGATCGGTTAGACAACACCTATGGCAACTAAAGGCTGGGTCAGTGTCGGCGAATATGAGAGCGATACGGCTGCGGACACGCTTGCCGCCTCCTTAACGATCGCAGGTGTACCCAACGAGGTGGTCAGCGGCTCCGTTGCCTTCGCGGGCCCCAATCCCGGTCGCTGTATTTGGGTTCCCCCAGAGTGGGTCGAGAGGGCGAAGGCCATTCTTGACGAGCCAGCTGTGCCCGAAGACGAACTGACAGCCCAGGCACTTCGTTATTCGCCGCTCGATGATGAAGGAGCGGAGCAGCCACCCGGCACTGTGCCGCCAAGCCCCCTCTTGGCCGGACCATCTGCAGGCGATCGACGACCCCTGTTACTCCTGGTCCTCGCTGGGGTTGCAGGGATTGTGCTCATTCGTATGATTCTGGGTGCGACCAACGTACGCAGCGAGGAAATTGCGATCTCCCACTCGCCGGACGGAAACACCGATGCCGCGCTACTTGAAATTCAAAATGACGCCCACGGAGCGCACGCTCTGAGGGTATGCCTCAGAGGTCATTCGCAACAGCCCATCTCCTCAATCGGCTGCACCGACGTGGCGTATCTGTCCGGTGTACCTCACGGCAGTGGCCAGCAGGGTGTGGAACTTGTATGGGTGAACTCCTCACAGTTGGAGATTCGTTACGCCAGCGCGGCTACGGCAACCTTATATATTCCAGTCTTCACGTGGCCCGGTATCTTGGCTCGACGATCACCCCGCTATGTGTCTGATCGAACTCTCAAGCCGATCCACATTGACCTGATTCACGCCACCGCCGCGCTGGATGGCGGGTGACCAAAGACGACGTGGCCCACCGTAATTTAGAGATCCCGTGCCGCAGGCCGACAATCATGACCAATCTCGGCCAAAGAAAAGGCCTGCCTCGGCCAGCGCACTCAGCAAGATCGCGACCTCTGTGTCGGAACGGTCAGTGGCTTGGACGCGGGCTTGGTCAGGATTCATGGTGCCAGTCTCTGCCATTTTAGGGCTGCCGTTGGCCGTCTAACACTTAACCGCTCCTAGCCCTCGTTCTCAGCAAAGCGCTTTAGCTTTTCCAGGTATTCGCGCGCAGCTGCAATGTCGCGACCAGCGATTGAATCGGCAATATGCCGTGCAAAATATGAGCGGGATATTCGCTCGCCGTAGCGGCGCGACACCCACACCGCAAGAGGAATGAACGCGATACCGCCTGCGATGTTCCATGCGGCAAAGGCCCGGAACTGGGGCGACAGGTAGAGATTCACGCCGAACGCGCCGGCGAAAATGACCACGAAAAACGGGATCCACCACACAATCTGGCCCGTGAGGAACGCTCGATTGAAGGAACGGACGCGCGCCATGCGAAGTGACTCGACTTGGGCCTGCAGCTCGAGGATCGGTAAGCCGAAGTTCAAGCTACGCAACCTCTGCTGCTGGCGCACCCCCGCGACGCCGGTCGCGATCACCCAAATATTGAGGACGAGTGCGGAAACGAAGAGCGCCGGCTGGCTCGCATGCGTGCCGAGGAAGTGGCCCAACAGCACCGTCGTCGCGACCCACACAGTCACGCTAAAGGTGCCGAACGGACCGAACTTCCATACGCGTTCGCGCTGCCGTTCGATCCACTCGTCGCGAAGTAGGCGCTCGCTCAGCCGCAGTCGCTCGTCGAGGCGTCGGCTCCGGTCGGCCCATTCGTTACGAAGCTCTTCGAGGTTGATGCTCATGGGGCGGTCTCCTGCGAATTGTCGAGGCGCGCGAATCCACGTTGTAATTCGCTCTTTACACGGTTCATGCGGGTAGTGACGTTGCCAGGCGAGATACCGACGATCTCTGAGATCTCTTTTGAGGTGTGCCCTTCGAGGTAGAGCAGGACCAGTGCGCGGTTCAGCTCATCGAGACCGTCGATCAACCTACGGAGCATCCCTATGTTGTCGCCGGCTTCCCCTGCCAGCGGGTCATCGGAGGAGTGCTCGTAAGCAAGCTCCTCGAGTGGCATCGTGTTGCGAATGCGTCGGCCTTCTCCGCGGAAATGGGAGATCGCTACATTCATCGCGACGCGGTAAGCCCAGGTCGAGAACTTAACGCGGCCATCGTAGCGACAGAACGAGCGCCACAGCTGGGTAGTCATCTCCTGGACAAGATCATCCCGATCCTCAGGATTACGGCAATACCCGAACGCGACCTTGTACAGGATGGCGCGGTGCTCCTGGAGCAGCGCGAGGAAGCGGGCCTCGTCCGCAGAGTTCATGTCCCGTTATTCGCCGGTGGACGCTTCAATCTCACAGCGGCGCCGTGAAAGGAGAAGGATGGTTTAGTTGCGCCATCCGCGCGGGGCTGCTGGCGTGATTTGAATGGCCAATTTTGATTATTCAGTGGGCATCATTCTGCTACGCGTGATGCGGCAATAATGCCCGTACCGCGCTGGCCCAGAGGATCAGGCCCGCTCCAAGTGCACCAATCGCATTCTCGGGCCCATCGCGGGCAATAAGTGGATAGACACTCGCCAGTACGATCAATGCGGCGCCAGTAAGGTAGTGCGGACGATACTCGAACAGGCGCGCAAGCGGCAGAAAGTGCACCCCAACAATGAACACTATTGCAGGCAAAACCCACCTGGTATTGCCGGTATGGGTGAGGACGAGTGCCACCAGCAAAATGACGCCCCATTGCAAGGCGTTGATCAAATTGAATAGTCGAGACTTCCGCCGGCTCTCAGGCGTTTGTGCGATTGCCTTCAGCGCCGGCGAATTGGCCTTATACACCCGGTGCGAGGTCGCGAGCAGCACCGCTGTGCCCAATGCAACAATCAGCAGTCCGACAACCCCTGGGTATTGATCATTAGCCCATAACCCCAGCCAAAGCCCACCGAACACCGAGAAGAACATCGCACCTATCGCGCGACCTGCCATCGCGGGGTCGCCGAGTACCGATTGGGGCGCGGGATTCATGATTCCAGACTATATCTGGACAACTCGGGTATCGCGAATGCTCAAAGGCTGTAGATGAAGGCTTGCAGCTTAGATCGCCAAAAGCACAGGAAAACTTATGCGCCTCCTGATTGCATCCAGTACCAAAGACTTAAGCCCAACCCTGGATCTCGCACCCACCACCGCTTGCCGAGAAGCCAGGCCTATCGCCTTGGCCCAAAACACTGCTTATTACGACCCACTTTGTGAAAGGTGCGAAGCTCCATGGCCGGGCTCCCGGTGCTACCTGCTTGGTGGTGGCGCAAGTCGCACATGCCCACGAGACCCTTGGCCATTGGGGTATCGGATTATACTTAACGCATGAGGTATCCACCTTAGCCCCTCTGGGGTGAAATGACGGATCGAGAGCGAGCCTACCTCACCGCAGCCGGCAAGCTATATGACAAGTACGAAACCACAGCGCAGCGAGCCCGCGTACTTGCCTATCGCGATGCCATGGAGGAGTTGAGCCAAAGTTATCCCGTGGATCGCGAAGCGCGAATTTTCTATGCGCTGGCACTTGTCGTGGCGCAGGACCGTGGGGACAAGAGTTCTACAGACCGCCTCACAGCCAGACCAATGCTCGAGGATCTATTTGCAGAGGACCCGACGCATTCCGGGTTGGCCCATTATCTCATTCAGGCGTACGACGTGCCTATCTTGTGCGGGCGCCCACTCGTCGCGGCGCGTGCTTACGCGGACATAGCCCCCGATGCGCCGCACGCGCGTCACTTGCCATCGCATGCGTTTACCCGTCTAGGATTTTGGCAAGAATCCACCGACGGCAAGGTCGCAGCCACACCTGTGGGTACGCGGCGCAGCAAAAAAATATTTCTGGCAATTTCTGTAAGAATCTCCCGCCTGCGGTGACTAATGTCACCAAGTGGAATGAGCAGATCCTTGATATGGAGGAAGGGGTGTGAACCAGGACGAGCGGTACTCCCTCGCCTTATCAACGCTCGGGCCAGCCCTGCGGCGAATGGTCCGCGGCTTTGAGGCGCACCCGGAGCGACGCCAGGACCTGTTGCAGGATATCCACGTAGAGCTGTGGCGAAGTCTCAAGAGCTTCAACGCGCAATGTGCCCTCCGGACCTGGGTCTTCCGGGTTGCACACAATGTTTACGCCTCGCACGTGCTGCGAAGCCGCCGGCTTTACGGGGCATTGGTGAGTCTGGATGAACTTGCCGAGGTGCCCAGTCATGACAACCCGGCAGACAGCGCGTCCAATCAGCAGGCGCTGGAGCGGGTGCGAGGTTTAATTCAGCGCCTGAAGCCCCCGGATGCCCTCGTAATGTCGCTCTATCTTGAGGACATTGGTGCCAGCGAGATCGGCGAGATTATTGGCCTTTCGGCCACCGCCGTGGCGACCAGGATTCACCGAATCAAGACCGTACTAGCCGGAGAATTTCACAAGGGAGGGTCGGATGATGGCCACACCTGAGGAAAGCGACATCAAAGCCCTCTGGGGTGCGCAGCCAGTGGATACCAATCCGGTTGTCATCGAGAACATCCGGTCCAAGGCAGATAGACTTGAGTCCGCTATCCGCTGGCGCAATCGCCGCGAATACGCGGCTGCACTGCTCGTGATCGCAGTATTCACCTGGTATATCTGGTTATTCCCGGCACCACTTACGCGGCTGGGAAGCCTTCTGATCATTGCTGGCACGCTTTGCGTTTGCTGGTCGCTGCATTCTCGCGGCTCGTCCCAGCCAATTCCATCCCAGCTTTCATTCTACGAGTACGTGTTGAAGTATCGAGAGGAGCTTCGACGGCAACAATCTGCCCTACGGACAGTTTGGCTATGGTACTTGGCGCCGCTTGTTCCTGGACTTTCGCTGTTTATGATCGGACGCCACTTCGATCACCCATCGTCACATGCAGGCCCTCTATGGCTGGTTGCACTCATTGCGATCGGCGTGTTTGCGGGAGTCTGGCAACTCAATTTGTGGGCTGCCCGCAGGCTTCAGCATGCAATTGACGATATCGACACCCTCTTGAAATATTTAGGAGATTCCCCTCGACTCGGAGCTTAGCTAAGCCATCAAATATCGGCCAAGCGACGCGCAGTTGGTCGATGTGGCCTGAATAAAATGCAGGCATCTCGCCGTTTGAGGCCCGATTTCGAGTTGGTCTCGCTGGGCAAGCGATGATGCGCCGGAACCTATATTCTTGGGACTATCGGACTCGTCTGGTGCGCCCACCGTCGACTGCGACGCGGACCGGTGCTAGTCTGGGCTCACCTTTTGGGCCGGCCCCTTATGTGAGTTGAGCTTGAGGCATAAGCTATTAAATCAACCTTAAACGCGTATTTGCCCGCGACGTTGGCCGCGCTCTTGTGCACCACGCTGTGTACTTTTACTTGTTATACGTCCGGCATGCGGTCGCGCGACCTTCTGATCGCGGCCTTGGTTTGCGGTTTCGTGGCGCTCGTTACCGCGCTCATGCAAGTCAAGAGATCAAGCCGGCGCTGAGATTCAGCGCCTGGAATCCTTTCCTGGGCGCGGTGAAGGGCAAAGTTGCCACACAATACTCAGCCGCTGAGCGTCCCAATGACGGCCTGCATCGCGCCGGCATGGCGTTGTGGCGACAGGCTCGTCCGGCAGCGACTCACGCTTTAGCGCCCAAGCTCGCCCACGTCGCATCAACATCGGTAGAGCCATTCCCAGTCGTTGTTACTAACGCGGTCACGCTGTTTGCCGGGGCACCACCGGATGCTGATGTGAGTCCGCTTCGCGTCAGTTTGATCCGGATTCTCGGCGCGCTAGAACGCCAATTACAAGCGTGAGTGCGACGAAGAGTCCGCCTATTGCCCAGCGGTGGTTGAACCAGAGCGCGTCAATGCGCGCCCGCTGTGGATCGACCTTAGAGTACGCGATTGATACAGCATCGCCGATCGAAAATCGGACAAGTGCCTGTTGCGAAGAATTGACGACACGATGTGCGAGGCCGTTCTCATCGGTAAACTCAAAGATCGGATAGACCTGCCGGGGATGCGGGCGCTCGAACCCGACCACGGTTCCCCGCACATACACCGCATCGGGGGTCGAGTGTTGGTAGCTGCTGTCGATTAGCAGACCGGCGAACACAAGGATCAGGCCAAGACCTAACGGTAACATCAGGCGCATGGGCTACTCCGACACAAGAGGACATCCCCACATATAAAGCTCTGGGCAATCCGGTCCATGCACTCCGTGGATCTCTCTGTGTTCATAACTCCTCGTGCCGAATGGGATACAGCTTCAAGGAGTATGACTATACCTCGCAATTGTCGGCCACTATCTCTTCAAGTGGATCTGCTGTTAGCATCAGCCTCAAGCCGCCTCGTCGGGCGTGCACCGTGAGGGCATATGCTATGGCACCGGTCGACAGTATTAAGGCCGCCTATGCAGCGTTCGGTAGCAACGACCCTTCGGTGCTGTTCGGCGCCATGGATCCCGCCATATGCTGGAACGAGGCCGAAGGCAATCCGCTGGCCGATCGCAACCCCTATGTCGGCGCTGAGGAAATCGGCAGTGGCGTATTCGGTCGGCTATTGGCAGCGATCGATGGCTTCTCCGCGGTGCCCAGTACGTTCATCGACGGCGGCAACGACGTTGTCGTGCTCGGCCGCTACGGCGGCACCATAAAGGTAAGCGGCGCCCGGCTTAATGCGCAGTTCTGCCATGTCTACCACTTCCGCGATGCCAGGATCGTGTCATTCCAGCAGTACACCGACTCGGCACAGTGGACCAAGCTGATAGCCTGACACAGGTGCCCAGACCGGTCACAGCACTGCTCGGCCATCAAGCGCATTCCCATGATTCCCACCATCACCGCCTTTGCGGCGTCACCTGATCGCGGCAAGGGGCTTGCGCGTGACACGCGCGTTCGCTGGGCACTTGAAGAGGTTGGACAACCCTACGAGGTCCGACTTCTCACTTTCGCCGAGATGAAGGAGCCCGCGCACCTTGCGCTGCAGCCCTTCGGGCAGATACCGACCTACGAAGAGGGCGATCTAGTCCTGTTCGAAACCGGCTCGATCATCCTCCACATAGCCGAGCACCATGCGGGCCTGTTGCCGGATGACGCCATGGCCCGGGCACGCGCAATCACATGGATGTTTGCAGCGGTCAATACGGTGGAGCCGCCAATCATTGAGCTGACTACAGCCAGACTGCTTGAGGGCAACAAACCCTGGACCAGCGAGCGCATGCCTCTGGTAGAGGATCGCATTCGCCAGCGGCTGAAGCAACTGTCGGCCCGCCTGGGCAATGCCGACTGGCTCGATGGTGCATTCAGCGCGGGCGACCTCATGATGGTGCATGTACTGCAGCGGCTGAAACGTTCCGGTTTGCTGAACGAATACCCGAATCTCTCCGGCTACGTCGCTCGCGCTGAGGCGAGACCTGCTTACCAGCGTGCGTTCGATGCACAGTTGGCCGTTTTCACTGGCAATGCACCCGGCTGACGCAGGATTGTTGCGGCTGTCCGGGTGCGAAATGCCTCACAGCAACTGATCACTGGCGCTCGGAACCGGTCGACGCTGTCTCAGTGAATGCGGCCTCAGCCAACGCCGCTTCAAGCGCGTTGGCTGGGCCCGCGCGCATTGCAGAGAGCTCTGGCGCATTCCAAATTCGAACCAGACCACCGTCCAGCAGCAATCCCGCGCGGTTGGCATGGCCTAGCACGATATCGAGAGCATGCGTTGCCAATATCACCGCGCATCGACCGGCCTCGACCCGCGCAGTAAGTTCCTGCTTCAGGATCAATGCGCTGGCCGGATCAAGACCGTTGAAGGCTTCGTCAAGTACGATCAGGGCGGGCTCATTTACCAGCGCCAGCAGTGCGCAGAGCTTCTGACGCATGCCGAGCGAGTAGGTCTCAACGGCACGATCCAGCGCCGAGGTGAGCCGAAACCGCTCGGCGAGCGCCAACACCGGCTCGCCAATCTCAGTGAGCTCATGCGCTGCAGCGTAAACTTCCAGGCATTGGCGACCGCTCAACAAACTGGGAAGTCGCTCCGGCGGGTGAGAAAAGCCAAGCAGACGCATGGCCTGTTCAGGCGCCTCCTGGATCGGGTAGCCGCCAATCAGCACATTGCCGCTGGTCGCAATCAGCTGCCCGGCGATGGTACGCAGCAATGTCGTCTTGCCACTGCCGTTGGGACCGAGCAGCGCAAACCATTCGCCGCGGGCCACGCTAAGGTTGACTCCTTCAAGGACAGCCCGGGGCCCATAACCCACCTTCAGCGCACGAATTTGCAAAATGACTTCGATCATATACGCGCCTTAGTACTGCTGCGGAGTTGCCAGATGCAGAGCAGCGCTGCCGCAGGGATCACCCATTGGCTCCGCCAGCGTTCAAGTCCGACCAGGAGGCTGAAGGAGAACAGCGCACGCAGCCGCATGTGCCGAACACCACGGGCCTGCGCCAGAACCAGCGTCGGTGCAAGAGTCGCGAATGCCAGCCACCCTTCGGCCAAACGCGCCGCAAGCAACGGCCGCACGCCAAGCACGCCCAGCAGCAGCACCGCGGCCAGTGTCCACTGCAGCTGCTTGAGCAGTGGAAGGCTGCCAATCGCCCAGGCCAGGCGTGCCGGCCTGAGGGGCGTGGGCCGCAGCCAATCCCCGCCCTTCCGTGCCACGTGCACGGTGGCTCGTAGCGTGATCAGCAGATACAAGATGATCACCCAGAGACCCACCAGTGCGAGCGCCAGATTGGCCGAGGTGCCCAGCGGCAGAATGAGCATCGCGGGCGCTATGAGGCGCGAGACGATGCGCGGCTCGAACCAGCGCCGCGTCTGCAGCTTTCCCCATTGGGCCAAGGCACCAAGGCTCGCGCGCCCGCCCACTTGCCGCAACACCATCGGCCGGCTCGGCGACGCGGACGACAAGCGTGCGCGCGCTGGCAGCCACCAGCCCAGGAGTGAACCCACGAGTAATGCGGCGGCGCAGGTGAGCAGCAGCCGCACGGTCAGGGCTGATGCAGACGACACCGCGTGATTCAGCAGCGGCAGCGCAGCCAACAGCACCACAATCAGCACGCCCGACAGAGCAAACGAGCGCACTGCGATAACGCGATGCCTTACGCTGCTTCTCACTGGCAGTGTCGAAACCCAGCCGCCCAGGTAGAACGCGGTCCAACGAATCCGACCCCCATGGGTCCACATTGAGGAACTGAGCGCCACCAGCACGCCGATCGCGGTGCTATTCGGCGCGGCAAGGGGAAGAAGAACGGGCCAGATCGCGGCTAAGCCAACTAGTGCTGGCACGATCACCAGCGCCAGCAACACCAGAAGGCTCAGTGCGCGCCGCCGCGAGCGTCCGGTGCCTTGAAGGAGGTTTCTCCACTCGAGCCACAGGAGGTACAGGAGTGGATTGCGCTGCTTCAAGTACTCAACCTACCCGCGGCACCATACTCGCTGAAATCCAGCGCACGGATTGCCTTCGGCAAGACCATCGCTGTGGCTGCACTCCACCGCCGGGCTGCGACAGCAACGGTCACCGCGACTGAAGTGCAATTCATGTCTTCATCTCTGGCGACCTTCATGTCCCTACGCATCAAGACACTACCTAGCCCAACCAGGATTGGCGGAGTTGCACGATCTTAGGCCTAACAACCAGACAAGTGCACACCCGGACCCCGCAGGAGCCATGAACGGGACACTGGCGCAGTCGGCTGCCCGCTGCTAAAACCGGCCGTCCGCGATATTCGAGACCCGGGGCGCCTGCCGCCGCGCGCCCGACATATACTTGAACAATGGCTTTCCGGCAAGGGTAAGTGCAATGCGATCGCCTGTTTGCGGAGCACACACGTCGTTACTTCGACCCGGGGGATTGGACAAGACCGACCCCTTCGCTACCGCCGGGCAAGCCCCGCGCTCGATAGGAGCCCGCGGCGTCGGCCGACACCATAAGTCCTCGTTAATTAGCCGAGTGATTCGCAGCGGCCTGTTGCTATGCGCCGGCCAATTGACGGCTGGCGTGTCGTTCGCCGCGGGCGCGCCTGCGCCATGCCAGTCGACCGTAACCGGTGACCTGCGTCTGCATTCTTTGACGAGCGCGATATTCCACAATACCCGCACAATCCGCGTCCTTGTTCCGCCGGGTTATGAATCTGCTGAGAATGCCGCGCGAAGGTACCCGGTACTGTACTTGCTCGATGGGCAGAATCTCTTCGATGCCTGCCTGAGCGAGGTCAGTCACCACGAATGGGAGGTCGATGAAACCGTCTATCGATTGATCCGCGAGCACAAGATACCGCCACTGATAGTCGTCGGCATCGACAATGCCGGAGCTGATCGGGCCGCCGAGTACCTGCCGTATAAAGATTACCTCGGAAATCCCACCATGCCGGAACCTATAGGCAAGAAATTCCCGGATTTTCTCACCGATGAGGTAATGCCACTGGTCGATGGAAACTACCGAACGCTGCGGGGGCATGACCATACCGGCCTCGGGGGCTCCTCCTACGGAGGCGTCGCGACTCTGTATGCACTGCTGGTGAAGCCGCATGAATTCGGCTTCGGCCTCATCGAGAGCGCGTCGCTGAGCGTGGGTATGGGCCAACTGGTGCGCGACACGGCTCCTCTGGTGGCCAGACCGAACCGCGTATATTTCGGCTTCGGTGGCAAGGAGGCCGACAATCCAGCCACTAACGACATGATGATAGGGCTGATTCGCCAGGTGCAGGCCAATTTTGAAGCCGCTGGCTACGATAGGGCTCGCTTGCGCGTGGTGATCGACCCTGACGCCCGTCACACCGAGGTGGCATGGGCCAAACGGCTTCCAGATGCGCTTACGTTTCTCTTCGGCAGTTCATCGGTGGGCCAGTAGACCCCGTCTGTAGGTATCTTGCCGGTGGTCCCTACTATCATCGTGACGACGCTCAACTTGACTTTTTTGCTCGCCTCTGACGGCTCCAGGATTTCAATGGAGGCTTTGGGTGCATCGGTCGCGAATTAACGGGCTGCTCATCGATTGCACGACCACTGATCTGGACGGGACTGAGGTGCCCTTGCGGAAATCCGCCGCGATCCGGTATTTCCAAGGCTTATGGAGACGCACTCTAATGTATGGCTTATCGTTAGCATCGGCCCCCCGGGGCCATCGTGATTCTCCCCTGCTGGCACGCCACCGTGCATCGGCACTCCTCATCGCAGCGCTCTTCCTCCTGAGTGCGTGTGCAACCACAAGCCCGCCATCCCAGCGCGCCGCAGCTGATGCGGAAGAGGCCGTACGGAGTAGGGAAATGGCCTTTGCCAAGACCATGGCCGATCGGGATTTCAGCGCGTTTGCCAGTTTTTTGTCGCCCGATGCGGTCTTCTTCGCTGAGCACACGGTCCGGCGCGGCGCGGCCGCCGTAGCCGCCGCCTGGCAGCCCCTATTCGTCGACCCGAGTGCGCCCTTTTCCTGGGCTCCAGATCACATCGAAGTGCTGGCCTCCGGCGATCTTGCGCTCAGCACCGGACCGGTGATCGTGAACGACAAGGTCGTGGGCCGATTCAATTCGATCTGGCGTCTTGAAGCGCCCCACACCTGGCGCATTGTGTTTGATAAGGGCGAAGCGGTCTGCCCCGCCGCAACGGATTAGCTTCTCAAGTGGACGACCCTACTCAGCCTAGCTTTGGCGGCACGTTGGCGTTGAGCCGAAACAGATTCTGCGAATCGTATTTGGCTTTGAGCGCGACCAGTCGTTCAAAGTTGGCGCCGTAATTCTCACGATACCCTGCCAGTGTGACTTCGGTATCCACATAGTTGGTGTAAAAGCCCTGGGTCAACGGCGCCAGTTCGCGCCAGTTAGCGCGCATCTTCTCGGTGTTCTCCTCAATATGCTCGTTGGTGGGCCAGATGCTGTGCGTGCCCAGCGTAAAGAGCATATTGCGATTGGGGAAGGCGGTGGCCGCGGGCGCCATGTGCCGGTACGCTCCGCCGCAATGGTCGAAGAACACCAGATACCACTCGGGCATGCGCCGGAACGAATCGACAATCAGATCAATCCCCTCGTCCTTGAGCTGCGTCAGCATGCCAGTCTTCATGTAGTAGTACTGCCCCGGTTTGAGCAACTCATCCCCGCTGACCTGCAAGGCCACGTACGGCATCGGCTTGATCGTGTCGTGCACCGGCTTGCCAAAGGCGCGCAGCTTCCTGAGCCACGCCTCGCCCTGGGTGCGATCCCCGGACCAGCAGGCCTCGATCTCAATAACCGGACCGTCGGGCCCGGTGTACAGAACCGGATCCAGATTGACGAGCTCGGGGGCATCCACGGCCATATCGCGGTAGCAGCGCAGCACCTCGGGCGCCTGGGCAATCGGCCAGATGAGCGCGCCGCCCAGAATGATCGGATCCATGTCGTGCAGCTGGTATTCGATCGAGGTCACCACGCCGAAATTGCCGCCACCGCCGCGCAGGCCCCAGTAAAGATCCGGGTTTTCCGCGTCATTGGCCCGCAAGAAGCGCCCGTCGGCCGTCACAATATCGAACGAGGTGGCGTTATCGCAGGCGAGCCCGAAGCGTCGTCCCAGCCGCCCCACGCCACCACCGAGTGTCAGGCCAGCGGCGCCCGTGTGCGAGACCGTACCTGCCGTCGTCGCGAGCCCGAAGGCCGCGCTCTCATGATCGAGCTGCCCGAGGAGCGAGCCCGATTCGACGTAGGCACGCTTGGTTTCCGCGTCGATGCGCACGCCCTGCATCGATTGCAGATCGATCACCAGGCCGCCATCGCAACTCGATTTGCCTGAGTAACTGTGGCCGCCGGCGCGCACGGCGGTCAGCAACTGGTGCTCGCGGGCAAAGGCCACGGCCTGCTGCACATCGGCGGCACCGGTACAGCGTGCAATCAGCGCCGGCTTCTTGTCGAATGAGGCGTTCCAGACCCGGCGCGCCCGATCGTAATCCGGGCTGCCCGCCAGCAGCAGCTCACCGCGCAAGCTGGCGGCGAGTGCTTCGATGGCCGATCCGCTCAGCACGATCTCGCCGCCGGTTAGGCTCCTGGCCGGCACGTTGCCCACACCCTTGAGCACTGAGGCGAACCCTCGCAGCGGCAGCGTCGCTGCTAAGGCGAGACCCGAACCGACAAAATGACGCCTTTTCATGAGCCCTCTTCGTGTGTGTTCCTGCGTAGGGTGTGCCTGCAATCACTTCGGCAGTGCGACGTAGAGATCATCCAGGTAGACCGAGACCCGGTGCAGGCGCCGATCATCGGTAATGGCCTTCATGTGGTCTTTCTTGTTGTCGCAGTAGCGTACCCGAAGCGCTGCGTGTCCGCATCAATTCGGCGATTTTTGCGCACTGGCACTGGCCAAAGCAGGTGCGCGCAGCGCACCGACAGAATTCGAAGGCTTTGCCACTGGCCTGCAAAAACAACTACCTGGCCTCCAGCCGGTTCTGTAGCATCCCACTGGAAGGGAGCACACGATGGCATTGACCCCGTGAGTGAGCCGGGTGGCGTTGCGCAGGCCGGCGCTATCCCCGCCTCTTCGGTCATTGCCGTGTTCATCGGCAACGGCCTGGAGTTCTATGACTTTTGCAGCTACGGGCTCTTTGCCGTCTACATCGGCAATGCCTTCTTTCCCTCCGCCGATCACTCACTGAGCCTATTGCTCTCGCTGGCGACCTTCGGGATTGGATTTGTCTTCCGTCCCATCGGGGCCCTGGTGCTGGGCACACTGGGCGATCGGATCGGCCGCAAACCGGCGATGCTGATCTCCTTCTTCCTGATGGGTGTGGGCATGCTGGGGATTGGGCTGACGCCCTCCTACGCACAGATTGGTATTGCGGCGCCGATTCTGGCCGTGGGCTTTCGGCTCGTACAGGGCTTCGCACTCGGTGGTGAGGTGGGACCGGCCACGGCATATATGGTGGAGGCGGCCCCGCGCCTGCGGCGCGGCCTTTATGGGTCCATGCAGTTTGTGACGCAGGATATGGGCTCGTTGCTGGCCGCTCTTGTGGGTCTCGTGCTCTCGAGCCTGCTGAGCCCACAGAGCCTGCAGGCCTGGGGCTGGCGCGGCGCCTTTCTCCTGGGCGTGATCATCGTTCCGTTTGGACTGTTCATGCGAAACCGCCTGTCCGAAACTCTGGACATCCCTGAGGCGCAAGCGCCCACAGGCGCCGCTACCGAACGTGCATCAGCGCCTCGCCCGCCGCTGCGGCCCTATCTGCCCATCACCATCTACATTCTGATTCTGTTTTCAGCCGGCTCGGTCGGCTCCTATGTTTTGGATTACATGACCACCTACTCGCTCAACACGCTACGGCTGCCAGCCACGGTAGCCTTCGGTGTCGTCGTGGTTACATCGATCAGCGCCATACTCAGTCGCCCGGTCAGTGGGCTGCTCTCCGACCGTTATGGGCGCAAGCGAATCATCCTGAGTGGCTTCGCACTGACCTTGCTGCTGGTGCTACCCACCTTCTGGGCGATCAATCGCCACCCTTCGGTTCCGGTGCTCTATGCCCTGATGGGGCTGATTGCGATGGTATACGCGCTCGGTATCCCGCCGGTCATCGTGGCATTGACCGAAGCCTTGCCGCAGCGGGTCCGCTCCGGCGTCGTGGCCACGACCTATGCCTTTGCCGTCTCCGTATTTGGCGGCTCAACGCAATTTATCATCACCTGGCTTATCCGCAGGAGCGGTGATCCGATGGCGCCGGCCTGGTACTGGATGGGCGCGATCGTGCTGGGGTTGATTGCCGCATCGCTGATGCCAGAGACCGCACCGGTAAGACTCGAGCGTGGAGGCGCGACTGCGGCGGCGAATCCGCACCCTGTGACGGCCTTGTGAACCACTGAGCCCACCGCCGAGCCGGCTACGGGCGTGGCTCGCTGGCGACGGGATGGCGGGCGCCCAGATACTGCATCGCCACCCACCGATAGGTTGGATCCTCGTACGCGCTCGACTGCATCAGGGCGCTGTAGGCGATCTTGATATCGTGCTCATCCGTGTCGGCCGCCAGCCATTGCAGTGACAAATCAGCGCTCGCGCTCGGCAGCGGCGCGAATGGCGGCGCCCCGATGCCTAGATAGGCCGCCCCAATGCCAACACTGAAAAGCGCACTGCTACCCGGCCCCGCCCACGGGGCGCAGACGCGAAAGGCATGACTCGAGGTCACCAGATGCAGGGCGAAAAAATCGTGGGTGGAGTGGAAAATCTCCAGTGCCGAACGACTCACGTCCCTCAAGATCTCTTCAGGGCGCCCGCCGGCCGGCCGCAGCCCACTTGCACCCGCGGCCGCGCGATAGCGGGCGTTGAACCGGCCTTCGGTGTACGACGCATTGCGCAAGGATTGCAGGGAGGCGAGGTAAGTTCCGGCATCCCCCGGTGCCGGTGAGCGTTCGGCGAGGGCCGCCAGCGCTGAATCGTTCCCCGCGCTGCTCAGATACGCCAGTCCAGAGGCGATCTCCGAGGGCAGCCGGAACTCGATGCCGTAGGCCAGTCGTATCAGCGGATGGAAGGCATCTTTGACCCACCCGGATACGAGCCCCGGCAGGTAACGGGTGAGTACCTCCTGCCATCCCAGCCCATCGACCTGCGCCGCGAAAAATTCGCGCAGTCCCGCATAGGCTTCCCGGCGTCCAAGGTAATGCCGCCAGTTTTCCTGAGTGATGAGCTCCACGGGCGGCTCTTGAGGGATCAAGCGGCGCTGATAGTGGGCTGCAAACTGCTCGATGCCGGCTACATCCATGCCCAGGCTGTGCAGGGCCATGAAGGCCATAGGGCCATGATCCGCGTTGCCGGCGGGCGGGTAATGCGGCGCGTAGCGCTTGCCGTGCGCTTCAATCAGATGGCCCAGTACTGCGGGAAGCGTTGAGCAAGGCATCAGGGCACCGCGCTGCAGCTCAACAGGCTGCACATTCACTCTTAGATTTCATGGGTTAGCTGCCGCCGTGTGATCCGTGCCCAGCTGGAGCGCGAGAAAGCGCTCGATCGCTCCGAGCATCGCCTCCCGGTCCTTGCTGTGCTCAATGTGGTGATCGGCCCCTTTGAGTTCGAGATATTCATAGGGCTTGTTAGCACTCTTCATCGCCTTCACCATGGCGCGAGACTGGTCGATATCGACATTCACGTCATTATCCCCATGAATCAACAGCAACGGGACACTCACGGTATCGGCATGGCGACGCGGGGAATCGGCCTTGAGTTTGTCCGACTGCGACCCCACCTGGGCGCGCACAATGGCACTGTTGGTGAAATTGGACTCGTCGCTGAGCATTAAGCCCAAATCGCTGATGCCGGCGATGCTGACCGCACACCGAAACAACGATCCGTCGCGAACTGCACCGAGCAAGGCCGCGTAGCCCCCGAAGCTCCAGCCGACGATCGCCATACGCTGCGGGTCGGCAAGCCCGCTTGAGACCGCCCAGCGCGCGCCATCAACGATATCGTTGTAAGTCAGGCCGCCCCAGTCCTGGTGCGCAGCTGCGTACCAGGCGTGGCCAAAGCCACCGGAGCCGCGAAAGTTCATCTGCAGTACAGCGTAACCTCGATTGACGAGAAACTGCTGCAGGAAGAAATATTCCCACCGGTCGCGCGCAATCGGTCCGCCATGGGGCATCACAATCAGCGGCAGGTGCTCGGCCTTGGCGCCGCGGGGGATCATCAGGTAGCCCGGGATCATCGTACCGTCGCGCGCTGGAAAGCTGATCGGGCTCAGATGAGCGAGCAGCTGAGCGTCAAGGCCAGGATTGGTACGCCCGAGAGGTATGAGTCGAAATGCGACGGTATCGAGCAGGTACCAGGTACCGGGCTCCACATCGCTCGTGCAATGTACGATGCACAAGGATCGATCGTTGGTGCAGTCGATGATCGAATTACGGGTATCCGACAGGGCGCTATCGAGTTTGCGCAGCACTCCTGCAAGCGGCGAATTGGTGTAGTACATGTGCGGGCGGTCCGTCTCGTAGGAGACCCCGAGCAGCTCGCCGCTCTTGAGCAGTACCGGGCCGTCGATGTCGACCGCCTCATTGCCGTAGATCAGCTTAGGGCCTTCGCGATCGGTCAGGTCGATCGACCAGAGCGCATCATGGTCCCCGGATCTTCCAATCGCATAGGCGTAGTTCGGATTCTGCGCATCGACGGCGACAGGGAGTAGCCGGTCACCGCGCTGGAAGGCTTCGAACTTCAGAAGATGCGTCCAGCCGCGCTCATCTTCGGAGCGCACAAAGTACTGCTCGGTCGTGGTGTCGCTGGTGTAGCCCGAAGCGATGCGGGCGTGACCATGAAAATCGCTCATGTAATTCAGAATCGGCGGCGTCGCATGCAGCGCCAGCCGGATCCTGCCGTTAACCACGTTCAATTCAAAGAGCGCCGGGTAGGCACCGCTGGTGGTCGAGCCATAGACGGTACCGCCCATGGAGAGCAGCGACTTGGTCCAGCCATCGGTCAGATCCTCTTGAGCCTGGATCAGAACGGTATCAGGCTTGCCCGGACTCCAGTCCACCACCTCGTCCTGAAACTGGCCGCCGAGAGTGTCCTGGAGCAATACCAGCTGATTTTTTCCGTCTACATCGACGGCCACGAGGCGCGTGACCGTAACCAGCACGCCCGCGTCGTCGACGTTCCCACGGTAGCCGCATACCAGGCGGCCCGGAGTGGCAAACTGGCACCAGCTGATCTCGAATTTACCCGGGACTTCTGAGAGCACGATGCGGGACTTCTGGGTCGGGTTTTTCAGATCCCGTACCAGCACCACCTCCGGGGCGCCCTTGAGATGCACGATTTCAGCGAGGTAGTGGCCATCGGGTGAGATGGCGGCATCCGCGATGGCTTCAGCCGCTGCGAACACCTCGATTGGAATCTGCTGTGCTTGCGACGGCCCCGCCGCCATGTAGAGCGCCGGTAAGAGCATGCAGCACAGCGCTATACGCGACTTCAATTCCATCCGTGGACTTAGCCTTACTTGGCAGTGTTGGGCGATTATCTTCGCTGCACCGCGCAACGTCTAGCACATTCCAGACTGAGGGGAAGCCACTGGTGCGCTCGCCAGCAGCTGCGCCCGGGCTCGCTTGCCGCGCTTGCAAGCGCTGGCGGATCGGCATGGCCGCGGACTAGACGCGCGGTGCCACCAGCAGCTGCACCCAGTAGAGGCCGTGACGCTGCACGCGACCGGGTGCATAGGCGATACCCATTTCGGCGAAGCGCGGATCCATGATGTTCTCGCAGTGTCCCGGGCTGTCGAGCCAGCCCTGTACGACCTCATCGGCCGAAGTCGGGCCGTAGGCAATGTTCTCGCCCACCAGTTTCTCCGCATAGCCAGCGGCCTTGACGCGATCGGCCGGTGTGTGCCCTGCCAGATCCTCATGCTCAAAATAATTGTGTTCCGCCATGTCAGTGGCATGACCGTAGGCCACATCGGCCAGCTGTTCAGAGAGGCGCAGCGGCGCCACCGGCGCGAAGGCGTGCGAGCCGCACTGCGCGCCGCGGGCGCGCGCCGCGTTGACCAGTTGCAGTACACGCGAGGCATCGATCGGCGCTGCGTGCGCGGCGGCGACCGAGCTGTGGCTGGACGGCAGGGCGGGCGCCGTAGCGACCACGCTGGGGGCGCGCACCGTCGCGCTGGGCGTGGAACTCGCCGCCTCAGGATGCCCGGCGAGCGCCATCACCAGCCAGGTGTCTTCGCCCCGATGAAACACGCCAATGTCGCGCAGCGTGCCACCGAGCACGTTGTGACACCCGGTGTTGCGAAGCTGCTGGAATGCCCGATTGTCGGTGCCGCGATAGTACAGCGTGGCCCATTGCTGCGCGTGATAACCGCTGCCTTGGAGCGCGGCTTCCGCAGGCTGTCCAGCAGCCCATTGGGCTGCGGCCTGATCGAGCATCGGGCTTTTCTGCAGTGGCGCGACCGACGGCGAAAGTCCGCCGCACCCCCCGGCGCGTAGGGTTTGCACGACATAGACCCCGTCCGCCCAGGCGCAGCGGCCGCCGGCAAAGATCAGCAGCTGGACTGCAAGGCTTAGCCAACGGCTCCTCATCGCACGCATCACCTGAGCTACTCCTGATCGCCTGATCTGTCACTCTGGCTGCAGGCCGGGACGCCCGCCACGCCCAGCACAGGCTCCTGCAACACAGCTTATCCATCACAACGCACAGCGGCGCGGCGCGATGACGCCCAAAAGTGGTCGCCGTTCACAGATTTCGCGCTGTTAATCCCGGAGGCTTCAGTCGGGCGCGACTCGCAGCCGACACCGATGGGGTTGCGGATCAGACCTCCCGGGGGCCCTTTATATAGAGAGGCTCAAATGCGCCGCAGGCAGGGCGCCAAAGCGCGCATGTTATTCTGCGTCGCGGCAGGGCGCCCGGGCGGCGTGCCGCGGACGCGCGGGCTCGAGCTACGCCGAAGTTAACCGCCCGATTGAGGATGCAGGATGATGAGCGAAGGCCTCGTGCCGCCCCAGGGCTACTGGCTGGGGTTTGATACCGGCGGCACCTTCACCGATGCCGTGCTGCTGGCCGGCGGCGAGCGCGTCATCGCCAGCGCCAAGGCGCTGACCACGCCCTGGGATCTGGCGATCGGCCTGGGCGGCGCACTGCGCGCCGTGCTCGCGATGCTCCCGGCGGGTGCGCGGCGCGAGCAGATCAGCCTGGTGTCGGTCTCTACCACGCTCGCCACCAACGCCGTGGTGGAAAATCGCTTCAGCCCGATCTGCACGCTGGTGATCGGATTCGATGAAGCAATGGTCACGCGCTCGGGACTCGAGCGCGATGGCGGCGGCCAGATCGTGCGCATCCGCGGCGGCCACGATGCAACCGGTGAGGAATCCGAGGCGCTCGATGTCCAGGCCATCGAGCAGGCCGTGCGTGAACATGCTCCGCGCATCGAGGCCTTTGCCGTAGCTGCGCGCTTTTCCGTGCGCAATCCCGCGCATGAACTGATTGCCCGGCAGCGCATTCGCGCGCTCAGTGCGAAACCCGTCACCTGCGCGCATGAGCTCAGTGCCAAACTTGATGCCCCCCGGCGCGCGCTGACCGCGGCCCTCAACGCGCGCCTGACGCCGCAGATCCGGCACCTGATCGAGGCCCTGCGGCGCGTGCTCGAAGCCGAGGCCGTGCACTCGCCCCTGATGATCGTCAAAGGCGATGGTTCGCTGATGAAGGCCGAGGTCGCGCTTGAGTATCCGGTTGAAACCATTCTCTCGGGGCCCGCGGCGAGCGTCGTGGGCGCCGGATTTCTTACCGGGTTGAAGGATTTTGTGGTCTCGGACATGGGCGGCACCACGACTGATGTGGCAATCGTGCGCGATGGTCGCCCGGCCATCAACGCCGAAGGCGCGCTCATCGGCGGCTGGCGCACAATGGTCGAGGCCGTGGATGTGCGCACCTGTGGTCTGGGCGGCGACAGCGAGGTGCGCTTTGATCGCGAGCTGCAGCTGCGCGTCGGACCGCGCAAGGCGATGCCCTTGAGCCTGCTGGCGCACCGCTTTCCCGAGGTGCTGGCCGATCTGCGCGTGGTTGCGCCGCTCGATCGGCTGCCCGATCACGCCTCGCAATATGCACTTCGCAATCCCGATCGCGAAGCCCCGGCGCACCTCTCCTCGATCGAGCAGCGGGTGTTCCTGGCCCTGAAACATGAACCACAGCGGGTTTCGGCAGTGGCGCACAGCAGCGGCGCACTGGCAGCGCTGCGACGTCTGGCCGATGCCGGACTGGCCACCATCGCGGCCTTCACGCCGAGTGATGCGATGCATGTGCTCAGACGCCAGCAGGGCTGGAGCCGCGAGGCCGCGGAGCTGGGCGCGCGGATCCTGGCGACCGAGGAGCGCAACGCACGCGCCGCGCGTACCGCCGCGACGCCCGAGCAGTTGTGCGAGCGCACCTACGAGTACGTGCTGCGCGAGACTGGCCGCATCCTGCTGGCGAGCGCTCTGGCGATCGATCCGGGGATCGAAGCGCGCGCCGGGCACTGGGGGATCCTCGGTGATCGGCTGATCGAAGCGGTCGTCGCGGGCGAGCACTTCTCGGGACTGCTGCGCTCTGGCCTTGGACTGGCACAGCCACTGGTCGCGATCGGCGCGCCGGTGGGCGCTTACTACCCCGAAGTGGCCCGACGCCTGGCGACCACGCTGTCGATTCCCGAGCACGCCGCTGTGTGCAACGCAGTGGGTGCCGTAGCGGGTGTCGTGTCGCAGAGCATCACCGTACTGGTCAATCAGCCCACTTTCAGACTGTTTCGCGTTCACGATCCGGCCGGGAGTGTGGATTTCCAGGAGCCGGAGGCGGCCATTGAACATGCCCGTCGCGTCTCGCGCGGACTGGCGCTGGCGGCGGCCATCCGGGCCGGTGCCGGCGATCCCCACGTGGAGACCCGTATCATCGAGCAGCGCGCGCACAGTGCGCTGGGCGATGACTACCTGGCCGAGGCCAGCGTGTGCTCGACGGCGACCGGACGCCCCCTGCTGGGCGCCGCGCGCGTCAATTGACTTGTCGCAGCGATTTGGGTCTGATGCCGGATCCTTGATGGAGCACCCCTGCGGATGAGTCGCACGATCTTTCTGCTCAATGGCCCGAACCTGAACCTGCTGGGTGTGCGTGAACCGCACATCTACGGCAGCGAGACACTCGCTGATCTCGAGGCCCATTGCCGCGCACTCGCTGCGACCCTCAGCCTTGAACTGGTCTGTCGCCAGAGCAATGCGGAACACGACCTGATCAACTGGATCCAGGAAGCGCGTACCGCTGCCGCCGGCATCATCATCAATCCGGCCGCACTGACGCACACTTCGGTGGCGATCCTCGATGCGCTCAGTGCCTGCGAATTCCCGATCATCGAGGTGCACATCTCGAACATCCATCGGCGCGAGGCCTTCCGGCACCACTCCTACGTGTCCAAAGCAGCCTCGGGCGTGATCGCCGGCTTTGGCACGCAGGGCTACTTTTTTGCCCTGCAGCGCATGGCCCAGCTGCTGGGTACGGGCCCCTGAACACCCGGCGCTCGCCGCCCTACCTGCCGGCGCCGCAATGCCAGCGGCTGCGCGCCCTGCTGCCGGTGCTTGCTGGGCTGTGGCTCGTGACGTTACCCGCGCTTGCGCAGGCGCCGCGCACCGCGCCGCTGGCCACGAGTACTCCTGAGATGGAGGAGATCAACATCAGCGGCGAGCGCACCGGGCCACGCATGTGGCAGGTCACGCGCGCCGGAGACAACGCTCATGTGGTCTGGATCCTGGGGACGCTCTCGCCCCTGCCGCGCCGCTTCGTCTGGCAGACCGATGCGGTCGAGGCGGTACTCGGGCGCTCCCAGGAGCTGATCTCGGATGATCTGCGTGATGGTTTGCATTTCGGTCCGATCATGTCGATCCGGATCTACCTGCAGTGGCGCAAGACACGCGCCAATGCCGATCACGCCACACTGCAGCAGATGCTCCCGGCAAGCCTGTACGCGCGCTTCGAGGCCCAGAAGCTGAAGTTCGCTCCGCGCGAGGATTCACTGGAGAACTTGCGACCGATGGTGGCCGGCGGGCGGCTCTTCAATCGGGCACTCGAAGCCTCGGGACTCTCGCGCAGGGAGAATGATCTGTCACAGACTGTCATCAAGCTTGCGCATCAGAAGGATGTGCCGGTCCACAAAGCCAAGCTGAAGCTCGATGACCCGCTCGGCACGATGAAGGATCTGAGCCAGATACCGCCGGCCGCCGAGCAGGCCTGTCTGCAGACCATGATCGAGCGGATGGAGTCGGATCTGGGCACGATGCAGCGGCGCGCCCTCGCCTGGTCGAAGGGCGATGTGGCAACCCTGCGGCAGCTGACGTATCCGGATGAGCAGACCGCTTGCCTGCAGGCCGTCGCCAGTGTGGCGCGCGTCAATACCCTGATGCAGCAGTACCAGGCCGACTGGCTGAGTGCGGTTGAGGACTCATTGCAGAAAAATGCCTCCGCGCTTGCCTTGCAGCCGATGGATCTGCTGCTCGGGGATAACGGTCTGCTGGCCCAGCTGCGCGCCAAGGGCTACACGATCACTGGACCTTAAGCGGGCCACCCAAGGCTAGTGGGTGTCGTGCCAGTCCAGGCGCTGCAGCGGCGCGGCGGACGGTGGATCGAGCCCCGCATCGGCCTGGGCGATCGCCCGAGCTTCAGCGGGCAGGTCCAGTGAGCGGCAGGCCAGCAGGTAGGCCACCGCGGCCACGGGCAGGCCCACCAGCATCGCAATATCCGCGCCGCCAAGTGCGATCGCCACCGGCCCGCGGTACAGATCGGTGCTGAAGAACGGAATCATCGCCGCAAACCCGACGGCATAGGCCATCAGGCCGCGCCAGTTCCAGCGCCCGTACAGTCCGTGCGGATTGAATATCTCGCGTACCGAATAGTGACCCTTGCGGACCCAGTAGAAGTCGACCAGGTTGATGGCCGTCCATGGGGTGAGCAGGTAGAGCAGCAGCGCCAGCAGGTCCAGAAACCGATCCATGAAATTCGAGGCGGCCATGACACTGATCAGGACGGTGGCGGCCGCGGCTACGAGCAGGCTCAGCAGCCGCCGCCCGGCGCTGCTGGGCGCCGGCTTGACCGAGTCGGCGATGCTGAGCAGTGTGAGCGAGGCGCCATAGAAATTGAGTCCGGTAATCGTCAACAGGCCCAGCAGCGCGGCACCGAGCAGCAGCTTGCCCAGACCCGGCACGATGGCATCGGCCGCCTGTTCGGCGGCCAGCGCGACATCGGCCAGCGGATGGAGCGCCGCAGCAAAGGTGCCGACAAGCATCATCCAAGCACCGCCGATAAAGGAGCCGAGGTAGGTCCACCAGAAGGCGGCACGGACCCCGACATCGCGCGGCAGGTAACGCGAGTAGTCCGACACGTAGATCGACCAGCTGAGCTGGTAAGCCGCAGCGGCAAAGAACTGGGTCAGAAACGGGGTCAGCTGGAAGGCATGCAGGTCCCACTGCGCGCGCGGGTAATGTGCCGCCAGCGGCAGGCCGAGTGTAAACAGCGCGAGCACGGCGAGCATCAGGTAGGCCAGGCCGCGCTGGGCGCGGTGGATCCAGTCGTAGCCCAACAGCGCCAGCAGCAGCGCCAGCGACATGAACAGCGTGTTGGCCAGCGGCGCACTCGTGAAGGCGAGGCCGCGCAGCGCCTGGACGGCCAGTTGCTGGTTGACCGCGTTGTAGCCGATATAAGCCACCAGTGCGACCAGCCACACCAGCAAGGCCCCCAGGTAGCCAAACTGCGGGCGCGACTGGATCAGCTGCGGCAGGCCAAGCTGCGGGCCCTGGGCCGAATGGAATGCCATGAAAAAGGTGCCGAAGGCGCACCCGCTGACGACCGCCATCGCGGTCCAAGCCAGATTCCCGCCCAGCATGATCCCGAGCACGCCCACCGCCAGGGTGGCCAGATGCGCATCACCGGTAAACCAGATCGGCCACAGGTGCCAGACCTTGCCGTGCCGCTCGCGCAGCGGCACATAATCAATCGAACGCTGCTCGATGAACATCCGTGCGTTCCCCCCGCTCCACCTCTGATCAGCCCAGATCCTGCCGGCAAGGTGTTGGGGGCCCAGTGCATGCCTGCCGCCGCAGGCTGAACGCGCAAGATCCCATCGCCACGCCAATTGATTTTTTATTATGCGTGCCATAATATAACAGCGCGGCTGTGCGTAGGGTATAACACGACTCGGGACCCGCGCTACAGCCTTTGGGGAAGGGACAGTCTCAACAGTGCCAGGGTGCCGCTACTGGATGGGCTCATACCGCGTTGCAAGCCGCGTTGCGACTGTGGTCGCCGCGCTTTTCATCCTCGCGCTGACAACTACCGCCAGCCTACGGGCTCAGTCACCCGCGGCCACCCCGATCCTGATCAATCTCGATGCCTACGAGGCGCGCAAGCATTTTGCGGCGCTGCCTGATGGCGAGCGCCTGGCGTATCTGCAAATGGGAGATCCGCGGGGGCGCCCGGTGGTCCTGATCCACGGCTACACCGACAATGCCCGCGACTGGGTGCCGCTGATCCCATTCCTCTCGCCCAAGGATCGGCTGATTGTGGTCGACCTGCGCGGCCACGGCCGCTCGGCCAAACCCGAGTGCTGCTACACGCGCTTTGATTTCGCGTATGACGTGAAGCTCTTGCTTGATGTACTGCACGTGCCGCAGGCAGACATCGTCGGGCACTCGATGGGCAGCATCGTGGCGCAGACCTTCGCCGAGAACTGGCCCGAGCGCACCGGTCGGGTCGTGCTGATCTCCTCGACCGGGGGCACGCGCGCGGGTGACCCAGCGCCCAAACCTGGCATCGACTACGTCACCGAGATCCGCAAGCTCAAGGAGCCGGTGGATCCGGACTCGCCCTTCATGATCGCCTGGTGGAGTTCACCGACGCCGGTCGATGAAGCCTTCATCCGCCGCCAGCGCCAGGATGCCGCACGTATTCCGCTCAAGGTCTGGATCGCCGTGCTGCAGCAGGGCCTGTCAGGCTCGGACCTGCAAAGCACGCTGCCGGATCTGAAGGCGCCGACGCTGCTGATCTGGGGAAGCGCAGACCCGATTTTTGGACCCGAGGCGCGCCAAAGCCTGATCGATGCGCTACCCGATGCGCCGGTCAAGATTCTCGAGGGCCTGGGCCACAACCCATTCTGGGAAAAGCCCGGCGATGTCGCCGATCTGATCAATCATTTTCTGGACCGCAGCCACTAACGCACCGTGGTCTGATCCGGATTCCTGGCCATTAACTACTAACCCAAGAGGCACGGCAACATGACGCACTCCATCACGACTTCAAACTTCATCGCAGGCTCGCCCTGCGCTGCAGGTGGCGGACAGCGGAGCGCTGTTCGCACGGCCGCCGTGGCCGCAGCCGTGGCCGCCGTACTCGCCGCTGTCGCCCATCCGCAGCGGGCCTTTGCCCAGGCGGCGGATACTGCAGCGGCAGCCGATGACCAGATGACTGAAATCATCGTGACCGCGCGCAAGCGCAATGAGTCGCTGGCCGAGGTGCCGACCAGCATCACCGACTTTACGGCCGAGAACCTGCAGGACTACAACATCCAGTCCTTCAACGACTATGCAACCAAGACGCCGAACGTGTCCTTCAGCTACGGTGGTGGCCCGACCGGCATTGCTGATGCGCGTTCGGTCGCGATTCGCGGTATCACGGGACAGAATCTGACCGGAACCGCAGGTGCCACTGGCTTTTATATCGATGACACGCC
>Ga0302320_10006114_pt1 | contig 26820 bp, 23 predicted proteins | sample Bog_T0_3_FD_202130 | JGI IMG/M metagenome (GOLD analysis project Ga0302320, IMG submission 202130) | Peat permafrost microbial communities from Stordalen Mire near Abisko, Sweden - Bog_T0_3 | ecosystem: Environmental > Terrestrial > Soil > Wetlands > Peat | place: Sweden: Abisko, Stordalen Mire...
TAGCATGCGGAATCGGCTCGCCTGCATGCATCATCAGGTAATGCAATACTTCAAATTCTTTTGGTGTCAGGTGAATTGAACGGCCACTCTTCAGCACTCGATATTTGACTGGATCCAATTCGATCTGGCCATGGCGAATCGGTGCATCGCGGTTATTATCCTGAGCGCTTCTTCTGCGCACAGCCGAGCGCAAACGCGCAGTCAGTTCGCGCAACTGAAACGGTTTGGTAATGTAATCGTCCGCGCCGGCATCTAGCGCCAAGACCTTGTCGTCTTCGTTATCCATCACGGTAAGCATTAGAATGGGGAGACGAGCAACAGCATGCCTGATGCTGCGGCAGGTCTCTACTCCACCCATTCCCGGCATGTCGACGTCAAGGAGAACCGCGTCAAACCAGGTTACGCGCACCAGCGAGAGGGCCTCCTCGCCGCGAGCCGCTTCCACAATCGTAAAGCCCATTCCAGACAACGTTACACGCAACGCGCGCCGCGCTGAACTATCGTCGTCGACCACCAGGATTGTGCCTTGTCCTACACTCAGCGGTTCCGTCATCGCAATTCTCTTCTTGTCGTGATGGGTCGTGAAAGAAAGATATAGAAGGGGAAAAAGGGTTGGCTAGAGTTTGGGCACTGTGCTGCAAGCACCAATGCTAAAGACGCCTGGCAGAAGCCGAAGTACAAAGCCGCAGAGAACACAATCAGCAAAAATAAAAGGCCGATGGTTGTTAGACTGACCTGAAGAACGAACATTGCGTAAGTCAGTACGGCGATGCCCGAACAGGCAGCCTGGCATGGACCGGTAGCGCGAAGGGCGTGCATCGGACTCAGCCGTCTGAGGGAGTCCTGAATTGTCATTTGCTCATATCTCGCCGTGCTGTTGCTCCAGCCATCTTGAGTAGAGTCTAGCTAGACGCGAATGAAGAAAGCATAAGGGATACATATGGAACGCATATAAAAGAACAGGGACTGTCGAGACAGGCTCTCGGCTGAAATTCGAGCGGCATAAGGATGCATAGCTGCTTCTTCACACTTACGGTGGATTCAGAATCTGCCGGTTCGTGATTGCTTCGCAGCGAATTGCCCTGCCTATAAGGCCCTTGCTTGTGTTGTTCCTTATCTTATCCTTATTCCTTGATAGCTAACATCGGCTTGAGACAAGGCTTCGTTTGGGGCAGTCAAGTTAGCATTGCGATTGGAGACGTGGATGAAGCGGGCTAGATATGGATTAGTGCTTGTGGTGCTAAGCGCAGTAGCCGTTTTGGCGGAGAGTAACGAATCCGTCAGAATGCAGATTCATCAGGAGCCTGATCAAGATGGCGTTTACTACGCAGGGCCCGAGGTTTCGGCGCCCCGGCTGGTTCAAACTGTACTGGCTCTTTATCCCGAAGATGTGAGCGGTAAGGATCTTCAGGGCATGACCGTTATGGCCATGGTGATCGGGGCAAACGGCAAACCATCCAACATCCAAGTCCTGCACAAGCATGGCGACCAATTTGACCAGGCTGCAGTTGCGGCAGTCATGCATTCAACGTTCGCACCGGGTGCACTGGTTGGAAAGCCGGTTCCAGTCTGGATCGACGTACGAGTTGTTTTTCGCTCGGACCGCAGCAAGGCAATTCCACAGATCGTTATCGCTGAGCGAGACTTGCCGCCTCCGGATGAATCGAAGTTGGAGGACAAGCACCACAAGCCGCTTTCATATACGCCGCCGTTCCCGATTCACACAGTAGATGCTGACTTCGCGGACGTATTCGCACGACATCCGTGGGTGCAAGTGGCCATCGTTTCGGTTTTGGTGGGGGAAGATGGTCTGCCAAGAGATGTTCATGTCCGGCGCGGACTTGGATTTGGTCTGGATGAGAAGGCCACAGCGGCGGTGATGCACTACCGATTCATTCCCGCCACACAAAAGGGTAAAGCGATCGCCGCACGCAGAGATGTGATGGTGAGTTTCGAAAAATTCTAATCTTCGACCAAAGGCTATCAGTTATCTCTAAGTGTGAAAGCGCAACGGCGCTTTGGCGCATCGTTCTTGGAGGCACGAATGTGCTTTGCGAGACAACCAAGCGAATATGTTGCGGATAGGTCAGAGCGAAAGCGCGGTAATCAGCGAGCGAGCCAACCGCCATCGACAACGAGAATGTGGCCGCCGATGTAATCGCTCGCAGGAGAGGCAAGAAAGACGGCCGCTCCAGCTACATCCTGCGGAGAGCCCCATCGGCCAGCAGGAATGCGTTCAAGGATTTGTCGGGAGCGGGTCGCGTCATTCTGAAGAGCCTGGGTGAGCTCTGTTGCCATGTAGCCGGGTGCTATGGCGTTTACCTGGATGCCGCGTGCTGCCCATTCGTTGGCCAAAGCCTTGGTAAGTTGCGCGACACCGCCCTTTGCAGCGGCATAAGCGGGGACGGTGATTCCGCCTTGAAAGCTGAGCAAGGAAGCGATGTTAACGATCTTTCCGAATCCTTGTTCGAGCATGGGGCGGGCGGCGCATTGGCACAAACGAAATACACTCGTGAGATTTGTTGCGATAACATCGTCCCAGTCGGTGATGGAATAATCGACCGCAGGCGCGCGGCGAGTAATGCCCGCGTTGTTTACGAGGATGTCGATGGATCCGAGGGCGGAGATGGCGCTCTCGATAAGTATGGGAGCCTGATCTGGATGACTTAGATCTGCGGTCAATGCGGCGTGGCGTACGCCCGTCTCGGCCACGGCTTGAATTACCTCTTGCGGAACGGATTGCGAAGCGTGGACAGCGACATTTGCGCCGGCCTGTGCGAGGGCAACGGCGATGGCTGCGCCCATTCCACGAGAGGAACCGGTGACGAGCGCATTCTTTCCAGTGAGTCGGAAGGCGTCAAGGATCAAGGTATTTCTCCTTGTTAGTGGATGATTTCTTTGAGTTAGTATAGGTCGGAAATTCGAAGCGCATCCATGTCTGTGTAAACCTGGTTCTCGCCTCCCATGCCCCAACAGAAAGAGTAACTCGCGGTCCCAACCCCAGCATGGATTGACCACAAGGGCGAGATGGCAACCTGCTTGTTGGCTACGAGAAGATGGCGCGTCTGGTTGGCCGGTCCCATAAGATGAATGACGCGTTGTTCGGGTGGAAGATCGAAGTAGAGATAAACCTCAGAGCGGCGCATGTGAGTATGTGGTGGCATCGTATTCCAAACGCTGCCAGGGTGGAGGGTTGTGAAGCCCATAACCAACTGGCAACTTGCTATACCTTCAAGATGAATGAGCTTGTGTATAGATCTTAGATTTGCGGTGACAGGGTCGCCGATGGTCAGGGGGCTCTGTTCAGTGCTACGCACACTAGTAGTGGGATGCACAGCGTGAGCGGGATAACTCAACAGGTAAAACTCGGCTGGAATATTTGGGTCGGAACTTGAAAAGGAAATAATGTGTTGGCCGCGACCGATGTAAAGCGCATCACGATTGCCGACTGGATAGTTCTCGCCGTCGACGCTCACCGCGCCCAAGCCGCCGATGTTGAAAATGCCAATTTCGCGGCGTTCAGTGAACGAACCGGCACGGAGTTGATCGGGGCAAGGGAGTGGTAGAGGCTCAGCCAAGGGCACTGCCGAGCCAATGACTGTGCGGTCCAGATCCACATAGACTAGCTCGACGGAGCCGGGAGTGAAGAGGTCTTCCAGGAGAAAGCTCGAACGGAGTTCCTCAGTGGACATGCGCGGATATCGAACTTCGTCGGCGAGTTGAATGATTCTCATTGCTTGTCCCTTCATCTCAAATTGCGAGGAAAGCAGTTAAAGTTCGATGAGTCGAATCGTTGAAATCGCAGATTCTCTGCGCGTTCGGTTTGAATTTGCATTTTCTTGCGGAGGCTCCGAGAGTCATTCTTTCACCTTGATAACCAATGCACTGTAGGTGCTCCCAGGGGTGATGATCAATTGGTGAGGAGTTCCTGCTGGAATATGAACCAGGTCGCCGGTACCGATGGGCTGAACTATACCGTTGCGGATGCCCGAGCCCGTCGTTTCTCCATTAGCCCCGGCATGAGGATCGATGATTTCGCCGCCAGTGACAAGTGTTGCCTTGCCTTCCATGACCAGTATCACGTCATCGAAGTGAGCATGGATTTCCCCTCCACCACTCGCGGTCCGCTCATTTAGTTTCAGAGCATGTGTGCCATAGTCCCCCAGCGTTGAGCCGCTGCTTCCCTTCGTTTTGGCTTCTTGCGCGAGTTCCGCGAATTGGGCGCTAACCTGCGCAGCGTGGAAAACCTCGGCCTTGCCGGGCGACTGGGCAAGGCAAGGGATGGTGGAGACAATTAGCGCAATTGTAATTGCAAGTTTCATCAGGACCTCGTCTCGATGCGAATCTGGTACATCACGTCCGGAGTTAGTCTTCGGCAAAAAGAATGTAACTCACATTTTGTCTCAGCCTTCATTCAATAGCGTTATAACAGCGTTTCATGCATGACCAGGGCCACTGCGCTTCGTAATCGAGCTTTGTTTCCTTCTTGCGCAGGTCTAAGTCGGGGAACCTTGGCCAACGGATGGCGAAGCATTTCCGCCTCGATCAATGGGCCCGCAATACGCCAAATGGTTGTGATATCTCCTACCACAACAATCTCAGAAGGCGCCAGAGCAGAGGCAATCATGTGCATGCCTCGGCCAAGGGCAGCGCACATCCGCTCAATAGCGCTTTTTGCTGCGGGGTCGCCGATTTCAACTAACTTTAGCAAATCTTCAAATCCCGGTGACGGGCTATTCGCCGCTTCTGAGTAATAGCGCATGCCAGCAGGGTTAGCGGCGAGTGTTTCCCAGCATCCGATGCTTCCGCAGCCGCAATGCAAACCATTTGAGTCCATCTGCACATGGCCGAATTCCCCCGCTGCACCTCCTTCTCCGCGGAGAATTCGGCCGTTGGCAAAGATGCCTGTACCCAATCCTTCAGACACGTTTACGACCACAAGGTCATGCATTCCGTCACTGTCGCCGAACCAAACTTCCGAGAGTGCGCAGGCGTTGGCTACGTTGTCCGCAACAACAAGCATTCCCGTTGCTTGTTCAACGCGGGACTTGATGTTCGCGATGGGCCAGCGGACGTTCGGTGCGAAAATCTGCTTGGCCGGACGCGACCGGCCGTTGGATGGGTTCGCGGAGTTAAGGTCGAGCCTGCCGGGAAGGCTTATGCCGATGCCATCGAAGGAGCGATCTTTGTTGGCAGAAACTATCTCTTGTATCGCACTGAGAATTGCCGGGATTACTTTCTGTGGGTCTTCGGGCAGTGGAATGAGGTTTTGAGTAATAATTCTGCCGCCGAGATCCGTTACTGCCAACGTTGTCTGCAGTGGGTGTATATCCAGGGCAAGTACGCCGCGCTGGCTGTTTACATTGAGGAATGTTGGTCGCCTGCCACGAGGAAGACGACCCATCGAACCTTCCACAATCCAGCGTTCGGCGAGCAATTCTTCCACGATGAGCGAGACAGTACTTCGTTGCAGTCCTGAGACTCGAGCCAGGTCGGCGCGCGAGATAGGCTGGCGTGTACGGATCTGATTGAAGATGAGGTTGCGGTTAATTTGGCGCGGTATTTTGTTTGACGCACTTACCTTGTTTGTGAAGGAGAATCGTGGCGCGGGCGACTTGGAACGGCTCTCCGGTTGTTCTTGCATTCTGATCACCATCTCAAGTTGAAGTCAGACCAAACAGATAATGAATGTAACTGACGTGAGGGGCCATTGAATTACGAAGCACGGCCGATGAGCATTCACGAAGCGGCTGGCCCATTGGTCAAACGTTATAAGTCGACGATGAGACACGTCCGCCGCGGCCAGTCCAGTTGGTATGGAAGAACTTGCCACGCGGTTGATCGATTCGCTCGTATGTGTGCGCGCCGAAGTAGTCGCGCTGCGCCTGGAGGAGATTGGCGGGCAGCCGCGCGGTTCGATAACCATCGAAGAAATTGAGGGCGGTGGAGAATGCGGGCGTAGGAACGCCTAACTCAACAGCGTGCACGACCGCCTTGCGCCACGAGACCTGATACCGATTTAGAACGTCTGAGAAGAAGCTATCGAGAAGAAGATTGTCGATAGTGTGATCCTTATCGAATGCCTCCTTGATCTTGCCCAGGAACCGACTGCGAATGATGCATCCTCCTCGCCACATGAGGGCGATGCCGCCCATGTTGAGGTTCCATCCGTTCTCCTTTGCAGCGGCTTTCAACAACATATAGCCCTGCGCATAGGAGATTATCTTGGAACAATAAAGTGCGCATCGCACATTCTCAATAAAGGCGGCGCGGTCAGCGTCGACGGACTTGAGCGCAGGACCTTCAAGCACCTTGGAGGCGGCGACGCGTTTCTCTTTCAGTGCTGATAGACAGCGCGCGAATACGGACTCTCCGATGAGAGTTACGGGCTGGCCGAGATCGAGCGCGCTGAAGACTGTCCACTTACCAGTGCCCTTCTGCCCGGCCGTGTCGAGGATCTTATCGATGATTGGTTTCCCATCTTCGTCCTGCTTGGCAAAGATATGACTTGATATCTCGATGAGATAGCTGTCTAGTTCGCCTTTGTTCCAATCTGTGAAGACATCATGCAATTCACCGGGGGTCAGATTGAGACCGCGTTGCAGCAGATCGTAGGCTTCGCAGATCAATTGCATGTCGCCATATTCGATGCCGTTATGGACCATCTTTACGTAATGGCCTGCGCCGTTCTCGCCAACCCAGTCGCAGCAAGGTGTTCCGTCCTCTACCTTGGCCGCGATGGCCTGGAAGATATCCTTCACATGTGGCCATGCAGCGGGGTTTCCTCCGGGCATTATGGAGGGGCCAAAGCGCGCGCCTTCTTCGCCCCCGGAAACGCCGGTGCCGATGAAGAGGATCCCTTTTGCAGCGAGATCATTCGTTCGGCGATTGGAGTCCGTGAAGAGCGAGTTACCGCCATCGATGATAATGTCCCCAGCTTCAAGCAGCGGCAGCACATGGTCGATCATCTGATCCACTGTGTCGCCCGCTTTTACCATAAACATTACACGACGTGGGCGCTTGAGCAGGCCAACGAACTCTTCGATGGAATGGGCGCCGACGACCTGCGTGCCCTTGGCTTCATCGCTCAGGAAGTCATCTACCTTGGAGACGGTGCGGTTGAAGACGGCGACCTTAAATCCATGGTCATTCATATTGAGAACGAGGTTTTGTCCCATGACTGCGAGGCCGATAAGGCCGATATCACATGATGTTTCTGGCATAAAGTCTCCGAAGTCTTTTCCCGATTTTCGATAGAATTGAGCAAGAAGCTTTGCACACCTCACGCGATCTTTGCGTTAGCGGCAGCTTGCGTTGTACGCCTTAGGGATCGCCAGGAAAGTAATGCTCGCGGGAGCAAAGGTTATTGTGCCGGAGCGCGCAGACGATCCTATGAGCTCTGGCAAAACATCGTTTGCTTGCAACTGGAGATTAACCCCATTCAACTGCACTTGTTTATCTTGAAGGCTCTGAGCGGTCAAAGTGTAGCGCTCTGATGCTTCTGGGATTGCGATGGATTGAGATTTCGCCTGGTCGGCATTAATGACCAGAAGAGCTACCCCGCCGGGGTGGTCCCGCAGACAATGAGCGTAAAGATGCAGGCTGGGCGCGGGTGAGGGGCCGGCATCGAGGATTGTGGTTGCCATCAATCTATGCCACAGAAGCGCTGCCCAGTAATTCGGTCGAGGTGAATAGCTTGTTTCTTCAAGTAAGCCATAGTCACTGGCAGCGAGCGTGTTATGCATGTTTACCTGGACGCCGAGTTTGGCAAGCGAGCCAAGCTGATTGAGATACCGGAAGCTATCGAGGAAGGTCGAAGCCCACCGGTCGCCCCCGCAGGCAGCCTGCGCGGTTTCGGTATTCCAGAGCGGTTTGCCGGGCTCAAAGCGATCTCGGATCCCTCCGTAAAATCCCTCGATGCGCTCTGGGCGGCCGAGCCATTCTTCAGAGAGCGCAGCATCGGCGGTGGTGGTAGCTGGTGCACCGAACGCCGCACACCGACTCGACACTGCGCCGTAAGAATGGTATGAGACGGCATCGAACACCGGGCCAGTCGCAGTGAGCAGGTCCACGCTTGTGAGTAAATGCATGGCAGATGGAGTCATGAGTGTGCCCTCGCCGGCTGACCCGGGACCGAGGAAAATCAACCCGGGAAGAGCTTGTTTTGCAAATGCGCGAAAGGCAGTTACATCGCGTCCGTAAGCCGCAGCGTCGTAGCCTTTGGGGGCGCCTCCGATCTCGGCGATGTTAGGCTCGTTCATAAATTCGGCCGCCGCGATATCGCCTCCGATTGACTTTGTGTATGCGACAAACTGCTGAGCCTGATCCGGGGTCCACGCGCCGGTTGTGTCCCGCGTTCCGGAACCGATGGCAAAGGAAGTAACGATCTTCGCGTTGGCGGCGTGAGAGAAATCCACTACGCCCTTCCACTGGCGCCGAGTCAGTATTCCTTTGAATCCCGCGGGTGGAGTTGCCGGCGTTGGTTCATCGGAATCTTGGAACCAGGTTGTATTGGCCCATGTACCGCTGACCCGAAGATACGCGGGGCCCAGCGCGGCAGCTAACTTACGTAGGCGCGGATTGGTCAGATCGATTGGCTGCCGGTATTGATATAGCGAAGGATCCATTCCGGCAGGTTGGTTGGAGGTTTGCTCCTTTGCGGATTGGCTCGCATCAGCCTTACTGGCATAGGGCTTCCAGAAGCGCCCTCCAGTTACTTCAACCATCTCGATGTTATAGGACTGGAATCGTTGATCGACGGTGCCGATACGAGGCATAGTCGCGGGAGCAATGGTGACCGGCTTGGAATCCTGTGCCCAGAGAGAAAGCATTCGTCCCTGAGAAAGCGTTGCGCATGCGATGAGGACTAACTGGATGTTCCGATTCATGTCGCTTCTCCCTTTATCAAATCGAGGGTGCCTGTGTCTTCGCGATGTAGTCGCGGGTTTACTGATTTACACCGCTTGCCAGGAAGCCGCCGTCGACAACTAAAGTTTGTCCGGTGACGAAAGATGCAGCGTCCGATGCAAGATAGATTGCGGCGCCAATGAGTTCTTCCGTTTTTCCAAAGCGGCCCATGGGTGTGCGCATCAGAAGCTCTTGGCCGCGCGGAGTGCTGTCGAGCAATTGAGCGTTGAGTTCAGTGCGAAAGACACCGGGAGCTATGGCGTTGACGGTAACTCCCTTCTTCGACCACTCCACTGCGAGTGACCTCGTCAGGGATGCGACGCCGGCCTTGCTGGCAGCGTAAGCAGCAACTTCACTGAGGGCGACGAAACTGTTGAGGGATGCGATGTTCACGATGCGCCCGTAACCGCGTTCGAGCATGTGTCGACCGAAGACCTGGCACGCGCGGAGGGTGCCTGTTAGATTCGTGTCGAGGATCGCTGACCATTCTTCTTCGGGCATGGTGAGCGTGGGAGTGCGCTTGATACGTCCAGCGCAGTTGATCAGTATGTCTACTTTGTCGAAACTCTGAAGTGCTGCCGCGAGAAGAGCATCGAGCGACGTACGGTCGCAAACGTCTGAGGTAAGGCGGAGCGTCTGACGCCCCCGCGCTTCAATCTCAGACGCAGTCTCATCGACATGCTGTTGACGGCGCGCAGTGGCAATAACATCTGCGCCGGCCTCGGCCAAGCCCAAACTCAGAGCGCGTCCAATGCCCGATGTTCCGCCGGTAACTACTGCGACTTTTCCTTCGAGACTAAGGAACTGCGTGGTCATATGTTGATCCATTTCATAGTCGGCTGCTGTGCGCCCAGAGACCTAAGCCGGGATTGGCGATAAAGAATACTTCCTCCCCATCGATGTGATTGTAGCCGTGCGATAAGGTCGACGGGGTATAGAGATGGAGCATGGAGGTGAGGTCGCCAAAGTTGAATCCTACAGACTCAACCTCTTGTCGACTTAGGTGCGCAGGGCACCAGGTAATGTTGAAGCGGCCTTCCGACGAGCCGTGAATAAGATGGGCTGCGGCACTTAAATCGTTGGCTAGATCCGAATTCGCATCGACGGCGGCAAGAGTAGCCGGAGTTCCATGATAGCCATATTTGCGAATGAGTGCATCGATGGTTTTGTCTTCGCCGAATTCCTTTACACCGGGCGCAAGAATGATGAGGTCGGCTCCATCTGCCAAGGCCATTCGCGTGCGATAGACAGCCTTGTTGCCGAGCCAGGTGGAATGAAACTCATGAGGATCGAGATAGACGACGGCTTTCTGGATGGGCTTCTCGACTAACTCAAAGTTGACTTTGAGACTTAGTTCTGCTGCGAGATGAAAACATTCGGAGTCATCGCCTATGAATAGACCGCGGACGGCAAGGCCTCCGTCTTCTCGGCGCGCAACAACGGTCAGAACGTAGATGATGGGCAAGTGTTGGAGGAAATGGTCGGAGGCGTAGTTGAGTACAGAGCGCACGGGGTTTTCGGCGCGTCCCATGATTCGTTCCATGCCATAGACCGCTCCGAGGTAGTGACTGCGATTGATCCCTTCGCGGCCCCCGGTTCCGACGAGAATGTTTTTGGTGTAATTGCCCATTCCGATAACTTCGTGGGGCACGACCTGGCCGATGGATAGAATTAGATCGAAGCCACCTTTGGAGATTAGGCGATTAACCTGCGCTGGCCATGAATAACTTAGTTTCCCTTCGGACTGCTCTCGAATGAAGTCGGAGGGAACCTCGCCAAGGGTCTCAACATCGGTGCGCCAGTTATGAACATGGAACAGGCTCTGCGGCATATTGCCAAACATATGCGCAATCTGATCTGGCCGCATGGGAGTGTGTGTTCCGAGGGCAGGAAGCACGGCTTTTAGCTTGTCACCATAGTATTGCCACGCGTAGTTGGTCAGTTCACCGGCGCGTGAATGTTCGCGGCTCTGATCGGGAGGGACTGCAAGAACGCTATTGCGAGAACCAAGTTTGGCGAGTGATTCCTCAAGCAGTTGCTGTAACTGCGATGGCGACAAGTCGCTGTCGACACTTCCTACGGCACAGAAGAGACTCATGCGAGGGACTCTACTTTCTTGAGTCCGGGCGCGAGAAGGACCATGATTACCAGGGCGACCAGATAGGCACTTGCGGCCAGCGCAAAAAGGCTGGCATAACTCCCGGTCAGCTGCAAAATATAGCCTGTGAAAGTCGCGAGCAGGAATCCGCCGACTGAGCCTGCCATGCCTCCGATGCCGGTTACCGAGCCGACAGCAGTGCGGGGAAACATGTCGGACGGAGTGGTGAAGATGTTCGCTGACCAACCTTGGTGAGCAGCGGCAGCAAGGCTGAGCAGAGCAATGGCCGCCCACTCCGAGCTTAAGTAATTGATCATGAATACAGGCACTACCGCGCACGCGCACGAAAGCATGGCTGCGAGACGAGCATTCGTTGCGGATAGTCCAAGTCGCCTAAACGGAGAAGGCAACCAACCCCCGGCAATGCTCCCTATAGCAGACGCGTTGTAAACGATGATGAGAGGTAACCCAAGATGCGATAGATCGAGATGAAATCGCTTGCTAAAGAAATCAGGCAGCCAGAAGAGATAGAACCACCAGATGGGATCGGTGAGAAACTTGCCTATGGTAAATGCCCATGTCTGCCGGTAGCTCAACAGTTTGAGCCATGGTGTGGATGGGCCCATTTGTTCGGCGGCCTCTTTATAGATGTGCCTCAGTTCGGCGCCTGTTAATGTCGGATGGTTTGCCGGTTTGCGGTATTTCGTAAACCAGAGTGCAATCCACATCGCGCTGAATACACCGGTAACTAGAAATGCCGCGTGCCATCCATAGTGGATCGTGACCCAGGGCACGATGAGGGGAGCAATGATTGCGCCGAGATTGGTGCCGGAGTTAAAAATGCCTGTAGCGAACGACCGCTCGCTTTGCGGAAACCATTCAGCAACTGTCTTGATGGCTGCAGGGAAGTTACCAGACTCTCCAACGCCGAGAAAGAACCGCGCAATGCCGAACTCAAATACCGTGGAGGCTAGAGCGTGCCCCATGGCCGAGAGGCTCCATACGGCCATGATTACCATGTAGCCGACGCGCGTTCCGACCTTATCTACGAAGCGCCCTGCCGCAAGCAAGCCCAACGCATACGCAAATTGAAATGCCTGAACCACATGGCTATAGCCGATTTCGCTCATGCCAATGCTTTGCGCCAGCGTCGGCTTGAGGATGGAGATTACCTGGCGATCCATGTAGTTAATAGAAGTGGCGATAAAGAGCATAGCGCATATTGTCCAGCGGACTCGGCCAAGGCGCGCGCCAGGCGTTAACTCTTCATCGTCAAGTGTGCCGGGCAGGACGTTGTCGACCATTGCTGCTCTCCTTACAGACGATACGCTTTCTTTACGAGTCGGTAAGTCAAGTCGTGTGCCACTTCGAACGCTTCATCTTCGGCGAGGCGATGCTCGGTAACAAGCTTTGCTAGAAACGCACAGTCAATGCGGCGGGCAACATCGTGGCGGGCGGGGATGGAAAGGAAAGCTCGAGTGTCATCATTAAATCCGACGGTGTTATAAAAGCCAGCCGTCTCCGTGGCTTGCTCGCGAAAACGTAACATACCTTCAGGGCTGTCGTGGAACCACCATGGCGGACCAAGGCGTAGAGAGGGATAATGGCCTGCTAGCGGAGCTAACTCACGGGTATAAGTCGATTCATCCAGAGTGAAGAGGATGATGGTCAGGTTTGGCTCATTTCCAAAGCGATCGAGCAGGGGACGCAGTGCGTCGACATAGTTAGTGGCTCTGGGAATGTCGGCGCCGGTATCACGGCCATAGAGTTCATAGACTTTGCGGTTGTGGTTCCGCACACTGCCGGGATGAATCTGCATCACGAGGCCGTCTTCCAGACTCATGCGTGCCATTTCAGTCAGCATCTGTGCGCGGAAGAGCTCATGCTGTTGCGCATAGGCAGAGCCGGCGAGGACCTGTCGAAAAAGTTCTTCGGCTTGAAGCGTGGATAAGTCGGCGGTTTGCGGTGTCGGGTGACCGTGATCAGTAGCCGTGCAGCCAAGCGAGAGGAAACGCGCGCGGGCGTTGCGGAGCGCGGCGAGATAGCCAGTCCAAGTCGTGGTGTCCTCGCCAGTTTGCCTGCCCAACTCCGCAATGTTGGCAGCGAAGCCGGCAAACTCGGGATCGACAACGGGGTCTGGTCGAAACGTTGGAATGACGCGTGCCTTCCAGTTCGAATCACGAACAACTTGATGGTCGGAGAGTGAGTCAAGGGGCGAATCCGTGGTGGCGAGGACTTCGATATTGAAACGTTCGTAAAGGGCGCGTGGAAGGAACTCTGGTGTCTGGAGTTTCTCGGAGATGGCATCGTAGTAAAAGTCGGCAGTCGATTCAGATAGGCGCTCGGTGAGGCCAAAGAGTTGGCTAAAGGCGAAGTCGAGCCAGATGCGCGTGGGGGTCCCACGGAATAGGTAGTAGTGGCTTGCAAAGATGTGCCATACTTTGCGCGGGTCTTTTAATTCTGGCTTACCGATCTCAAGGTCTTCCAGGGAAACTCCCTGACTGTAGAGCATGCGGTAGACGTAGTGATCGGGCTGCACGAAGAGCTTGGCTGGATCGGGAAATGGTTCGTTCTTCGCGAACCATGCGGCTTGAGTATGGCCGTGCGGGCTGACGATGGGCAGGGAACCAATGCTTGCGTAGAGCTCCCTCGCGATCTGTCGGGCAGCGGGTTCGGCGGGAAACAATCGATCGTCATGGACTAACATAGCACTAACTCTTCCTTGTCCAGCTTCCCATCTGTCAACTCTTTGGTGTGCCTACTAGCCCCGATAGCCCATGCCTGCAAGCACACCGCGCATATAGGCAAACGATTCGATAACGCCGGGCATGGGATCGTCGCCATGGATTTCATATTCGAGGTCGACGAATCCTTTGTAGTTAGTCTTGATAAGAGCCTCGAAGATATCGCGAATGGGCATAATGCCCTGGCCGACCGCGACCTGACTCTCTTTGCTATGGAAATCTGTCAGATCCTTCATGTGCATGTTGAAGAGACGCGGGCCGATCTCGTGAATGGCCTGCACAACGTCTGTGCCGGCGCGGACAGTGTGGCCGACATCAATGCAGCAACCGATCCGAGGGTCAAGATTCTTCACTAATTTCAGCACGTCAAGCGGCGACGGCCATACCTTGTCTTCAGGTCCATGGTTGTGAATGGCGATGCGAATGTCATATTCCTTCACGAATTTCTCGACTCGTGGAAGCGTCTCCGGGGTCGGATCGCCTGCAACGATGACAGCGATGCCTGCGCGTTTGCAGTACTCAAACTTAGCGCGGATATCGGCGTCATCGTCCTTGAGAAAATAGATAGCCCCTGCTGCGTGTGGCGAGATGCCCGCAGCCGTATAGTCAGCAACTGCTTTGGCTTCTTCCGCGGCGTCCATAGGAAGGTGGTCTTTTGTATCCTTGCAATTAAGCGCGGTAACATTGAGTTGCTTCATGAAGCCAATCATCTGACTACGGGTGAAGTTACGAAAGGTGTAACTTGCCAGGCCGAGATGAACAGGCGAAGGCTTGCCGGTTGCCTGTGAGGGATCGGCAAATGCGGGGGCGGCGATTGGTGCTGCACAAGCGGCCGCGAAGAGGGCGCCGGATTGGACGAAACTGCGCCTGGAAATACTGTGCCTCATAAGTGGGAGACTCCTCTGTTACCCCTGAGAGCAGGTGTTTGAATAACTAAGATCCGAGTCATACGGCCCGATGTTATAGTTGCGGCGCCCAGCCTTGTTCGTAGTCACGGCCCCATAATTTCATGGCGGCGCGGTCGTCGAGAATCTTTCCGTCTGCTGTGTCCAAGGAGAGGGTGCGGTTCACTTCCCAGGAAACGTTTGAGAGCTGAAGCATGGTGACGGCGACGTTGCCGACGGCGATGGGCGCATTGAGCTTGTCACCTTTCCTAACAGCAGCGATGAAGTTGGCGAAGTGGAGGTCGGTCATGGAATCGCGGCCGAGCGTATCAGACGAGTCGGCGGCCTTTCCTGCTTTGACTTCCGCGGTCTTGTTTCCCTTGAGATCGTAGACTTCATAGCCGCCGCGGTCGACGATGACCGAACCGGTCGTCCCCATGATGCAGGAGCCACGATCGCGGCCGTAGAACTTCATCCCCTGGCAGCACTTTCCTTCCCAGTCGATGACTTTGTCTTCGTATTCAAAGTTGGTAAGAAGCGTGTCATAGAACTGCCAGTCGTCTTTAAAGTGATAGCGTCCACCGGAAGACGAGACACGATGCGGGTAGTCGACGCCGAGCGCCCATCGGCAGACATCCACCTCATGCGTGCCGTTGTTGAGTGTTTCGCCCGTCCCATAGATTTTGAACCAGTGCCAGTTATATGGCTGTACGTTGTCTTTGTATGGCTGACGTGGCACCGGGCCTTGCCATAGATCCCAATCAAGCTGCGCGGGGACTGGTGCTTCCTTGCCCACGCCAATGGATTTGCGGATATTGCTGTACCAGGCCTTGGCGTAATAGGCGCGGCCGATGAGACCGCTGCCGATCTTATCGACCACTTCAATCGTATGCGGAGACGAACGCTGCTGCGTGCCCATCTGCACCTGCTTGCCGTACTTCTTTTGCGCCTCGACGAGCAATGCGCCTTCAGCCGGATTGTGACTGCATGGCTTCTCTACATAGACGTGCTTGCCCGCCTGCAGGCCGGCGATGGCCATGGGCGCATGCCAATGATCCGGCGTGGCAATGGTGATGGCATCGATCTCCTTGAGTTGCAGAATGGAACGAAAGTCCTTGTCGGTGGCAGGCGCTTCTCCCATTTCGCGCTCGGTTTCAGCGGCAAATTTGCTGAGGATCTTCGAGTCCACATCGCACACATGAGAGATGCGAGCAGCGCTCTTGTTGGCCTTGAGTGAGGATAGATGCGCATAAGCGCGGCCGTTCAGGCCAATGACTGCGAAGTTGAGGCGATCGTTGGAGCCGAGAATCTGGCCATAGCTCTTGGCGGTAGATCCGATTGCCAGACCTGCCGCGCCTACTGCGAGAGTGTCGAGGAATTCACGTCGTGTAACCAATGCTTTTCTCCATCAAGCCAACTTACGTTTCTGTTCGTTCGGTTCTTGTTTAGAGTCAAGTGCGATTATTTCGAAGAGCTACAGGGCGCCTGAATCTTTGAGGGCTTTTTCCATGCCGGCCCAACTTATGCGTGTGGACTCTTCTGGCGTTGCTGCGCCGTGCCAATGTGTTTCCAGACTGACGGCTTCGCGGTAGCCGATTTGCCGCAACGCACGGAACTGGGCTGCCCAATCGATGAACCCGGTTGCAACGGGCGCCCACTCGATTTTGCTGCCTTCGCCTTTGACGGCGTTTTTTACGTGGCAGTGATGAATGCGATCCTTGGGCAACGTCTCCCAGGCAGCGGGGAAGGCATCGAGTTCGCCGCGCATGACGGCGTTGGCTGGATCCCAATTGAGTGCCAGGTGTGGGGACGGTATCGCGTTGAGAGTGCGCGTGGCTTCTCTTCCCGTTGCAGTGTTGCATTCGAATTCGTTTTCCAAAACGAGCAGAATGCCTTGCTTGCCGGCGATGTCGGCTGCAGAGCGCAGCTTATCGTCCATCGCAGCGCGATAAGGGGCGACATCGTCGAGACGCCAGAAGTCGAAACAGCGAACTTTGCCGGTGTTGAACTGTTTTGCCAGGGAAATGGACCGCTCCAGTAATTCGTCCTGATGTTTGAACGCAACTTCGACAGCCCCATGCATGTCGCCCTTCGAACCGTAGGGCGAGCGTGGCGCACCGGGCCAATCGGTTTTGAAAAGTGGGCTGGCAATGTCGGTGACTTGCAGGTTGTATTTGGTGAGAATCTTTTTGGCTTCGGCGACTTGATCGTCGCTCAAGTCCATGGTGTTCTTGCCCCACATCGATCGAAGCTCGATCCAGCTGAGCCCGAAATCGTGGGAGATAACATAGCAAACATGGTCGAAATCGGCGGAGATTTCATCATTGATCACGGAGATGCGAAACGGGGAATTGGCCGCCTGGGAATGACCGATCAAGGGTCGGACAAAAGAGGTTGCGGTGGCAATGGCCGCTGCGGCTAGGAAACTTCGTCTCGAATAGCCTTCCATGTTGCTCCTTTCGCCTTGCAGGATGGTGCAGGATAGGTGAAGGGTACGGATGGCGCCTGGAGCCTGACGCGGGCGGCAATAGACAGGTGCTAGAGAACGTGCGGCATTTTGTTCGAATACCGAACTAACGGTATCGAGCTAGGAAGGAGTTTGTCAAGCGCCAATTTAGAAATAGTTGGGGGACACTCATGGAGGAGGGATCTCTCATCGCGTCGCTGAGAAAGTGCCCGCTTGGAATCGGAAGAAGAAATTAAGCTCCTGGCAGAACTTTCTTGATGACTTTTATCAGGTCGTCGCCTGCGATAGGCTTGACCAGCCAGCCCGTCGCTCCCAGGCGCTTACCCTCGTCGCGTTTTGAGGTCTCACTTTCAGTTGTCAAAGTAAGGATAGGAATGAAGCGAAAGCCAGGCAGGGCGCGAACTTTGCCAATCAGCTCCATACCCCCCATTACTGGCATGTTGATGTCTGTGAGGATAAGGTTGGGCTTGAGACCGGCCTGTAATTTATCAAGTGCCGCCTGCCCGTTGTTGGCAGTTTCAACCTGAAAACCGTTCATCGACAGGGCAGTCTTGAGACTCAGAACCATTGTGACTGAGTCATCAACGACGAGGATCGTTATTGCCATAGGAACTCCTCAGGAGTGTATCGAGTGCGCGCCTTGCATGCCATGTTTCTAATGCAATTTCGAGCCAGGCGTATAGACATTTCATCGGCAATGCGGGCCGGAGCTTGAGCAGGAATCCGTTTAGGGGGCCAACAAGGAAAAAATTACGGAAGTGACTTCAGCGCGCGCAGGTGAGAATGGCTCCGGCAATGGATTGGAGCGGCAGAATCTTGTCGACCCCGTTGAGCTTGATCGCTTCCTTGGGCATGCCAAAGACGATGCATGTCGCTTCATCCTGGGCGATGGTGATGGCACCGGCTTGCTTCATTTCCAACATTCCGCGCGCTCCGTCATCGCCCATGCCGGTGAGGATTACGCCGACAACATTCCGCCCGGCATAACGCGCGGCGGATCGGAATAGGACATCCACAGAAGGGCGATGGCGACAGACGAGCGGTCCGTCTTTGATTTCAACGTAGTAGCGGGCTCCGCTGCGCTTGAGCAGAAGGTGATGATTGCCCGGGGCGATGAGTGCACGACCACGCAGAACGGTGTCATTGGATTCGGCTTCCTTCACGGTTAAATTGCATAGACCATTCAGGCGGTTCGCAAATGCGCGAGTGAAAAGCTCGGGCATGTGCTGAACTATGACAATTCCCGGTGTATCGGCCGGAAGAGTCTCGAGCAACGTCTTCAGTGCCTCGGTACCGCCCGTAGAGGCACCGATAACGACCACCTTCTCAGTTGTCTCGACCATTGCGTGGGTTGCCGGAGAGAGAATAGCGTCGGCTGTAAGCTTGGGCTCAACGGTATGACTGGGCCGCAGGACGCGGACTTTCGAAGCGGCTGCAGCCTTGACGGCTTCACACAATGTGATGCGGGAGTCCTCAATGAACTGCTTTGTCCCAAGGCGCGGCTTGGCGATGATTTCAACGGCGCCAAATTCCAAGGCTTTGAAAGTGCTTTGCGCGCCCTCTTCCGCGAGACTGGAACAAATGACGACCGGAATGGGGTGCTGGCTCATCAGCTTCTTCAAAAAGGTGAGCCCATCCATGCGCGGCATTTCGATATCGAGTGTAATGACGTCCGGGACCTCTTCGCTGATGCGTTCTGCGGCAACAAAAGGATCGCCAGCCGTCGCGATGACCTCGATCTCAGGATCAGAGGAGAGCACATCGCGAAGAGTTTGGCGAACTACAGCGGAATCGTCGACGATGAGTACACGAATCTTCGGAGTAGCCACAGCGATTGCCTCTCTATTTCCGAACTTTTGAGTTCGGATTTTTGCAGGTTTGTCTTCCGACTGATTGTTGCTCGATACAGGGGTCTCCTGATACGCTAAGCCGCTTCAAAAGGACTTCGCCTGTAAGAGTATTGAACAGGAGATTGATGCCGCATGTACCTCCAAGGCTGGACGCTGCCACTTTGAATCCTTCGCCCTCGAGAACCTTGAGCGCAGCTACGCAGTTCAAGCTGCCGACAGTTGGCCGAGACGCCGGATTGACGACCAGAAGCACGTCTCCTCCGCCAAAGAGTTTCACCTCGATCTCGGATCGCGATGCACCAAGCGAGTCGAACTGCCGGGCCAGATCGCGAATTGCAAAATCGACATAACGTCGGCCCGCGGCGAGACTTCGGTCAGTTGGCGGCTTCAGCGGGTAACTGGGCAGCATGGGATGGCAAAGTGCGGCGATGCCAATGCGTGGAATCCGAAAGGCGATGCCAACACAGGATCCAAGCACGGTGCGCAGAATCGTCGGCTCCTTAACAAGATGCGATTCGCCCGGCTGCACGTAGACCTCCGGCAAGGCAGTATCAAGAGCGCGCATCGATTCTCCTGTAGAGTGCCGGAGCCACTGGCGTGAGCGGTAGATTCATATCGTGCAAGGCCTCGGCGTGACCTACGAACATGTATCCCTCGGGAACCAGGTAGCTGGCAAGATTGCCGAGGATGCGTTCCTGCGTTGGCCGGTCGAAGTAGATGATCACATTGCGGCAGAAAATTGCGTCGACCTTCTCTGTCAGACCGTAGTCAGCATCCATGAAATTTAGCCGGCGAAACTCGATCATGCGTCGTAACTCCGGGGCCACGCGTACTTGATTCGAGCCCGGATCGCGGCTGCGTAAAAAGTATTTTCGCTTCAGGACCTCCGGGACGGGCGCTACTACATCCTTCGAATAGACTCCCCGATCCGCCTTCGCCAAAACAGTTGTCGAGATATCTGTAGCCAGGATCCTGAATCGGAAACCCGGATGCGTTTGCACATATTCGCTCAGCACGATGGCCAGCGTATATGGCTCCTCGCCGCTGGAGCAGCCCGCACTCCAGATCACGATGGGCCTCCCGGTGCGATTGCGCGCTGTCAAGTCGGGCAGCGCCTTCGCAGTTAGAAAGTCGAAGTGTTTGGGCTCACGAAAGAAGTCGGTTTTGTTCGTAGTTACGACGTCAATCAGGTGCAGGATCTCATCCCTGAGCCCTTTGTGTCCGAACAGATAGTCGCAGTACTGGCTATAAGAATTCAGGTCGAGTGCCTTCAGGCGTCGCTTGATTCGCGCCTCAAGCATGGTTTGCTTTCCCGAGCCGAGATTGATGCCCGCCTCTCTGTAAACAAGTTCGCAGAGACGGGAATAATCACGGGCTGACAGCGTTTCATCGTGTGCGCTCATTATTTGAATGAAGGGGCGTTATTCCACTCCATTTCCTCCTTCAGGCTGCAACTTCCATCAGCTGTTTCGCCGGGCTCTCGACGCGAACTGCTGCCAGTTCCTCGGCAGAAAAAACACGGTCGATATCCAGAATCATGATGAATTGCGTATCGCGCCTCCCCATCCCCTTGATGAAATCCGTGCGTATCTGGGTTCCAATGCGTGGCGCCGGCTGAATCTGGTCTGGCTCCAGGTCGATTACTTCTTCAACCGAGTCGGCAAGTGCGCCGATGATGGTCGATTCGTTTTCGAGCAGGACCTCAACGACGACAATGCAGGTATTGCGCGTGCTCTCGGTCTTCGACATTTCAAAGCAGAGCCGCAAATCGACAACCGGAACGACGCTGCCGCGCAGGTTGATCACCCCGGCCATGAAATCCGGTGTTCGAGGAATGGAAGTAATGGTTGTAAGATCGAGCACTTCTCTTACCTTCGCCACATCGGTTGCGAAGGTCTCATTGCCGAGCTTAAAGGTGAGATACTGCCGTGTCTCCGTAATCTCGTTAACACTCATGATTCAACTCCTTTCTGATTCTGAAGGCTTGGGCGCGGACGTCGACCGAACCGCGCCCGTCCGGTTAGTAGCGTTCGAACTCTCCATCGAGATCCGTGTGCTTGTCATTGAGCCGGAGGCTGACTCCACCCCTTGTTTGAGACCTGGGTGCGGCAGAGGCGCTGTGTCCATTTGGTTTGACAGTTCTGGACGCTGGAGCCGGCGCTGGCCTGCTCGGCTTTCCACTTGCCGGTCTATGCTGCCGTCCGCCGTCTTCATCTCCGGTGCGGAAGAAGGCGAGTGCGCTAACCAACTGATCGGACTGGCCGGTCAACTCTTCAGTTGTCGAAGCCATTTCTTCCGATGCTGATGCATTCTGCTGGATCACCTGCTCCAACTGCTGCAGAGCTTTGTTGATCTGTTCGGCACCGGTGTCCTGCTCCTTGCTGGCCGCAGAAATTTCCTGCACCAGTTCGGCCGTCCGCTGGATGTCCGGCACCAGTTTATCCAGCATTTCGCCTGATTTTTCTGAAACCTTCAATGTATTGGCGGAAAGCTGGTTGATCTCTCCGGCTGCCTTCTGGCTACGTTCAGCCAGCTTGCGAACTTCTGCGGCAACCACGGCGAAACCTTTGCCATGTTCGCCGGCACGTGCGGCTTCTATGGCCGCATTGAGAGCCAGCAGGTTGGTCTGGCGGGCGATCTCCTCGATGATGGATATCTTGTTGGCGATCTCCTTCATGGCGGCTACTGCTTCGAGTACCGACTTGCCGCTCTCCTGAGCATCCTTTGCCGATTTGTTCGCAATCTTGTCGGTCTGCTGGGCGTTGTCCGCGTTCTGCTTGATGTTCGAAACCATCTCCTCCATCGAGGAAGACGCTTGTTCGGCGGCCGCGGCCTGCGCGCTGGCGCCTTTCGAAACCTGAATCGAAGCAGTCGAGATGGACTGGCTCGCAGCGGACACTTCGCCGGCAATCGTCCGAATGTCGGAGACTGTCTGCGTGAGCCCGCCAACCATGGCGCGAAGAGCCTGCATCAGCTTATCCTGAGGCGAACGCTCGCGAATTTCCACGGTGAGGTTGCCGTTGGAAATCTCCTCAGCAGCAGTCGTGATCTCATCCATGGCGACAATGAGCGTGTTCAGGTTGTTCTTGATGAGGTTGAAATCGCCGTGGTAGGTATCGGTGATCTGGGGTGGGACATCGCCCTTGCTGATCTGCTCCACATATTTCGCGGAAACATTGAGCGGCCCAATTACGGCATCGAGAATCGCATTCACTCCACGGACGATGTCGGCATATGCTCCCTTCAGCAGTTCTGGATGTCCGCGCTCGGCCAGTTTCCCCTCGGTTGCAGAGTCCGTCAGGCGCGCCATGATCTTCTGAAGTGTCGAGAGAACCTCTGCGACGTTATTGATCGCCAATTTCATCTTCTCGTGGTCGCCCTTGTATGTCTGGGAAATCAGTTCGTCAATCTTTCCGTTCGAAATTTGAGCCAGGATGCGATTGCCTTCGCCGATGGGAAGAAGAATGGCGTCCAACATCACATTCACGCCTCGCACAATTTCAGCGTAGGCGCCATGGAACTGATCCGGTTTACCGCGCTCGGAAAGCTGGCCCTCCTTTGAAGCTTCGGTCAGTCGTCCCATTTCCTTTTCCAATGCCTGAACAACGAGGGCTACGTTGTTCACTGCCAGCTTCATCTTTTCGTGATCGCCCTTGTAAATCTGAGCAACGAGTTCGTCGATTTTGCCACTTGAGATTTGAGCCAGAATGCGGTTGCCTTCGCCGATGGGCAGAAGAATAGCGTCGAGCATGGTGTTGACGCCGCGCACGATCTCTGCAAACGCGCCCTGAAATTGTTCCGGCTTGCCACGTTCGGAAAGCTGGCCCTCTTTGGACGCTTCGATGAGCCTCGCCATTTCTTTCTGCAGGTTTTGAATGACGCCGGCAACGTTATTCACCGCAACCTTCATCCTCTCGTGATCGCCTTTGTATGTCTGGGCAATCAGTTCGTCGATCTTGCCGCTTGAGATTTGAGCGAGTATGCGGTTGCCTTCGCCGATCGGCAAGAGAATTGCGTCAAGCATGACATTGACGCCACGAATGATTTCGGCATGGGCGCCTTGAAACAGCTCCGGTTTGCCACGGTCGTTGAGCTGGCCCTCTCTGGAGGCGTCGATAAGCCGCGCCATTTCCTTCTGCAGGCCTTGGGTCACAATTGCAACATTGTTGACCGCGACCTTCATTTTCTCGTGGTCCCCTTTGTAGGTCTGCGCAATGAGTTCATCGATCTTGCCGCTTGAGATTTGAGCGAGAATGCGGTTGCCTTCGCCGATCGGCAAGAGAATTGCGTCAAGCATCTCGTTGATTCCTTGAATCATTTCGCGATGAGGGCCATTCAACAATGTCGCGTTGCCGCGTTCCGACAATCGCCCTTCCTTCGACGCGTCCACGAGCCGCATGATCTCGTCAAGGACGAGCCTCGAGTCATCCGGTTGCGCTTGCGCCTTCCCGTTTGTCCGAACTGGGGTGCCATGACCGTCTGCACCGTGCCGGTTGCCGGTGCCGATGTGCTTTCTGCCTTCACTTACCAAAGTCGTCGACATGAAATCTGCCCTTCCTTCTTGCTTGAATTCGTTCTCTCCAAAACTGATGGGCCGAGGGCTTGGTTAAAATACTTGCCTGTGGGCCGGACCGCGAGGAGCGCACGACTCTGCTGGTTCACTCGTTATCGACAGGCACTGGGGTTCTGATCCAGTACCAACAAATCAACTAATCGCTATCAGTGGAGAGTTGCATTTGGGACGGCGACCCCCCCGTTCCGTATACCGCGGGGAGACGCACGTGCCGCCTGGTTTTGCGACTGCGTTCGCAATGCATCCTGAACCAGACGCTCGGGATCGAGAATGAGAGCCACTCGCCCGTCGCCAAGAATTGTTGCTCCGGAGACTGCCTGCACATGACGGTAAACTCGACCAAGGCTCTTGATTACTGTCTGGCAATCGCCCAAAACCTGGTCCACAACAAAGCCGAATGGACCCTCGCCGGTTTCGACCACCATAATCTGTTCCAACTCCGGCCTTTTGCCGTGCACATTGAAATGCTCCCTAAGGCGGATATAGGGAACAATCGTTCCGCGCACGTTGGCCACATGTTTTCCGCTGGCACGCTCGATATCCGCCGAAGTCAGTTCGATGCATTCCAGAGTGCTTGCCAGCGGCAGCACAAAACACGCGTCAGCGACACTTACCAGCAACCCGTCAATAATGGCCAGAGTCAATGGCAGGCGTAGAGTGACGCTTGTGCCTGAGCCTGGCTTGCTTGCGACATCGATTGTGCCGCGCAGGCTCTCGACCCGCTGGCGAACAACGTCCATTCCAACGCCGCGGCCGGAGACGTCGGTAACCTGCTTTGCCGTAGAGAATCCCGGCTGAAAGATGAGGGCAAAGGTCTCGGCTTCCGAGAGTTGCGCATCGACGGAAATCAGGCCCCTCTCGATTGCCCGTTCGCGCACGGCTTCGGAGTCGATGCCATTGCCGTCGTCGGAAACGCCGATGAGCACACTGGCGCCGGAGTGGCGTGCGGAAAGATGGACCGTCGCGGTCGGGCGCTTGCCTCGGGCGATGCGCACCTCGGGTGATCCGATACCGTGATCCATGCTATTACGGATCAGGTGCATGAGCGGATCGCCTAACTGGTCGATGACAGTTTTATCCAACTCCGTGTCGGCGCCATCCATTGTAAGTTCCACATCTTTGCCAAGGTCGCGCGCCAGGTCGTGAACCAGGCGGCGAAATTTCTCAAATGTTCCCCGGATCGGCGTCATCCGGATGTTCATGGAGTTCTCTCGCAGGGCTGATGTGAGACGCTCAATTTCTTCCGACACCTCGGCAATCTCGGGATCGTCTCGCCGCGTCGAGAGTTCGGCCAAGCGTGCCTGCACCGTCACCAATTCGCCTACCAGGTCGACGAACTGGTCGAGCTTGGCGGCGGGTACACGGAGGCTGCTTGAGTTATCCGGCTTATCGTAAGTGCGGCGTCCACCGCTTGCGGCGCGGCCCTCCTCCAGCGCACGGGCTACCGCGTCACCCGTTTCGCCAGTCTCGGCATTGCAACTCTCTGCCGCCTCAATTACGAGTTGGCAACTATCTTCGACGAAGATGAAAACATCGCGGATTGCTTCCCGGTTCGCGGCAGTAGCAAGCACCAACTCCCAGGTTACGTAGCAGCGCTCCGGATCGAGCTCCGCAAATGGAGGGACCATTTCCATGGAAGCTTTTACTGACAGGCCTCCCAACTCTCGCAACTCGGCGAAGAGCAGGAAGGGATTGGCGCCGTTCAACAATAGTTCAGGCCCAGGAGCAAAGTGGATGAGCCATTGTTTGATCTGATCGGCAACGGGCGTCGAGGGTGCCTTGGAAGTCTTTGGGTCCGCGTTGCGGTGCTCTGCGACTCCCGTGAGCTTGCGAACCGCGGCCAGAATCTCCGCACAGGCTGAGCCTTCCGCGGCGCCTTCCCGCTCTTCGAGCATGGCTCGAATCTGATCCAGTGCAGAAAGGGTGAGATCGATCAACTCCGAGCCCACCTTCAAGCGCCCGTTGCGGACCTCGTCGAATGCGTTCTCAAGGTTGTGGGTGAATGCGGCAAGGTCCTCGAACCCAAACATCGAACCAGAGCCCTTGATGGTATGGAGGGCCCGGAAAACGCGGCCAACAAGCTCTTGGTCGCCGCGATTTTCATTCAGTTCGAGCAACGCGGACTCAAGGTCGACGAGGATCTCGCGCGCCTCTTCCCGGAAGCTCTGTTTGAACTGATCGGCGTTCCCAGCAAATGACACCCCTGCACCCCGCATACTCATCCAGCGTTCAACGAGGCGGGAAGGGTTGGAAATCCTGCGTCGCCAAGTACGATTGAAACCGGTTCCGGCAAAGGCCCGGAGATTTGAAAATCGACGTCTGATCGTCGCGCCTGCTGCTCGGCAGCCCATAGCAACTGCACAGCAGTCACATCCATGTACGCCACATTGGCGACCAAGACGCGTATTCCTCTTCCCGATTCCAATGCCTGAGACAAAATCGCTTTCAACTCGCCCGCACCACCAATATCGATGGTCCCTTCGAGGACTACCTGGATCTCCGCGTCGCTTTCGTTGCAGGCGATACTCATGGGGAACTCCGAAACCAGAAAAGACTTGCTCGCCGCGCGATGCTTTGCAGGCGCGCTTCCAAGAACTTGGAAGCTTGCTTGCCGTTCAACGAGTTCATCGGCTTGGAAGAAGCAATTCTTGGGTAAAGTTTGGGAGGTAAGGGGTTAAGCTTTTCTCAGAAATGAGCAAGGAGAATTCGCACGAACAGCGACACCGCGAGCCACACCCTTTATTCGCGGGATTTTTGCTTCATTTCTGCTCTAAGGCTTTGGTTGCCACATTGTTTGCCAACTCGAGATCACTGACCAGCGGACAAGCAGCGCAATCTGGAATTCTGCCGCAATGAGCTTTGCCAACGGCGACTGTCAAGGCATGCACCTCATTGAAGAGGCGGGCGTGAGTCGCAGGAGGATCGGAAGCGAAGGCTTGCCGCGTAAGTCCGATGAGAGATTCGTAATCTTTGCGGCCGGTAATTGGCCTTGTTAGCCGATGACGCAGAGCGATGCGCCGGAGGTACTCGTCGGCCACGGGGACGGGATGGTTGAGCGCATAAAGCAGGATTGCGTCCGCGGTTTCAGGGCCAACACCGGGAAGGGTGAGCAGGCGGTGCCGCAGCGTTAGGGATGAGGCGGCTGCCAAATGCTCGAGTGAGCCGGCGAATTCATTGTCGACCATGGCGACAAATGCTTTGAGGGCAGGTGCCTTTCGGGTATGAAATCCGCTTGGACGAATGAGGAGCTGCAATTCCTCAACTGAAATTGCACTAAGACCGTCAAGGCTAAGTACT
>Ga0302320_10006116_pt1 | contig 26808 bp, 28 predicted proteins | sample Bog_T0_3_FD_202130 | JGI IMG/M metagenome (GOLD analysis project Ga0302320, IMG submission 202130) | Peat permafrost microbial communities from Stordalen Mire near Abisko, Sweden - Bog_T0_3 | ecosystem: Environmental > Terrestrial > Soil > Wetlands > Peat | place: Sweden: Abisko, Stordalen Mire...
TGGTTTATCTGGCTTACATCCTGAATGACTTGCGTATTAAGGCCACTTTGTTGCGAGGTCAAAGTGCTGGAAGCCGTGTTAAAGGCCGTTGCCAGATTCTTTCCAGCCGTAAGTACTGCCTCGCCTGCAGCTGAGCTGTTCGGATTTGCTGAGAGGCTTGAAATGCTTGAGAACAGCGCAGACATCTCCGTCCCGATGTCCTGTGTCGAGGTCGTGAAAGTGGGCTGTATCTGCTGCATCGAGGATAGTTGTGCATTTGCACCACTATTTGCCTGTGTCTGCTGCTGGATCCGCATCTGGACCAATTCATCGCGTACGCTTTGGAATCCCTCGAGCACAACCCCGTTCCCGAAGCTAAACCCGCCATCGTTTGTTGGAGAAGCCTCTTGCAAAACGGCCACCTGGCGAGAATAGCCGGGTGTGTTGGCGTTCGCGATGTTGTTGTTTGTTACTTGAAGACCGCCTGAGGCGGCATCCAAGGATTGCACTGCTGTCATCAATGACGTACTGAGAGATGCCATGATCTACATCTCGCAAGACCAGGTTTGTTGTTTCGACCTGGGCCCGCGAGCCTCCTGGGAGCGTCCCGTGTGGCTTCTGCACAATGAAATGAGAAGAGTAATGGACTTGCCGGAATGCTTCAACAAAGCCGCGTACTGCAAGTTCAACTCAACAACCGCTAGGCGTGCTGCTTGGATCTTGCTCTTGATTGCCGCGTCATTACACGGTGTCAAGTGCTTCTCGGATGCCGCCGATCCATCGCCGAACACGCTTATCATGGTTGCCAGGCTGGCACAGAGCATCTCCTGCTTCGCGACACTCTCCTGAAGCCTCGGCAAAGCATTAGTAGCAATGGCATCCGTTGCGACAGAGATCTCGAACGCCAGTTCCTGCATTTGCTGCAAATAGCTGGCGGCGAGTTCATCCGGCGATTTGAGTGCCAGGGTATTCAAGTTAGACTCCTTTTGGCCAGAACCAATCTCTGGTCCAATGCAACGTTCGTCTTTCTTTAGACGCCTGTTTACTCGTGTTGACTGTCTAAGATGGCACCGGCAGTCTCAGTTGCATCCGGCTTATATTCGCCACTCTTGACGGATTGGGTGAGAGCATCCACTTTGTCCTGACGAACCGCAGGGGATTGCATCGCTTGACTCGTGAGAGCCTGTACCGATGCGCTGTCTGAGTGGAACGTTGTCCGGTCTCCTGTGGTGCTTTGAGTACCTGCAAGGCTGCTGTTTGAGACTTGCTTCGGACTCCTGTCAGTCGTCAACTGGCTTGGTCCCGGACCGCTTACGTCAATCTTCATCGCAACTTCTCCTGTCTCAACGCTACTGCTATCGGCGTATCCAGGCAAATATTTCAGTCTGTCGCCAAAGTATTGAAGAGCAAGAGTGTTCCATTCCTCCTACCACTATTGCGGGTGCGCCGGGTGCAGCGTAGCCGCTAGCGCCACGCGTGCATCCTCCGCCTTGTGAAGTTGCTTTGAAATCATCCTGGCGATCCCGATTCCACCTGATGCGGTCATTGAAGTTCCAAGCGACTGCATCGCCATGCCTTGAAACTGTTCTTTGCCGGCATCCGCGTCGTCATCGTCATCCCCACCCGGCAGTGAGCCAAAGCTCTGTTCTGCCTGTTGAAGCCAGTTCCCCAGGAGAATTGACTCGAATTCCTTTGCTGACTTCTCGATCTTTTCATTCGCAGTAGGTATCGAGCCTGACCGTTTCATAACCTCATCCGCCTTCGTGGGCAGGGAGCTTGCGACAGTTCCGGATATGTTGGCATTAGCTGAAATTCCGGACACTAGATCACCTCCAGATCGGCTTGCAATCCACCAGCGGCTTTGATTGCCTGCAGAATTGAAATGATGTCATGGGAGGTCGCGCCAATGGCATGCAATCCCTTGATTAGCTCATCGACGTTTGCGCCCTCTTCGAGTTCGATCGATTGTGCAGGGGCGTCGGTGACGGTCAACTTTGTCTCCGTTAAGGTCTCAGTCTTGCCATTCGACTGCGGTGACGGCTCGACAATCACGTGCGCGGTCTGTATGTCGATGGTCAGGCTACCGTGAATCACGGAGACTGGTGAAAGTCTCACGTCACCCCCCATCACGATTGTCCCGGTACGTTCGTTCACAACAACCTTGGCTGGCGATTGAAAATTGATTGAAAGGTTCTGGACGCGCGATATGAGAATTGGCACCGATGTTTCGCCGCTGTCGGCTACGTTGACGTCGATGCGGCGGCTATCGAGTGCCGTTGCGATCGCCTTGCCGTATTCTTTGTTTATCGCGTCTGCAACATCGCGTGCTGCGGTGAAGTCGGCGTTGAGCAGCAAAAGAGAGACGACCTGAAAGCGGCTGAGGTCCACGGCTGCGTCCCGTTCCACGATACCGCCCGCAGCGATTCTGGCAACTGTAAGGTGATTTACGCTTTTCACATTGCCGGATACACCCTGAGAGTAGCCTCCAATAACCAAAGGACCCTGCGCCTCTGCATAGATGTCCCCGTTGGCCGCGCGCAGAGAGGTGAACAGCAGGACTCCACCCTCGATGCTCTGCGCATCGCCCACCGTCGAGACGGTGACGTCGATTTTCATTCCTGGCCGCGAGAACGCCGGCAACGTAGCTGTCACAAATACTGCAGCGACATCTTTCACCACCACAACGCCGGGGGCGATCTGAACTCCCATCCGTTGCAGAGTATTTGCGAGAGTCTGCACAGTAAAGAAAGTCTGTTGCGTGTCACCGGTACGGGTCAATCCGACGACCAAACCATAACCAACCAGTTGGTTGTCCCGCACACCCTGTATCTGCGTCACGTCGCGAATCAGGACCTTGCGATCGGCGTTGGACGCGAGCAACACATGCGCCGACGGAAAGCATATCAAGGCAAGCAGAAGTAGGCGACACGAGCGGCCGAGACAGATTTCGCGCACCATCCGGCAAAGGTTTCGGATTAGAAGTTCAATAGCCATAGGATCGCTCTGGAAATGGGGTTGAGAGGGCGCACACCGTCCGAGATGATTCCTTTGCCCTTCATCTCTATCTCGAGATTACTTAAAGAGGAGGAGAGTACGGTGTTGTTTGGACCAATGTCTCCTGGCCGGATCATGCCGCGCACAGTTACATTCTCATGCTGGTTGTTCATGAATATTTGTCGGCCTGCTTCAACCACAAGGTTGCCATTTGGAAGCACCGCGATCACCTGGCCTGTAAGGTTTGTCTGGAAGAGCGTATTCGACGCCGTCGATCCCTGTCCCTTGAGTGCCGATGACGAATTCGCCGACAGGAGGGGGTTAGTCGCTGTTGGGGTCCTGCCCATAATGCCGGTAATCGCCGAGTTTGTGGTGAATGTGCGTTCACTATCCATGGTGCCGGACTGCGTTGCAGTTGTTTGAACAGCCACCTGGATGGTGATTGTGTCGTTCAGGTGATGCGCCTTGTAATCCACAGAGAAATCGCCCAGAGGGCTTTGGGCCGTCCATAGGCTCCCGACAGTATGCTCATCGGTTACTGGAACATACTTCTGCTGCAATCGCGTGATGTAGTCCACGCGCAGCTGTTCTGGAGTCTTGGGATGCGGCTTCAGGGGATTCGCGCAAAACGCGAGGATCGACGGGACTCCGAGTATCGCGAGAACGAAGATTCGAGTGATCATTTCCCGTCTCATCCGCATCTCAGTAGCTTCCTTTAAGCAGATTCGCGCCGATCACTTCAGCTGTATATGTCTGTTTGCGGTCCGTGCTGGCCACACGAATCTTTTCGCCGGCTTTGCCGTCCTGAAGACTGATAACAGCGACCTGAACATGGGAACGCTTATCATTCATTTCCAGGATGGCATTCGCGCCAGCTCGTATGGCAATGGGTACATTTGTGTTTAGTCTGGCACTTGCGGAGGCGGGAAGAGTGTCTGCCCGGCCGGAATCGAGTGTTCCTTCTGGCCAACTCACGATGGCATAAAAAGGCAGACATGTGCCCGGCTGGTGGCAACCGATTTTGACCAAGGAGTGTGATTCGGAATGCCCTGCCGACCACCGCTCTCCAAGTGACGCAACCGACAGAACATCCAGAACCGGAAGCGGCTTCGCTGCAACGACCTTGGCAAGAATGGATACCTGACTGTCGGCAACCTGTACCCCATGGTCAGACAAAGTCCGCGCAACCTCATGAGCCGTAAGAGAGAAGCGTACCTGTGACTGGGCGCGCGCACAAGCCGGCAACCAGAATAACGCCGTCAATAGAATCGCCATGCCTCTCGCTGTCATTTATTCTCTCCGCCGTTTATTCCGCTAATCGGTATGGGCTCCTACTGAGCGAGTTGGTTCAGCTGCTGCAACATTTCATCTGCGGCCTTAACGACACGCGAGTTTGATTCATAGGACCGCTGGGCAAGTATCATCGCCACGAACTGGTTGACGACGCTGACGTTCGATTGCTCCAGCATGCCCTGCTGCAATGTTCCCAACCCCTCGGCGCCCCCAGGGGTTCCGACGATTGGTTGACCGGACGCCGTCGTTGGCAGGTAAATGTTGTTTCCAACGCTATTCAAGCCGCCCGCATTAACGAAGAGTGCCGTCTGAATGCTGCCCACCTGTGTGGCTGCGGTCTGGCCAGGTTGTGTCACGCTGACCGTTCCGTCGCTGCCTATGGTCACACTCAGCGCGTCCGCGGGAATCGTAATCGCAGGTTGTACCGGATTACCGTCGGCCGTCACCAGCTGCCCTTGAGCATTTGGCGAGAAAGACCCATCACGCGTATAGCCCGTCTGCCCGTTAGGCATCAGGATCTGGAAGAATCCTGCACCGGAGATCGCCAGATCGAGCGGGTTGCCGGTGGTGGAGAAGTCGCCTTGTGTCTGGATGATCTCGGTTTGGCCGGGCCGGGTGCCGAGACCTATCTGCAGACCTGCTGTCACCGTAGTCTGCTGTGTTGCCGCGGAGCCCGGCATGATCTGGTTCTGATACAGCAGGTCAGTAAAATTAACCTGCCTTTGCTGGAAGCCAGTAGTGCTGGAGTTGGCAAGATTGTTGGCAATGTTGTCCAGATTCAATTGCTGGGCTGTCATTCCACTGGCGGCCGTATACAGAGCACGAAACATATTTGGGTCCTTTCAAAGTTGGCTCGGCTGACATCCGCACTTGGATCAACTTACGCGGGGCAGATCCTGGACGGCGGTTTTGTCAATCTCGGAGCTAAACATGGTGAGCACGCGGCGCATGCTCTCAACCTCGCGCTGAGCCGTAATCAACTCGACGACGCTGGTGACTGGATTGACGTTTGAACTCTCGAGCATCCCCTGGCGCACCTGAGAACTCTGCGCGACAACTGCGGACCCTTTTGGTGCTGTGTAGTATGTCCCGCCTGCTCTCTGCATCTGCGTTGTGGGTGGAAACTCGACCAGCTTCAACCTTCCTGAAATAGCGCCATTTGTCGAGATTGTCCCGTCGGGACTGATCGAGACGGGGTCCCCGACAATCGTGATCGGACCATTTTCGCCCAATACTGGATCACCGGCAGCTGTAATCAATTGTCCCTGTGGCGATACACGGAAGTTGCCGCCCCGTGTATAGGCAGGCCCGGCAGATGTCTGCACCGCAAAGTAGCCTGGCCCTTCCATGGCGACATCGAGGTTGTTGCCAGTTGGCACGAGAGAGCCCTGCGATGTATCCAGTTGCGTACCGCTCAATACACCATAATCATTTGCGTCCTGATTGAGTACGGAAAGCGGAGTGTCCCCAGTTGTTGCCAGAATCGAGCTGAAAATATTGTGGCTCGCCCGGAAGCCCGCGGTGCTCACATTTGCCAAGTTGTTGGCTATCGTATCGAGCGCTTCGGTGCGGGACATCAGCCCAGTGCACGCTGCGTAGTATCCACTGCTCATTGTGTGCCCTCGAACAGGTAATGTGCACGCCGATGGCCAATTCATTGAAGCCTTATTTATCAACGCCTTTGCTTTTTGTTTGAGCGTGCCAAAAGCTTCAGTGCATCAGGAGGCATCGCAGATGAGGAGTCGATGAGAAAGACACGGTTATCACGACCCCATCGTCCAAGTCGCGGAACTCATCTCAAGGGCCACCTCGGCCGGCCCGCACTGGACCTGCATGACCTGCCCACAGAGACGATCATGCCTGTCAATTTGAACAGATACCGATCGCATGCACGTCGTCAACTGAAGTTGGCGGCGAAAACTGTTGAGGCCCTGCGAGTTCCTTGGCCACTGTGAGGATGAACCTCCAATCAGACGAGAAACTGGACTCATCCAGGTTGCGCATGGCATTGAAGACGAAAAGCGGTAGCGCACCCTCCATTGCGAAGAGAACTCCCGGTCCACCCGGCCACCCAAGAACCGATGGAATTGCACCAATCCCGTGAAGCAACCCAACCAGGTACGCATCTTCCCCGGAGACGCACTCGAGCCACTCAGCAACTAGCTTCGCGTATTGCCCTACCAAGCGACAGTGCCTCCACAGCGCGGTAGTTTCCGCATGTTCCGGATCGCAGGCAAATGCCCGCGATGAGATTGCACCGAACCACGTGCCTACATCCAAGCTCGCGAGACAGTCAGCCATTCTCCGGGGTCGCTGTTCGTCGACATCATATCCTCCCCCAATCACGCGCAGAATCTGGATTGTTGCGCCGACATCGCTAAGAACGATTTCTGACGCCCGCCTCAAGTCGACAGAAGGCTCATTCACGATCATTTCGAGACACAAAATCGTCTCCGGCATGACAGGGACTTCGTCCAGAAGATCCTCGTTCATCTCCGCGACACTCTTCTCCCGTACGGAAGGGAGTCGCCGCCATGCGCAAGATGGACTCACGCCGTGATATACAGTCTCGTCAAATCGTTGTGTGAGCATTTCCATATACCTGCTGCGTCTTTATCGGCACGAGAAAGGATTTTGTCCAAACAATCGCCGCTCGATACCACATATGTACGCCACAACGAGGCAGAAACGGAAATGGTCCGCAAGTGGCCAATGCAGGGGAACGGCACTCAGCTAGTCTTGAAAAGCAGGTCGACCGCTCGGGCACCGCACAGCAAGCGCGTCCATAGATACTCTCTGCACTTTCCAAGCAGGATCTCATCTGCCTCAAGGTCCACGCCATAGCTGCAGAGGATACTCGCCATTTCCGCTACGGTATGAGCGGAATCAACCTCGACCTCGTTTGGACTTGCATCTTCGCCGGTTGCCATTGCTTCAAGTTGCCGTAGCAACTGGGCTGCGAAATCGCTCGGCGTCACGATGCAGGGTTGTGTCTTGCATCCGGTCATCTGTTCAATCGCATAAAGGAGGCCATACTCGATACCATGAACGAAGCCCACGAGCAGGAGCTTGGTCGCGGCGACGTAGTGTAGTGGCACTGCGGAATACAGCCTGAGGAGCGTCGATGGGACATGAATCGTGGTTTCCACCAGATACTTCGGCATTGCAAAAACAGGGCATCCCCATTGCGTGGCACGAACCACCGCTACTTGCCTCTCGCTCACAGAGCCTCGCCGCACCAGTAGATCGCCAATCTCCCCGCCAAGCTCCCTCTGCTCGTCCGTGACCTCTCTCAACTGAGCACTTGTCAACAGCCCCTTGCTCATCAGAATCAGTCCCAATGGCATTCGTGAGACGTGGTTACTTTGCTCGACTCCACACTTCAGCAGTTCCCCCAGCTCCTGCTCCGCCCCCGACGTGAAACAGGACGGGCTGCAATACCAGGCGCCGCGCAACCTGATTCCGGCCTTGTTGGCAGTGGGTTTGCGGAGCACAAGCGAGCGCTGGCATGTCCCGCATTTGTGGCTGACCCCTTTCAGCGCGATTGCCCATGCTGGAGTCGCTATCAAACGGATCGCGCTCATGCATTCCTCCACTTCTGGCTCACACCGCCGAGTGTATTTGCGGCCGCGAGTCTCAGACGAGCACCGCAGATGACAGTGGCTGCGACACTTCGGTCACACGGAGACCATAGTTACCGTCAATAACCACGGCTTCCCCCCTAGCGATCACAACGCCATCGAGAAGTAGCTCCACTGGCTCATCCACCTGTCTATCGAGCTCTACAACTGATCCGCTGGTCAGCTCAAGTACTTCCCGTAACGTGAGCTGCCGCTGTCCAAATCGTAGCGTAACATTCAACTCGACATCCATCACGAGGTCAAGGTTGACCTGCTCTGACACCTCCTTTTCCGCAGCTGCCGTGATTGACTTCGTGCCACCCGTGCTCACGCTTTGCACCGGCATGCGTGCGGCTAACGCTTCCATCAGAGAGGAATCTGTAAACAACCAAATCGAAACTCGATTGCCGTCCCCGTCAGCTGAAGTGATCTGCACTAGATTCGTGCGATCGTACACTGCCTCAGGTGCTGAAGAGGCCTTGATGTCGAAAGCGCCATACTCCAGTTCAAGCTCGGAACGAAACGTGCTGGCTCCTCCTGCAACAAGGTTCACCAGGGCCTGCGACTGTTCCTCTCCGAACTCAACAAGAGGCGCTTGAAGGAATTGTGCTGCAAGGATCGCGGCTTCTGTGCGGCGGAACCCGAGTAGGAGTTCGCCCCGCAGACTCCCGTCAAGGGTGAGCCTTACGCGGACCGATTCACTTTCATCTGCGGGCAAATCGGTAGCTGGACCGTCAATGACTTCCCATGGCGAGCCGCTCGCATCTGTCAGAGCACCAAGAAACGCGCGCAAGAATGCATTTGAGAAAGAATGATTATTTGTGCCGGCCGAATTTCCCGTTGTCATACTACTCCTTCTTGACGGCTGGTTCCTGTGAACGTACAGAGAGTTGCGCTGCCTTGCGTGTTCCGTTGCGAACTGGCAATGCTTCAAATATCTCGACGTCCTCCACCGTTAGGCGTCCGGGGTTTTTGACCGGCGCTTTCATCTTCAGAATCGTTCCCGGCTTCAGATCTATCAAGTCCTTGACAAGCACCCGCATCTGCGTAATGTCGGCTGCCACCACAAAGTCACAGTCAAGAATCCGCTCACGAAGACTAGGATTACGGATTGAACGAAGGGTCGATATCTTCTTTGACTGTGCCGCTTTCAGGTGTCTAAGCAAGAAGCCGACAAAAGATGTCGGCAAGACCAGATTGAAGGGCCCCGTGGTGCCTCCTATGGTCATCTCGAACATCAGCAGCACCAACTTTTCATTTAGCAGAAATATCTGCTGAATTACCCCGGGCTTGATGCAGCGGCCTACCGTCAGTGAGAGATTCAGTGTCCTCCACGATGATTCAATCTGCTTGACTATGAGAGCGGTAACGCTCTGCATGATCTCTTCGTCAATCTCGGTAAGTTCACGGGCGCCCTCCAGTGCCGTACCAGCTCCGCCCAAGAGTAGGTCAATCATGGGGAACACCAGCGTACTGTCCAACTCTAGAAGACAACTGTTCTCCATTACGTTCAGTGCACAGGGAACCAAGTAGCTGTTTGCAGCCATCCCACCGATGTAATCGACGATCGCCATTTGCTCCAGCGAGAGAAGCTTAAGATGCAGAGACGTGCCTAGATAAAGTTCAAGCGAAGTACTCACGTTAAGGGCAAACTTCTCATGCAGAGCCGTGAGCGCGCGTGCATTTTCATTGGATAGTCGGCCCGCATATCGAAAATTGCAGGAGTGAATCGCCCTGGATTTTGGCCGATTCCCAATGGCCACTGGCTTCGTTCCACTTGGGCCCTGCGATGCTGTCATGACTGGATGCTGGACTGCTGGTAATTTGCCCGCCAGCCAGCCCCATGGGCGTGAATCGCGGGAGCCTGTTCACTTTCGCGAAGATGGCCCAAAGTTGCGCGAAGTTTTAACATGGCAGCACTGTGGATTTGTGACACACGCGAGACAGCGATGCCGACCACCTCCCCGATCTCCTTCATGGTTAGCTCCTCTTTGTAGTACAGCGAAAGTATCAGTTGCTCCCTCTCGGACATGCGGGATACAGCCTCCGCAAGTTGTGCCTTTCTTTCCCCTTTGAGGCAGATGTCGAAGGGATTGTCCCCACCTGCGCTCGGCGCTGACTCAATCAGGTCATATGACTCAGACCGGTCCCGGGATGCATTCGACTGCTGCCCAACTAGATAAAGGCCATCTAGTTGCGTGATTGTATTTTGCAGCTCATCCAGCTTCATTTCCATGTCGGCCGCAATCTCCTCTTCGAGCGGGGGCCTACCCAACGTCGACTCAAGTCTGGCGATCGACGAAGCAATTTCCCGTCCTTTCCTACGCAATGTGCGAGACCCCCAGTCTAACTTTCGAAGACTGTCCAGGATCGCGCCACGAATGCGGAATTTAGCGAAAGTGGAGAACTGCGCATCCTTCGAACAGTCAAAGCTGCGGCACGCTTCAATTAAACCGATAACGCCAGCTTGAACCAGATCTTCAAGGTCCACATTTTTCGGCATCCGCTCGCGAATTCTCGATGCCAGATAATAGACTTGCGGCAACTCCTGCATCACGAGATCGTTGCGTTCATCCATGCTCTTACTGCTTGCCCGATAGGCCAATTCTGCTATTGTCATTCAGTCACTCCCTCGATAATTTGCTCGTACTTGGATCCGCGACTTCATCCAAACTTTGGCAATTTGTGCTAGGTTCTTATCCTGTTTATCTCTGTTTCTTTCCTTGAATAGCTCAATGGAGAACACCTACTGACTGCACTGGTGTCAATGCCGGGATCTCTCCCGGAGAGATGACGACGATCCTTGGGATGAATGGTTCCAGCAATCGGCGAAGATAGAAACGCCCAGGCGAAGAACAAAGCAACACAGGTGGCGCCGACCCAATCTCTTTCCCGAAGCTCGCCCGCAGTCCATCAAGCACGCGGCGAGCCAAAGTGACCTGTTGCGAAGCGGAGACAACTTGATTCGGTTGAAGGTTAGAACCACGCATGCATTCATCCTCGATTGAGCTGTCAAGTGTGACGACTTTCAACTCACCCTGATCGTTCAGTAATGGCCTGATCAGTGAGCGTCCCAAAGTGTGCCGCACGGCCTCAACCAGTGCGATAGGGTTCTTGTTATATGACGCTGTGTCAAGGAGAGTCTCCAGGATTGTCCCAAGGTCGCGTATCGACACCTGCTCGCGCAACAGTTGTTGGAGAACCTTCTGAACTTCGCCAAGGCTCATGAGCTTGGGAATCAGTTCCTCGGTTAGCTTTGGATGAGAGTCGCCCAGGCGATCGATCAAGCGCTTGGTTTCGTGTCGCGACAAAAGTTCATGGGCATTGCTCTTTACCACTTCAGCCAAGTGAGCAGCGAGCACGGAAGTCGGGTCCACCACAGCGTATCCAGCTGCAATCGCTTGACCCTGGGTTTGAGGTGCAATCCACTTTGCCGGCACATCGAAGGCCGGCTCGCGTGTGTCCTGTCCAGGCAGGTCGGGCGCATTCACATTGGAGCTGATAGCAAGCAGACAGTCCTTGCGAAGTTCCCACCTTGCGATCTCAACACCACGTAAATAGACCACATACTCTCTCTCTCGGAGAGACAAATTATCCGTGATGTGGATCGATGGAACCAGAAAGCCAAGTTGCTGGGCCAGGTTCTTCCGCATGGATTTCACTCGGGCCAGCAGTTGTCCTCCCTTTTGCGCGTCCACGAGGGGTACGAGCCCCACGCCCACTTCCAGCATCAGTTCGTCTAGCTTGAGCACCGCATCCATGGGATCGACTGCTGCGGGAGCAACTCCGCCGGCAACTGCACTTTTGGCGAGTGACTCAAGTTCGTCGACCTCATCCTTGAGCGGCTGCGGCTTCATCTTCCAGGCTGCAAACATCAGCGCTGCAGCAAGGCTAAAGAACGCAATTTTCGGTAAACCTGGAATCAGCCCAAGAGCCGCCAGTGCGCCGCCCGCGATCCACAGCAGGCGTGGGCTGTTGAAAAGTTGCTTGCCGACATTCACGCCCAGCGACTCTTTCGAAGCAGCTCGGGTGACAACAATGCCGCCGGCGACCGAGACAAGCAGCGAAGGTAGAATGGTCACTAATCCGTCGCCAACGGTGAGAATCGTATAGGTCTTGAGTGCCTCCTGAAAGGGGACACCTTGCTGAAACACTCCAATCAGGAATCCGGCGATGATATTGATCGCCATGATCAGAATTGTGGCCAGGGAGTCTCGCTGACTAAAGCGGGCAGCACCATCCATCGCCCCGCAAAATTCCGCTTCACGCGCCACTCTCTCACGTCGCGCCCTTGCCTGCTGCTCATTTATGATGCCGGCGTTAAGGTCGGCATCGATCGCCATCTGCTTGCCCGGCATGGCGTCAAGAGTAAAGCGGGCTGTAACTTCTGCGGTTCGCACGGCACCATGACTGATGACAAGAAACTGAATTGCGATGAGCGCAAGAAAGAGCACAAACCCGACAATGTAGTTTCCGCCCACAACAAACTGGCCGAAGGCTTCAATGACCTTTCCCGCAGCCCCCGTGCCCTCGTTGCCGTGCAAAAGGATTCGCCGCGTGCTTGCCAAATCGAGCGATAACCGGAGCAGAGTAAGTAATAGCAGCAAACTCGGAAACACTGAGAATTGAACTGGCCGCAGAATCTGAATCGCAGTGAGCAGCACCAGCATCGATGCCGTAATACTGATGGTCAACAACAGATCAAGGATGAAGCTGGGAAGCGGCACGAGCATCACAAACACCATCGATACCGCTGCGATAGGTGCGATCCACTCACCGGACTTCCGTAGAACAGCCAAAATGCCTGCCATCATCGTGTCGCCCCCGGAATCGAAGTAGCCGGGACAGATGGCGTCCGAATCGCTTGGCCTGATGCGTTTCGCGAGCGCCGATCGGCTTCAGCCCGCCTGACCTCGGCCTGCGCACGGAAGACCAACGCCAGAATTTCGGCTACGGCCTGGTAGAGCCGCGCAGGAATCGAATCGCCAACTTCCACACTCTTGTAGAGCGCTTGCGCCAGGGGCTTGTTTTCTACCAGCATGATCCCGTTGTCCCGTGCTAGTTGCTTAATTTTCTCTGCCAGCAGGTTGCGCCCTTTGGCTACAACAATCGGCGCAGGTAGCTCTGTGTCATAGCGAAGCGCGATCGCATAATGAGTTGGATTGGTAATGATCACAGTTGCGGTCGCGGCGGCCTTCAATGACTGTTTCTTGCGCATCGCCCTTTGCAACTGGCGAATTCGCGACTTGATTACAGGATTGCCATCCGTCTCTTTGGATTCCTGGCGCACTTCCTGCTTGGTCATCTTCATGTCGTTTTCCATCTTCTTCAGCGTCAGCACATAGTCGACCGCGGACCAGGCAAGAAGGACCAGTCCCGACTTCCAGGTCAACTCCAACACTGTCGATCCCACAAATGAGGCAAATGGCCTCAATCCGAGGCTTGATGCGTGAGTCACGGTTTCCCAATGGGCTCTTATCGTGTTGACAGCGATCCACAGAATGGCCCCAAACGGGAGGAGAGACTTCAACAGATTGCTGAGAGCAATGGGAGAGAATATCTGTCCAAGCCTGGTGGCAGGATTGAACCGGTCGAATTTCAGGGCCAGCGCTTCGGGTGCAAAGTTGATCCCGCCCTGGGCCAATCCGGTGAGCAAGGAGATCATCATGCCCGCCATCAGGATAGGAACAATCCACCGCATCACTTCCACCGCGCTCCAGAACAGTATCGGGCCATTGTTCTCAATTTCGCCCGAGGATGCAGCATAAAGTGTGTTGCGATAGAGCGATGTCCAGTGAGTGACTGCAGTCGGCGCCATCAGTGCAATCACGCCCCCTACTGCAGCGAGAGCAAAAATACCCGGCAACTCGCGCGAGCGGGCAACCTGGCCTTGTTCCCGCGCCTTTTCTCGCCGCTTCGGTGTTGCCTGTTCTGTTTTGCTACTGTCAGCCATGTTGTCCTGTCGCGCTTGCCGTTATTGAGCCAGGTGCAGAATATGATCGGCTTGCCCAATGGAGGTGAGGAACAGATGCTCAAATAAACTCGGCCAATACTTGAGCGCGGAGATTAGAATCAACAGTCCGAGAATGCTCTTTACAGCTGGACCCAAGAGCATAAGCGGCAATTGCGGTGATGCCTTGCCTAAGAGACCGAGCGCGATGTCGGCGACAAGTGTTGCGGAGAGCACTGGCGCGGCAATCTGGATGCCGATAGAAAACACGGCCGCACCCCCATGCACCACCTCCGATGTGAACGCCGCTCCAAAGTGACCGGATGCTGGGGGCAGATACTCAAAGCTGTGCGCCAGGGCGCGAAGTATCCAAAAGTGAACGTTGAGACGCAGGAAGATCAGCATAGCGATCGTCTGGTGAAACGTTGCCACGACTGTCGACTCCACCTGTGTCTGCGGATCAAGGATATTCACAAGTGAATAACCCATCTGTACACTCAATACCTGCCCGGCCATCTGTACGCCATCGAAAACAATGTTGGTGACGACACCGAAAGCTACTCCGATGAGCAACTCGCTGAAAACCATCATTGGCCACTGGCTGATGCTCAAGGTTGGAAGTTTTGCGGAAACCATCGGATACAGCAGTGCGGTAAGAGACAACACAAGCACGGCCTTGACGCGTGCTGGAATCACGATGCTGCCAAAGAAGGGCGCGAAAAGCATGATGCCGGTGAGCCGGACGCCGATCGTTAGTAATGCTCCGAAGATCTGGACCAGGGATATGTTCACTACTGCAACACCTTGTGGAAGTCAGTTAGGAGGCCAATCGTGTAGTTCGCGAGGTGCCGCCACATCCACGGCATCATGATAAAAAGCGCTGCGCCCGTAACAATCAGGCGAGGAACGTGAGATAAGGTCTGGTCCTGTAGGGAAGTCAGAACTTGAAGGATGTTGACCACCAGGCTGACGGCGATAGCAGCAATCAGGATGGGGGCAATGAGAATTACAACCTCCTGAAGCATCGAACGGCCCATCATGACGACTACATCAACGCCCATTAGTTGAAACTCCTCATCAATGCGCCGATAAGAAGGTGCCAGCCATCGACCATGAGAAAAAGCAGCAGCTTCAGCGGAGTTGAAATGACCACGGGGGGCAATTGCATCATGCCGACGGATGTGGTGATTGACGCCACGACCATGTCGACCACGAGAAAAGGCAGAAAGAGGACGGCGCCGATCTGAAAACCAGCTTTCAGCTCCGAAAGAATGTAGGCCGGGAGGAGGACGCGGAAGGAAACGTCGTCGATGCTCGCTGGACGCGGTTCCTTGGCCATCTCGAGGAAAAGCGCAACGTCTTTTTCACGAACATAATGGGACATGAACTGGCGCATCGGTACCCCTGCACGGGTGACCGCATCAAGTGCTGTGATCTTTCCTTCTTGCAGCGGAACGACCGAGTCGTGGTAAATTGTCACGCCTATCGGTTGCATCAGAAAGAACGTCATAATCACCGATAAGCCGATTAGCGTCTGGTTGGACGGCGTGGTCTGAAGTCCGAGCGCCTGGCGCAGAAAATGAAAGACGATGAGGAGTCGCGCGAAGGGCGTCATGCAAATCAGGATGGAGGGGATAAGGGTCAGGAAAGTCAGCAGAATTACGATGGTCCATTGCGCTGAACCGCCGCCTAGCCCTGTAATTCGTAGTTCATTCGGATTCGACGGTGCGGCGTTCAACTGAATGGGCGCATTGATCGTCGGTCGGATGGGCGCTGGCCTCGCGGGCTCCGTCATTTGAATGGGATCGTTGGCTAAGGACGCAGGTGGGTCTTGGATTTGCGCGATTGCCATTTCTCCACTACCACCATTGAAGATGGACGAGGCCTTTGCAACTGTTGCGGCAGACAGGAGCACGAGGCAGAGCACTAGACGTGTGATCGCAGTTTTCTTCATGCCTGTTCCCTCGCCTGCCCTACACTTGGATCACCAATCTGCTTCCAGGGGACCGTCATGGTCTCCTTCAGCAGGTTCCCGAACGATTCCTTTTCGCTCAGCTGTGCCAGGAGCGCAACATTTGTAGCCCCTCCGCCCACGAGAAACTGAAGTCCATCTACCTGGATCACCGCAACAAAGCGCTTATCTCCGAGGGAGACCGATGCGGCCACTTGCAGCCGCCTGGTGCTGTTCCGGGCCGCCTGACGCGCTCGAATCCAATTCAATCCGCGGGTTAACAGACCAACGGCGCTCTGGAGAAGCTTCAAGGATGCAACTTCTGCAGGAGCTGGAAGTGGTAACGCAGTGCCTAACGAAATAGCCTTTGGCTCTGGCGGTCTGCGTGTCGAACCTTCGTCGACGCCAGACTGGGCCAACCGCGTTTCAGGTCGCAGAAATATAGGCGGCGGAATAACGCGGCGAGCGGGTGAGGGCGATCGTCCAAATCGAGCAGAGAGCTCGCGGATTCCGACTTCCATGAGCGACGCCTTCGAACCTTGTGGCCTCATGATAGGTCCGTGAGTCGCACGGCAAGGCGTTCCCCAACGACTTCGAATTCTGTCCAACCAACCAGTTGGCCGTTCACTCGCAAGGGCAGATCGCTGCTTTGGTGGTACGCAGTTTCCACGATAGAGCCGCACGACAGACGCAGCAGGTCGCGAACCGAAAACCGTACTACCGGGATGTCCAATGCGAGAGTGCAGGGAAGCCAGGGCAGAAACTCGCACGGGTCAAGTTCCTGCTGCCTCACCGCCACTTCCGAACCCTTCGCCGATTTCGATTCAACCATCGGAGTCGCGATGTTCATTTGTTGCTCTCCCAAACTCATGCTCAGCACGACGCAGCTCCATCGGAGTCTCGCGCAGCGCAACAGCTGCCTCTGGATTGCTGTCTCGCAACCGCGTGTATTGCCTTTACGATGAATGTGAATGCAATCGAGAGACCGTTCCGGCGGAAGGGACGAGAAGTCGTCCCGTGGAGCAGGGAGATGGGCGTTAAGTGACAGTGCAATAAGGAGAAAGGAACTTTAGGAGGCGCGTCTTCACTTCACCGGCCGCAACCAACGCTCTGGGCGCGAGGTCACTGCGTGAGGTGGATATGAGAGGAGGTTACGGTAAGAGGGCCCGGCCGCTCCGCAGTGACGCAGAGCGGCTTTTCCCTCATGCAATGCTAAGAAATCGGCAGAATTACTTCTTACTGGAGCATTGCGATTGTCGCCTGGGAGACCTGGTTGAAGGTAGTAATCGACTTTGCATTTGCAGAGTAGGCCTGCTGCGCCACGATTAGCTTTGCGAACTCAGTTGCGATATTCACGTTTGACGCCTCAACGTACCCCCCGGCGACCGTACCTCGCCCGCCAGTTCCAGCTACTCCAATTACAGCAGCGCCAGAAGCAGCGGTCGGTTGGTAATTGTTGTTGCCGGTGTTAGCGAGCCCCTGTGTGTTTGCGAAGCTTGCTACTGCAACTTGTCCCAGCGCCAGAGTGTTTCCGCTTGAGAACGTGCCTTCGATGGTGCCATCCGGCTGTACGGTGAATGTCGAGAGAGTGCCGCTTGCAAAGCCATCTGTGGTAGCTGCGCTTGTGGCATCGGCCAATGCTGTCTGCGTAATCGTTGGGCTGGTGGCAGACCCAAAGGGCCCCGTGAGATTCAGCGGCGATGCTGCACCATCGGAAAGTGTGGGGATGGTGATTGGAACGACACCAGTTGTCGAGGCCAACGTTCCTGAGGTGTCGAAGTTCAGCGTACCCGACCCAACGGGCGTGGTGGCGCCAGTGGCCCCGGTAATATCTGCTGATGGAACGGTGACCGCGTAAGTCCAGGTGTTCGACGCAGTCTTGGTGTAGGTTACAGTGAGGTCGTGCACTGCGCCGAGCGAGTCGAATACTGCGACCGAGCTGCTGGACGTGCCGCCGATCGCGGTGGTGGAGTCCAGATTGGCAGTGATCCCAATTGTCGTGCTCGCAACTGCAGGGATCGTCACGCCTGTTCCAACCTGCAAAGGCTGTAAGGTCCCGGCGGTGTTAACAACTCCACCCACCGCGGGATACCCAAGTAACAGTTCCCCATTTGGCGTGGTCAGCTGACCGGCCTTGTTGGTGGTAAAGTCGCCTGTGCGCGTGTAGTCCGGTGTTCCAGTTGGACTCTGAGTGACAAAGAACCCATTCCCGGAAATTGCCATATTCGACGAAGAGCCAGTCGGGTTCAGGCTACCTTCGGAGAAATCCGACACTGTGGATGAGACTCCAACGCCGTATCCTGTTTGCAGCGGGTTACCTGCGCCGTTGGTCCTGGTGCTCTGTGAGAATACATCGCCGAATGTCAGGTTCTGGTCCTTGTATCCATCGGTGTCGATGTTGGCCAGGTTATTGGAAACCGATTGCAGTTGATCCTGGGACGCGGAGAGCCCTGAAAGTGGAATTGAGAAGGAACCCATTACTTGCCTCCTGTAGCATTGTTAGCCGTACCGGAAAGACCCATTGTGGCGGCATTCAGGGACGAGTTGATCGTGGCTGCCAAGGCACCGGAATTACTGGAGCTCAGGGGCATCATGGTATTGGGATCGAACGGCAGTTGGCTGGCTGCTGCGCCGGCAGTTGAAGGAGAGAGAGCGCTGACGGCCCCGCCGATCGCGGATGATAGCGCGGTGTTGCTCGCGGTCGCTGCTGGTTGCGCTGCCCCAGTCGGCGTAGTTGACGAGCCTGTGGTGCCTGTGATGCCTTGGTTGATGCTGATGAGCTGGTCAAGCTGGTTGAGAGAGATCATTTGACCAACCATCGCGGTGGAATCCACTGGCGCCGTGGGATCCTGATTCTTCAACTCCTGGGACAGAAGATTCAGAAAAGTGGTGCCCAATCCCCCGGCCGAACTGGTGCTCGAGGTTGAGCTACCGGTGCCAGTGGTGCCGGCGGTGTTGGCCTTGAGTTTCCCGGGTTGTTTGAACGTACTGCTCGCAATAGGCTTGAGTGTGTTCAATATTGTTGGCATGGTGTAGATCGCTGAAACGCTGTGCATTGTCGCTCCTCCTCAAGTACGAATATGTCCTGAGACTCTGCTTAAACTCTGATGTCAAGGCGGCCATTGAGCGAGCCTTCACGTGTTGTCATCACCGCAGCGGCGCGCGGAAACTGCCGATCGGCAAGGCCGTTGCCTGCATGGCCAGAAGCAAGTTTTCCTTCTTGCCCCCCACCATTGCGCGATTGGTCTGCGGTACCGTTTTGCATGCTGCTGAAGGCCCCAGTTCCCTGCCCAAACCCCGCTCCATTCAAATCGACCCGAACATCCAATGCCTGACTGCCACCCAGCTTCGCCTGAATATCTGGCAAATTTGCGGCGATTGCTTTTGCAAGCTCGCCATGGTCGACCGAGATTTGTGCAGAGATCAAGTTTCGTGTCGCAGAAGTGTTGATCGAAATATTGCCAAACTCATTCGACCTCATGCCGACTCGCATTTCGGATTGGCCGATGCTCTGGATCAGCCTCGCCGTGTTGATTACTGGCAGAGCCTGCGGCGCAACAGTTGTGACAGGAGCGGTGTCAATCGGGGATCTCCCCGCCAATCCGGTGCTCGCTGCATTCCCTTGAATACTCTGCGGCAAGGAGCCATTGTCTGATCCCTGCGTATGGGAAATGACAGTCGCTGAGTGATCCGGGAAGTTCATCTGAACCGGAGCAGTACCTTGATCCTGAGGAGAGCTGCCTTTCTGAATCTGATCGCCGGATGCCCCTGCATCTTGAGAGCCCGCTCTGGACCCAGCCTGGTCTGTGGAAGTCGCCCCATGCTGCTGCACTCCCGTCGAGCCGTTGATTGCGGTTTTTGATCCGTCCCTGGAATTTAGGGCGATTGCAGACAGCGGTTTCACTACCTGGCTGGAGTTGATGTTCCTCAAGCCAGCCATTCCAGGTAATCCGCTGCCTTGGCGGACAATTGGGCCAACCTGGTCGGTCGTAGCACTGGAATCTCCGAGTCCTGTCACCGCGAGCAAGCTCCCATCGGGCCCAACTGTGTTCGGCACAACCTTGTCAGTTGTACCAACGAGGAGTACCGATGCAACATCTCCGTTTTGCGATGCATCCGGAGAAAAGCCAAGAGGAGGCTTTGCGTCTGCAACTGCGCCAGAATCGGAGACTGGGTTCGGTCCCACGCTTGGTGTTGAGTCCTGCGTCGCGCTGGAATTCGCTGTCCCTGGTACACCCTGGCTGAGCTTCTGTTGCACATTATGCTCCTGCACTCCCGTCTGGCCGTTGATTGCGGTCTTCGATCCGTCCCAGGCATTCGCGTCGCTTGTAGCCAACGGCTTCACTACCTGTCTGGAGTTGACATGCCTCAAGCCGGCCAGCGCCATTCCAGGTAATCCGCTGCCCTGGTCGGCCGTAACGCCTGAACCTACGCGCCCTGTCACCGGGGGCAAGCTCCCGTCGGGCCCAACTGTTTTCGGAATAACCTGGTCAGTTGAAACGGCGGGCAATACCGATGCAACATTTTCCTTCAGTGACGCATCCAGAGAAACACGAAGTGCGGCTGTTGTGCCTGCAGTCGCACCAGAACTCGGGGCTGCATTCTCGACTACGCTTGGCAATGAGTTCTGCATCTCGCTGGAATTCGCAATACCTGTGACACTCCGGCCGAGCTTCTCTTGCACGTTCCAAGTCTCCCTCGCGACAGCATTTGAGGGTAGCTCTCCTGGCATCGATAGGAAACCGACAGCACCATTCAAGCTCCGATTTGTGGACTCTGCCAACCTCGCTAGAATCTGCGAGGGACAGTTGGCCAACTGCGGTCCACCTGCTTGAGCGGTACTTGATCCTGCACCATCTATTCTTTCCCCTGCAACGTTGTCCATCGGCAACTCGCGCCCAAGTCTCGAGGCTTCGGATGAAGGGACCGGCAACAAGCAGGGCATTGGAATGAGAATGACGTTGCAATTGGTGGTTGGCGCCTGTTGAGGCAATATGGCTTGTTGTGGCACAGGCATCACTTGCCGATGAATCGGCAACTGGGCTAATTGCCCATCCTCAGTGGAACCATGAGCTCTCGCATTCTCTGAACTTGGACTTCGGCGGCCCATCCCCCTGGAACTGATTTCGTTCGCTGTATCAGGATTCGACGTTGTTCCTGAAGCTGCAAGAAGCGTTGCTTTGAACGCCGGCGGGGCCTCAGCCGTGGTTCGAGCCCCAGTCACTGTGCCAACGGCCACTGACTGCAGGGGGGACAGCTCGATATTGACTTTCGCAATCACGCTTACAATAAAGCACTTGTCTGGCCAAATAAGACGCGCCATTTGCCTCTACGATGAAGTCTCTTACTTCTTTCGAATCAATATCCTGCGCTTGAGCTCTAAACTCATCGACCGATGATCAGGCCAAGGCAGGCAACATTTGCCGGATCATGTATGGGCAAGGTTTGCCGGGTTCGTTTGAGACTTACGCAGATAGGATTTAAACCGATCACAATTGAAAACACTATTCTCATTGTCCGGAGATGCCGTGCAGTGGGGGGTGTCTAACTAAATGTTATTGGATTCGGGAGCAATACTCTCCGAAACGCTGCTCAGCAGCGGCCGCGCCGGGCAATGTAGTTATCATCAAGAGTCTTCTGCTCGCGACGAGCTGTATCTGAGTCGAAAACGCTGCGTTGCTCGTCGTGCATATCTGTAAGCATCTCGCGGTTCCTTCTTGCTCCCTCGTAAACGAGGATCTGCCTGTCGCGCAACTCTTCGAGTTTGATAATGCTCGCTTCGATGTCTGTCCGGCGCAGTTTGAGTGCCTTCACTTCGCCGTATGAGGCATGTAGATTATGCCCCAGGAAGGGCTTGAAGATATTTTCAGTTCGCATAGCATCCGATCCCGCTAACTCGGAGTCAATCTTTGCAACGCTCTCGAAGCTCTGAGTGATTTCGAACAGAATTTTCTGCAGGAGCCGTTCCTCGCGCTCCTCAAGAATTCCCCGAACGCGCAGCACAGTAGCGAGTGGAAAATTGAATGGCATATCAGTTTGGGACCTCGAGAAGCGCTTTGACTGCGGTCTGAAATGCGACAATCTCTTCCGGTCGCTGGTGCAAAAATGCATTCAACGGAGGAAGTATCTCAACGGCCCGGTCGAGGGTGGGGTCAGCGCCCTTCTGATAGGCGCCAATGCGAATCAGGTCTTCGGATCGAGCATAAGAAGCCATGAGCAGGCGAAGCGCTTTCGCCTTCTGCATGTGGCCTTCCGAAGTGATGTTCGGCATCAGCCGGCTCAGACTTTCAAGAATTGAGATAGGCGGATAGTGACCCTTCATTGCCAGGTTTCTGTCGAGAATCACATGTCCGTCAAGCAGGGATCGAACCGTATCGGCAACCGGATCCTGCTGATCATCACCTTCCATCAAAACAGTATAAAATGCTGTGATACTGCCGCCCTTGAAGCAGCCCGCACGCTCTACAAGACGAGCCAGCAGATTAAGCACCGATGGCGTGTAGCCCTTTGCAGTCGGAGGCTCGCCCGCTGACAAACCAATCTCACGCTGCGCCATGGCAAATCGAGTTAGAGAGTCAACCACCAAAAGCACGTTTTTCCCTGTGCCGGCGAAATACTCCGCTATGGCTGTTGCAGATAATGCTGCTCTCAGTCGTAAAAGAGGGGACTGATCCGAAGTGGATACGACCACGACGCATCGCTTTCTTCCTTCGTCGCCAATGACTTCAAGAAACTCGCCAACCTCACGTCCACGTTCACCAACCAGCGCCAGCACTGTCATGTCGGCACTTGTTCCTCGGGCCATCATACCAAGGAGTGTGCTTTTCCCTACACCGCTCCCGCCAAAGATACCGATCCGTTGCCCGCGTCCACATGTCACAAACGCATCCAGGGCGCGAATGCCGCAGCCGAGTGCCTCGCGGATCGGCACTCGATCCAGTGGCAGGGGAGCTGAACCATCCACCCACACCGTACGTTCTCCGCGATAATCTCCTTGCGAGTCCAGTGGCACGCCCGTTGCGTCTATCACTCGGCCCAGCAAATCGCTGCCGACTCGGATGGACGGGCGAGTCCCCCAAGCCACAATCCGATCTCCGAAACGGATCCCCTGGGGATCCTCAACCGCCATGGAAAGCATCGTTGATCCACGAAATCCAATCACCTGGCCCGAATACTTCTTGCCGCTGGCGCTGGTTATCTCGCAAGACTCGCCAATGGAGCAGAATGGGCCCTCGGACTCGATGAGATTGCCGACGACCTGCAGGACCCGCCCGCGCCATCGCAGGGTCGATCCTCGTTCAAGTCGATCGAAGTATGGACCAAGTGGTCCTGAAGTATTCACTTGACTTGGGGCCTCTGGGCGAGCAGATCGAAGAACCCCTGCTCAACCTCTTTCAGTTGCGCCTCGATACTGAAGTTTGCCGAACCCACGTCGGTCTCAAGAATGCAATCATCGAGGCCTAGATGGGAATCCTCCACGATCAGAATGGTCGACCCATTCAACGGGTTCGCCAGCCGCTCACGCCATTTGTCCGCTTTAGCCGTTGGAACGCGCACCGAGACACTCGAGCCGTCATGCAACTTATCGATCGCGAGCCGAACCAATGCCGCGACTAGAAGAGAGTCAACCTGAGCCTCACGGTGCAATATTTTTGCCGAGATTGCGAGCGCGAGATGGACCACTTCCGATTCAATGCGGGAGAAATAGCTCTTCTGCTCAGCCTCGAATAGTCTCAGCGCCTCGCCGATTTTCGCTGCCTCTCTCTCTGACTGTGCTTGATATACCTCACTCAAGCGCTTCTCGGTCTCGGCAGCCGATTCAATACGAGCAAAATTCAACAGTTCAGCCAATTCCTGCGACGAAGGGCCTGGCGCCGCGTGGTCCTCAATCTCGCGGTCTGCTGCGCCATCAGTCTTTTTCATCGTCTTCCCATGGGCCGGGATCGGTGTTCCCATATCCTGATAAAGGAACGACGTGGCCGGAACCGAAAACCCATCGCTTACTGCTTCGCTAAACGAGAAACTCATCATTCGCCTCGCCCTTTAATACAATCTTTCCCTCGGCTTCAAGTTGCCGGGCTACTGCAACAATCTCAGTCTGTGCCTTGATCACGTCCTTACTCCGCACTGCGCCGAGTAACTCTACATCTTCCTTGAGCATTTCCACTGCTCTGGAGGACATCGTTCGGAAAAAGTGGTTCTTTAACTCTTCGTCTGTCCCTTTCAAGGCCGTAGCCAGGACTCTCTTGTCAATCCCCGCCATAAGTTCTCGAATGTGGGCTTCTCCCACCTGAAGTAGATCCTCAAAGGTGAACATCAAGTTGCGAATGCTGATTGCCAGCGTCGGCTCCTCGTTCTCAATGCACTCGAGAATCTCTTGCGCTACAGTCGTATCGATACAGTTCATGATGTCGGCCACGCTTTGGAAGCCGGAGTAGGCTCGCCTTCCCTGCTCTCCAACCGCTTTCAATCGCTGACTAAGGACAGCAGACACTTTCTCCGCCATTTCCGGCGAGAAGCGCCGGAGGTTTGCCAATCTCTTCACCGCCTCCGCACGAGTGTCATTCGGAAGACACATGAGCAGGGCTGATGCCTGGCGATCGCCGAGTTGACCGAGAATGAGAGCTATGGTCTGCGGGTGTTCGCCGTCGAGGAATCTCGCGAGCTTTTGAGGATCGGCCCGCTGCAACGACTGAAGAGGCTTCAACTCGCTTGCCTTGCTGAGCCTCTTCAGGATGTTCTCGGCCTCCACTTCCCCAACAGCTTTGGTGAGCAGACGGCGTGCGAGGCTATACCCGCCCTGAATGTTGCTGTCCTGCGTTTTCGTCAATTGCTGGTACTCTTCAATAACCTGAATTGACAATTCCACGGGGATCGTGCCAAGGTTAGCAACCTCGTCGGCAACACGCCTTAGGTCTTCGTCGTTCAAGCCGCGGAAAACTGCCGCTGCAGAGTCCTCGCCGAGCGTCGACAGCAGGATAGCCGCTTTGCGTATTCCGCTAATCTTTTGCTGTTGCGCCTGCACTGTCATTGGGTCTCTTCCTGCAGCCACGTACGAACGGCAGCGACGCTGCTCTCCGGCTCAGACCGCACGGACTCTGCGAGTTGCTTCTTCAGCATCATGGATCGTTGCGCCAAAACCGCCGCGGAGTCTTGAACAGGCATAAACCCTGACTCGGCGGCGACCGCGGAGGGGGTTAACGCAGGCAGGGAATTCGAAACCGCAAGAACCCGTTTTTGGAGCGGACGGATCATTAGAAGGTAAACGATGAGAAAGAGGAGCAGTATCACTCCATATCGGACCTCTGATGAATAGTCATTCAGATCCTTTCGTGCCTTCTCACCGAGCGTGGCAGGTGGAAGATCCTCCGCGTCGGGATGTTCAAACGTAAGGTTCTGCACACTTATTGCATCACCGCGAACACTATTGAAACCGATGGCCGCCTGAGCCAGATCACCGATGAGCTTCAGTTCTTCCGGATCTCTCTTATGATGCGACTCCACCCACTTGCCATTCACTTGCTTGCGGTCGATGGTGTCGTCGACCAGCACCGCGGCTGTGATTCGGCGAATACTGCCGGCCGGTTCAATTACATGACGGGTAGTTCTATTCACTCCGTAAGTGTCGTTATCTGTCTTTGAAGACTGACCGGAGTCCTTGGCGACCGCGGCAGCAGACCCTGCCTTGGCGGCAGGCACATTGCTTGAGGTCCCAGGTACCCCGCCGTTGACTGCACCGGGGCCCGTGCTCTCTTCAGTGTGCTGCATGGTCAGGGTTGCGCTGACGGCGGGGTCGTATTTTTCCTGACTCTCTTCACTGCTCCCAGTCTCGTATTCCACGTTGACTGTCGCCCGGATATGGTCAGCTCCAACGATGGGACTCAGTGTCGCCATCAGCCGCCGTGTCAACTGTTGCTCCATCCCGTCGCTTCCATCCCCAGAGTTGTTGCCTTGTCCAAGTGACTGCCCCGCATCCGCATCAACGATGACGACATCCGATGGCTTAAGCTCGTCCACAGCACCTGCGACGAGCCGTGAGATGGCCGATTGGTCATCTCTCGACAAGCCTCCGCGCTTGAGCCGCAGCGTGACCGAAGCCTTGGCTCCCCGCTCGCGATCCATGAAAACTGAGTCGGTCGCCATCACAATGTGAACCCTGGCACTCTTGATATTGCTCATGGTCTGAATGGTTCGCTCAAGTTCGCCTTCGAGGGCTCGCTGATAGTTCACCTTCTCGTCGAACTCCGTCTGGCCCCACGACACCTTGTCAAATATTTCGAAGCCGATGCGCCCGTTAGTCGCAGAGTCATGCGAGGCGACTTCGAGCCTTGCCGCATCGACCTGATCTGCGGCAACGCTGATGGATGTCCCATCCGGACCCATTCGGTAGCTAATCTTCTTTGCGTCCAGTTGCGCTGTGATCGCTTGCGCATCCGCTGGTTCGAGTCCCTTGAGAAGTGGCTTATAATCGGGAGTTGCAATCATTTTGATGAAGAATCCGAGGACTGCCAGTGTAATCGCGAGGCCAGCGCCAAGATAAATTCGCTGCTGCGGCTGAAGCCCGGACCAGAACAGCTTTGCGCGCTCCAGAATCTGGCCTGTGCCAGGTGCTGGCTTTGTCACCGCAACTTGATTCTTTGCCGCCATAGGTCCCTAGTTCCGTCGCTTCCTTTGAGATGCATGATCACTGCTGCATTTGTTCTGCCGCATCCTCGAATTCCACTCATGGATGCGCATCTTCTAGAACTGCATCTTCTCTATGTCCTGATAAGCACTCACTATCTTGTTGCGGACCTGCATCATCAGCTGAAAAGCCACGTCAGCCTTCTCGACCGCAATCATGACAGTGCTCATGTCTGTGTTGCCGCCCTTGAGCAGACTGCCAATCTGTTGCTCGGAATTGCCGTTCAGCTGGTTTACCTGGTGTAACACATTGGTCAGGACGCCGCTAAAGCCGCCCTCTGTTGCGGCAGGCTTTAGCTGGGAGAGTTGGGGTAGACCACCGATGGAACCAATGGAAC
>Ga0302320_10006119_pt1 | contig 26799 bp, 22 predicted proteins | sample Bog_T0_3_FD_202130 | JGI IMG/M metagenome (GOLD analysis project Ga0302320, IMG submission 202130) | Peat permafrost microbial communities from Stordalen Mire near Abisko, Sweden - Bog_T0_3 | ecosystem: Environmental > Terrestrial > Soil > Wetlands > Peat | place: Sweden: Abisko, Stordalen Mire...
GTGTATCTGTGGTGACTGTCGTGGTGTGGCATTTTTTTCTGCCCCACCCGCTGCGGGTGCATCAAGCGCCCGGCGTTCCCACGCCCTTTCTTTGAAGGGCAGGACGAAAATTATACCTCGCGCGAAATATTCACGCGGCGAGATCGCGGATGTGTGTCCTTTGTTACCCTCCTCTGGAGGGGGAGGGTAAGTGAGAGCGGAGATCGCTACTTTTGAAACTCCGCGCTCACATTCCCCAGTCCCTGCAGCTCCATCGTCACGCGATCGCCCGCCGCGAGCCACAGCGTCTTGACCAGGCTGCCGGTCAGCACGATTTCGCCGGCCCGCAGGCTTTTGCCGTCGGCGGCGAGATGGTTGGCGAGCCAGGCCAGCGCATGATGGGGATGACCGAGCACGTCGGCGCCGGTGCCGTGCGCGACCTCGGTGCCGTTGACGAGCGCGCGGCCGATCACTTTGAGCAAATCGGGCGCGGCGGATCGCGGCACGGGTTGGCCGAGCACGCAGGCGGCGGCGAAGAAATCGTCGGCGACCAATGTCGGCGCGCCGAGCGTCTCCCAGTCCTTGTAGCGGTCATCGACGATTTCGATCGCCGGCAAATAGGCCTCGATCGCAGCAGCGACGCTTTCCGCCGTGAACGGCGCCTGCGCTGGATCGAGATCGCGGGAAAGCCGCACCGCGATTTCGCATTCGACGCCGACGCGGACGAAATCGCCATGCCGCAACGACACGCCGCTTTTGTGAACGCCTGTGGCGAACACGCTGCCGCCGCAGGGATGGGGGATGCCGAGATAGTGCTGCATCACCGCGCTGGTGCAGCCGATCTTGTAGCCGGCGGGCGCGCCGAGATCGGCCGCGAGCAGGCCGCGCAAGGCCTGCTGGATGCGGTAGCCGTCGGCCTCGGTGCGCGGTGCGAGGTCGGCCGGCAACGGCGCGAGCGGCGTGCGGCTGCGGCGCGCGGCGGCAATGATTTCGGCGGCCGCAAGGGGGTTGGTCATGGGCGGGCTTTCACTTGTCCCGGACGCGGTGCGGCGCGCCTTCGCGCGGCACTGCGTCCGGGGAACCAATCCCCTACTCGTCGCGATAGACCTTCTCGCGTTTCTCGTGGCGCTCCTGGGCTTCCACCGAGAGTGTCGCGATCGGGCGGGCTTCCAGCCGCTTCAGCGAGATCGGCTCGCCGGTCTCCTCGCAATAGCCGTAGGTGTTGTCGTCGATGCGCTGCAGCGCCGCGTCGATCTTGGAGATCAGCTTGCGCTGGCGGTCGCGGGCGCGCAGCTCGATGGCGCGGTCGGTTTCGGAGGAGGCGCGATCGGCGAGATCGGGATGATTGACGTTCTCCTCCTGCAGCGTCTGCAGCGTGATCCGCGATTCCCGCAGGATCTCGTCCTTCCACGCCAGAAGCTTGGCGCGAAAGTAATCGCGCTGGCGGTCGTTCATGAAAGGCTCTTTTTCGGACGGTCGGTAGTTCTTCAACTTTTCCAAGGCCAGCCCATCTGTAGGTCGCGCAAGCGGCCGGAAAGCCTCCGTCCGCGCGCGCCTTATATAGCGGCCTCATGTGACAGACAATATCGCTCGCTGGCGGGAAACCGGGCAGTTACGGGTTTCCGCGCCGGAACTGTATACAGCTTGAACGCCGGCGACCGGCCGCGGGGCGGCACGGCCCTGAACAGCGGGCTAGAACTGCCCGGCTTTGGCCAGTTCGACCTCGACCCGCAGCTCGATCTCGGACAGCACCGAATCAAGGCCGGGATCGCCGGAGGAGGATTTGAGGCTGGCGGCGGCGTCGCGCAGCCGGCTCACGGTGGCGGCGTTGAAATTGCCGGACAACAGCCCGATCTTGAGCTCGTCCAGCACGTCCAGCGCGCCCTTGCCGCGCTGCACCGAGCGCTTGCGGCGCTCCGTGGGATCCTCGATGCCCTGCATCGCCAGCAGCGCGTCGATATTGGCGGCGGCCTTCGGCGCCACCGCGGCCCGCGTCTCGGAGGCCGGTGTCGCATCCGGCAGCGCAAAGCCGGTCGAGCTGGTTCGCCGGACGTTACTGGAAGGAGACCCCAGACTGGTGCCGTTCGGTCCGTAGATGCGCATCGTGTGATCTCGCGGTGGATGGCGGGAACCTTCGCTCTTTTATGGTTAACGGGGCGTAAACGGCCCGGCAAAATCTGCCGACGCACGGCAGTTTCGCCGCCGCAGCCGCCGCCGCCGGATTCCGGCGCTTCCGGATTATCAAGCGATAGCAATAGCTTGGGTCATGAAGCTGGCGTGGCACTGATCTCGCATAGTTCATGCCGGATCGCCGTCATGGGAGTGATGCGCGGGTCCTTCAAGTTCAGACCTCAGCGGGGAGCAGAGGATGCCAGGCGTGGTTGGGTTGCGAGCGATCGAGGTGGCCGGTGCCGCGCTGTTGGCGCTGGCGCTGTCGGTGTTGCCTGTCGGCGCGACCTCGCGGATCAAGGATCTCGCCAACATCGAGGGCGTGCGGCAGAACCAGCTGGTCGGTTACGGCCTCGTGGTCGGCCTCAACGGCACCGGCGATACCCTGAACAACATCCCCTTCACCAAGCAGTCGCTGCAGGCGATGCTGGAGCGCATGGGCGTCAACATCCGCGGCGCCACCATCCGCACCGGCAACGTCGCCGCCGTGATGGTCACCGGCAACCTGCCGGCGTTCGGTACCCAGGGCACCCGCATGGACGTCACGGTGTCCTCGCTCGGCGACGCCAAGAACCTGCAGGGCGGCACCCTGCTCGTCACCCCCCTGCTCGGCGCCGACGGCAACGTCTATGCGGTGGCGCAGGGTTCGGTGGCGATCTCCGGCTTCCAGGCCGAGGGCGAGGCCGCCAAGATCGTCCGCGGCGTGCCCACGGTCGGCCGCATCGCCAACGGCGCCATCATCGAACGCGAGATCGAGTTCGCGCTCAACCGCCTGCCCAATGTGCGGCTGGCGCTGCGCAACGCCGATTTCACCACCGCCAAGCGCATTGCGTCGGCGGTCAACGATTTCCTCGGCGCCAAGAGCGCCGAGCCGATCGATCCCTCGACGGTGCAGCTTTCGATCCCGGCGGAATTCAAGGGCAACGTCGTTGCCTTCCTGACCGAGATCGAACAGCTGCAGGTCGAGCCCGATCTGGCCGCCAAGATCATCATCGACGAACGCTCCGGCATCATCGTGATGGGCCGCGACGTCCGGGTTGCCACCGTCGCGGTGGCGCAGGGCAATCTCACCGTGACGATTTCCGAAAGCCCGCAGGTGAGCCAGCCCAATGCGCGCGCGGGCGGACGAACCGTGACGACGCCGCGCTCGAGCGTCTCGGTCACCGAAGACGGCAAGAAATTCGCACTGGTGAAGGACGGCGTCTCGCTGCAGCAGCTGGTCGACGGCCTCAACGGACTCGGCATCGGCCCGCGCGACCTGATCGGCATCCTGCAGGCGATCAAGGCCGCGGGCGCGATCGAAGCCGACATCGAGGTGATGTGATGCAGCTCGGCGCCAACAGCAGCACCTCGCCCAAGGTCTCGGTGCCCTTCATCAACGGCCGTCCGGACTTCACGCTGGCGGACGCGCTGACAAAAGTCTCGCCGCAGGCGCAGGCCAAGGCCAAGGCGACCGCCACCGACTTCGAGGCGATGTTTCTCAACCAGATGTTCTCGCACATGACGAGCGGCCTCAAGGGCGAAGGCCCCTATGGCGACACCCCGGGCACCGGGGTGTGGCGCTCGATGCTGACCGAGGAATATTCGAAATCCTTCGCCAAGTCCGGCGGCGTCGGCATTTCCAACGACGTCTATCGCACGCTCATTTTGCAGCAGGCCGGCCGCGCCAGCCAACCCGCCTCAGGAAACCCGACATGAACCAGCCTCCGCCACGGCAAGCCCCCGCGCCCATTCCCGTTGCCGCGACGCCGGCGGAGGCGCGCAAGCTCGCCGAGAACCTGATGGACGTGATGAGTGCGCTGCTCGGCGTCATCGAGCGCGAAACCGAACTGGTGCGCGCCGGCAGACTGCGCGAGGCGATGGCGTTCGAGCCGAAGAAGACCGAGCTGTCGCGCCGCTATGTCGGCGCGATCGCGCAGCTGAAGGCGAGCCAGAAATATTTGCACCAGACCGCGCCCGATCTGCTCAACACGCTGCATCGTCATCACGACGTGTTCCGCGCCATGCTGCAGATCAATCTCACGGTGCTTGCGACCGCGCATGCGGTGTCGGAAGGCATCGTGCGCGGCGTCAACGCCGAGGTGCAGCGCCGCAATATTCCCAACACCTACACATCGGCCGGACGCCGCGCCGCGCCGGGACCGCGCAACATGACGCCGCTGGCGGTGAGCCGCTCGCTTTGAACGCGCCGGTCGCGCGTCGGTGGATTGCCGACAATTTTCTTAAAATATGTCCGCCGCTTTCAGCGCGGCGTTCAGCGCGTTCTCTAACACTACGTTGAGGGGCTGCAGGGCATAGTTGCCGCGGGAACAGGGTTGGGGTTTGACTCGGGGAAAGCCAGGAGGCTGCCATGAGTACGGACTTCAGCATCAGGCCGGTGGGGGCACCGGCGTCAACGCCGGTCGCGCAGCCTGTGAGCCAGGCCGCGGGTAGCGCGGTCGCAACCGATTTGCCCGCGAGCCAGACCGTCACCGCCGCGGATGCCAGCGCCGGCGTGGGCGCCGATTTGCCGGCCACCAATCCTTCGATAGCGCATCAGGCCTTCATCGATCAGGCCGCGGCCTCGATCGTCTATCAGGTCATCGATACCAGGACCGACACGGTGGTACAGCAATTTCCCGACGAGGCGGTGCTGCGCCGCCGCGCCTATTTCCACACCCTCGATCTCACCAAGGGCGAGGCCACGCGCCCGCTCGCGACCGACCGCACGGCCTGACGGCCGTCAGCCGGCCGCTCGGGGATCCCGAAAGCCTCAGGCCCGGCCGGACAGGCCGGCGGCCAGATTGCAGTTGATGTCGATCAGCGACTTCAGTTTCGCCGGATCCGGCGCCATCTGCATCTCGATGGTCTGCTGCATGACGAACAGGCCGATATTGGCGATGTTCTGGCGAATTTCCATCGGTTGCGGATTGTCATTGGCCTCCGCCGCACTCATGAAGATCGTCCACAGCCGGCGATTGAACAGCAGCGCCTTGTGCATGTTCTTGTCGGGGCCGGACCAGTTGGTCTGGATATCCCGCAATTGTCTTGCCGCCATCAGCAGGGCCTGCGCCTCGATTTCCCGTGGAGGTGCCGTCGTTTGTGACGTGCGGGCATAGGCTTGGGCGGCGTGAGACATTCATGACCTCTTGGGGGCTTACGCGTAACGCGTGCTTTTCCGTACTGCCCAGATTTTATACGTAGCGGCCTTTAAAATATGGTTAGCGGAGATTTCCATCTGTGTCCGCAACCGGGCGAACCTCGCACGCGTCGAGGCGGCCTCGATCAAAAAACGGCGGGGTTTTTGGCCCGCCGTTTTTGCCCTGTTTTTCGGCCTGCGAACTCAGCGCAGCAGCTGCAGCACGCTCGCCTGCGACTGATTGGCGAGCGCCAGCGCGGAGACTGCGATCGACTGGCGGGTCGACAGCGCCTGGCTGTTGGCCGCTTCCTCGTTGGTGTCGGCAAGCGTCAGGTTCGATGCGCCGGTCTGCAGCACGTTGATCAGGTTCTTGGAAAAATCCTGGCGGATCTGCACGATCGACAGGTTCGAGCCGAGCGCGGAGGCTTCCGAGCGCAACGTGGTGGAGGCCTGGTTCAACGCGCTCAAGACATTGTTGGCCGAATTGCTGTCGAGGAAGTCGGTGCCCTGTGCCAGGGTCGAAAGACCGAGGCCGGCGTCGTTGAAGGTCACGCCGGTGATGTTCAGGGTCGAGCGTCCAGTCTCGTTGAAAACCAGTTTCAGGGTGTCGCCGTTCAACAGGTTGATGCCGTTGAAGGACGAATCCTGCGACGTGGTGTTGATCTGCTGCAGCACGTTATTGTACTGCGAGAGGAGATTGGTGCGTATCGCCTGCGAGTTCGGATCGACGACCGGGGGAGCCGCGGTCAAGCCGTTGAACGCCGCACCGCTGTTGGTGGCCGAGCCGGTGATCGCCCCGATCGTCGACGACGCCGCGTCGTTGGACGTGATGATGTTGATCACACCGGTGGTGCTGATGCTGGCCTGCAGGTTGTTCGCCGCCAGCGCCGTATTGAGCTCGTTGAGCGTCGAAATCTGCCCGGCGCCGGTGCCGAAGGTGATGTTGGTCGCGGTGCCGTTGCCGGTGGCGCCGATCGTCAGCGTCTGACCAGTAAGTGCGGGAGCACCGAGGTTGGTGGTTCCGGCAGCCAGGCCGAAAGCTCCGAGCGCGCTGGTGCCGCCGGCTGCAATGACCAGATTCTGCGACGTACCCGTGCTCAGGAGCAGCTGGCCGGTAGCACTGACAGTCGAGGGCACTCCACCGGGACCGGAAGCCCCCGTGATCCCGTCGATCGCGGTGAGCACGCTCTGTATGGTCAGCGTGCTGCCGGCGCCGACACCGATCGTCACGTTGCCACTGGCGTCGGTCGTCGATGTCGTTTGCGCGGTGCTGAAGGTGATGGTCTTGCCGTCGACGGTAAAGGACGATCCGTTCGCAGGCGTCGTGGCCAGCGTGTCCGAAGTCGCCGCGGAAACCAGTTTGGTGGCGGCGGTGATCGCCACCGGAGTGGCCAGATTATTGAGGACCGCAGTACCGGTGTCGATGGCGTTGGTCGCTGCCGTGCCGAGCAGGTTGTTCGCCGTCGCGCCGGTGATCGCTGCGCTGGAAACGTTGGACTTGGTCGAATAGCCGACCGGGCTCTGCAGCACCTGGTTGGCGATCGACTGCGCGCTGGCGATCAGGCTCTGCAGCGAAGTGATGCCGGTATTGGCGGCCTGCAGCACCTGCACGCCGTTGCCGATGCCGTCGAGCAGGTTGCTGATGTCGCTGGCGCGGTTGTTGAGACCCTGCGCCGTGAAATATTCGGTCGGATTGTCGAGGGCCGAGTTGACCTTGTTGCCGGTGGCGAGGTCGTTCTGGGTTGTGGCCAGCAGCGAAGCTGTCGACTGCAGCGCAAGCAGGTTCTGGCGTACTGAGGCCGAAAGAACAATTCCGGACATGTGTCAAACCTTCCTAGTTTTACAGTCCGTAGTTCTACGGAGACTCCTTTAAATTAGAGTTAATGCCGGCTTAAGTTGTTTGATTAACGATTTGCTACGTTGACCTAACCGCCCGCGCGCGTGCGGTTTCGCCTGCGATGATTGCAGCGGAAACGAAAAAAAGGCGGCGGGGTTTCCCCCGCCGCCTTGATTTACGATAGTGCCGAAATCAGCGCAGCAGCTGCAACACGCTCTGCTGTGACTGGTTGGCGAGCGCCAGCGCGGAGACCGCGATCGACTGGCGGGTCGACAGCGCCTGGCTGTTGGCCGCTTCCTCGTTGGTATCGGCCAGCGTCAGGTTCGATGAGCCGGTCTGCAGCACGTTGATCAGGTTCTTCGAAAAGTCCTGGCGGATCTGCACGATCGACAGGTTCGAACCGAGCGAGGAGGCCTCCGAGCGCAGCGTGGTGGAGGCTGCGGTCAGCGCCGTCAAGGCCTTGTTGGCCGAGCTGTTGTCAAGGAAGTCGGTACCCGCGGTCAGGGTCGAAAGCCCGAGGCCGGCGGTATCGAAGGTGACGCCGGTGATGCTGAGCGTCGACTTTCCGGTTTCGTTGAACGTCAGCTTCAGCGTGTCGCCGTTCAACAGGTTGATGCCGTTGAAGGACGAGTCCTGCGAGGTGGTGTCGATCTGCTGCAGCACGTTGTTGTACTGCGACACCAGGCTGGCGCGCGTCGCCTGCGAGTTCGGATCGGCGACGGGAGCCGCTGGGGTCAACCCGTGGAACGCCGAACCGCTTGCAGTGGCCGTGCCGCCGATGGCACCGATGGTCGAGGAAGCCGCATCGTTGGACGTGACGATGTTGATCTCGCCGGTCGAGGCATCGATGGTGGCCTGCAGATTGTTCGCCGCCAGCGCCGTATTGAGCTGGTTGAGCGTCGAGATCTGCCCGTTGCCGGTGCCGAAGGTGATGTTGGTCGCGACGCCGCCGCTACCAGTGGCGCCGATCGTGAGCGTCTCACCGGTGAGCAAGGGAGCGCCGATGTCGGTGGTTCCGGCAGCCAGGCCGAAAGCTCCGAGCGCGCTGGTGCCGCCCGCTGCGATGACCAGATTCTGCGACGTACCGGTGCTCAGGACGAGCTGGCCTGTAGCACTGACCGTCGAGGCGGTCGTAGCACCGGTGATCCCGTCGATCGCGGTGAGCACGGTCTGTATGGACGCCGTGCTGCCGGCTTGGACACCGATCGTCACGTTGCCGCTGGCGTCGGTCGTTACCGTCGTTTGTGCGGTGCTGAAGGTGATGCTCTTGCCGTCGACGGTGAAGGACGATCCGTTCGCGGGCGTCGTAGCCAGCGTGTCCGAAGTCGCCGCGGAGACCAGTTTGGTGGCGGCTGTGATCGCCACCGGAGTGGCCAGATTATTGAGGACCGCAGTGCCGCTGACGGTGGCGTTGGTCGGCGCCGTGCCGAGCAGGTTGTTCGCCGTCGCGCCGGTGATGGCGGCCGACGTCACATTCGACTTGGTCGAATAGCCGACCGGGCTCTGCAACACCTGGTTGGCGATCGACTGCGCGCTCGAGACCAGGCTCTGCAGCGAGGTGATACCGGTGTTGGCGGCCTGCAGCACCTGCACGCCGTTGCCGATGCCGTCGAGCAGGTTGCTGATGTCGCTGGCGCGGTTGTTGAGCGCCTGCGCGGTGAAATAGTTGGTCGGATTGTCGAGTGCGGAGTTGACCTTGTTGCCAGTGGCGAGGTCATTTTGGGTTGTCGCCAGCAGCGAAGCGGTCGACTGCAGCGAGAGCAGGTTCTGGCGAACCGACGCAGAGAGTACTATACCGGTCATTTTTCATACCTTTCTGGTGTGAAATTCAAGTGTGAGCGTGGTCCCAATCTTTTTTGATCGGGCGACCGGTCGACGGTGGAACCAAGCTTCTAAGAAAACATGAATCGGCACGGCGCCGCCGATCTCCGGATCGCTCCGCCGCCGTATCAGGGCGCGCAGCGACCATCGCGCGAATCCAAGATAACCCTGATACGCCTGCACATTCTCGCTGCCCGCCGCTCGTTTACGAAGCATTAACCCCAATAGGAAAGGATTGCGGCCACTTCGGCCAAAAAGCATACGGCGCGCAGCTGGCGCGACCCACGCCGATATTCACTCGAACTCCCTGCAACGCCCCGCCGCGCAAGCCGCGGCAACGGAGACCAGGCATGGCATTAAAAGTCGAGCTCAAGCCGCACGAGCGGATCATCATCGGCTCCTGCGTGATCACCAATACCGATCAGCGCGCCCGGCTCTTGATCGACGGCGACAGGATCCCGATCCTGCGCGAGAAGGACATCCTGACGCCGGACACCGCCGATACCCCCGCCAAGCTTGTCTATCTTGCGGTGCAGCTGATGTATATTTCGCCGGACCCCCAGGTCAATCACGGCACGTATTTCAGCCTGGTGCGCGATATCGTCACTGCCGCGCCGAGCGCGTGGCCTATTATCGAGGAAATCAACAACAACATCCTGAACGGCGATCTGTATCAGGCCCTGAAGGAAGCCAAGAAGCTCGTCGCCTACGAGAAGAAGCTTCTGGACCACAATGAGGCGCGGGGCCAGCAGCAGGCTGCCGCGGAACAGCAGCGTTCCGCCTGAGCGGGATCGCTTACATCGCCAGCGGTGGTGACTGATCTACGGTCAGCACAAACTCGGCCCCGCAAGACGCTCGCTGCGCGCCAAAATCCAGCACCGCCGAGATCAGCGCATCGATATCGCAGGTGTCGGTGCGGTGATTGACGATCGCCGCGCGGATCGCGAGCTCGCCGTCAAGAACCGTCGTCGATGGCGCCGCGATCCCGGATTCCTGGATGTCGATGACGATATCACCGTTGACCTTGTTGGCGTCGGCGGCGCGATAGCGGAAGCAGACAATGTTGAGCTGGACCGGCGCCATCAGTTGCAGCCGCGGCTCGGCCAGGATCCGGGCTTCCAGATAACCGGCAAGCGCACAGGTGCGGGTGATGATCGCGCCCAGTCTTTCGGTCCCGTACGTCTTTAATGTGAACCAGGTCTTGAGCGCCCTGAACCCCCGCGAAAGATCGGGGCCGAGGTCGCAGGGCCAAAGCGAGCCTGCGGCAAGCCCCCTGGTCTCCCGGCGCAGATAGGCCGCCGGCGCGGCAAAGGTCTGGCGATGCAGGTCGCCGTCACGGACGATCAGGAAACCGGCGTCATAGGGCACCTGTCCCCATTTGTGGAAATCAAAGGCAATCGAATCGGCGCTATCGAGCCCGGCGAGTCGCGGCGCCAGCGCCGGCGAAAGAATTCCGAGCGCGCCATAGGCGCCGTCGACATGAAACCAGAGCCCCTGTTCGCGGCACAGCGAACTCAGCGCCTGCAAATCATCGATGGCGCCGATATCCACCGTTCCAGCCGAGCCGACGACGAGGAAGGGCTTGAGGCCCGCGTCGCGGTCCGCGACGATCTGCGCGCGCAATGCCGCCACGTCGATGCGGTGGGACCGATCGACCTCGATGCACCGCAATGCGTCGCTGCCGAAGCCTGCGAGATCCATCGCTTGCGCGATGCAGCCATGGGCGACGACCGAAGTATAGGCTGTCATCAGCGCGCCTTCGTCGCCAACGCCGCTGCGCCGCACCGACGGTCCCAGTGCCGTCGTTCTCGCCACCAGTACCGCCATCAGGTTGGCCATCGACGTGCCGGTGACGAAAATCCCGCTCGCCGAACCCGGAAAGCCGAACATCGCGCGCGTCCATTCGACGATCTGCCGCTCGACCTCGATCGGAATATGATCGCGTCCGCCGAGATTGGCATTCAGGCCGGCCGCCAGCATCTCCGCCAGCATGCCGACGGCGGTGCCGCCGCCATGCACCCATCCCATGAAGCCCGGGTGAACGTTGCCGGTCGCGTAAGGCGCGATGCAATCGGTGAATTGACGATAGACATCGCCGAGGTCGGTGGGCTCGAGCGGAAGCTCGGCACGAAACTGCGCGCGGACTTCATCGGGTATCGGTTTCCAGACCGGGCGCTCGCGGACCTTGGCGACGTAGTCGAACATGTCATCGAGCATGCGATGACCCTGGGCGCGAATCTCGTCCCAGTCCTTCGGATCGAGCGTCTCGCTCGATTCGGATTGCAGCGGCCGTTCGCGCAGCGCCCTGGTCACGCGGCGCGCTCCCGTTCACGCCGGACGCGGCGGTCGAGCATGTCGGCGAACGCCTCGAATATCCTGCGCATCTGGGGCGCCTTGTACGGAAAGACGTCGGGCGGGTCCATGTTGTGCACGACGGCGGTATTGTCCGCCTCGAAGATCAGCAGCGATCCGTCTTTTGTCTCCGCACAGTCTACCGTAAAATAATCGAGGCCAATCCGATCGACCAGGCCGGCCAGCGCCGTCGCATGGCGGCGTCCGAAGCCGATGTCGAATGTGCGCATGAAGGTCTCTTCTTCGAGACGCTTGGCTGCGCTGTGCGCCATTCCCGCATTGAGATACCAGATGTCCCAGCGCTCCGCGATCGCCATGTGGCATGCGTATGGCCGGCCGTCGACGAAGACGACGCGGTACTTGCGAAACAGGCCGTCGTCTCCCGCGTAATCGACAAATCGCGAGATGAAGAACTCCTGCTCTGGCCGCTGTTCGAGATAGCGCACCATCGCAAGGCCGTCATCGACCTTCGCAAGACCCACTCCCGCATGCGAGCCGCGCGGCCTGACGATGACCGGAAAGGCAAGGCCGGCAGCGATGCTGGCGAGCGCGGAAACCGGCCGCGACGCGCCGGACAATTGCTCGCGCGCGACCGCGATCGTCGCCGGAATCTCGAGACCGTCGATTCCGTCAAGCAGGCGGTGCAGCTTGTCGCGATCCAGATTGCAAACCAGCCGCGGCGGATTCAGAAGCGGTCGCGGCCAGCGCGGCGCCGCCTCGTCGATCTTGCGCAGCGCCTCCCGGCAGTCCTCCGAATCGGACGCAATCACGATCGCGATGTCATGATCCGGCAGCGGCACCGGCAGTTCGACTTCAGGGATGACATACAGCACCATCAGTTCGACGCCGGTCTCCTCCAGCAGGAACTCGATCGGCGTATTGCTGCCCATGTCGGTCGCAGCCGCCAGCGCCAGAACGCGCAGCCGGGGTCGCTCGGCCGGGCACGGCGAACGGAACAATTGATGGGATACGAGCGTCTCATGCTGAATCGCAAGACCCGCCTGCTTGTCGCCCAGCAATTGCGCGATCAGCGACAGGTCGAGTCCCTCGCCCGCATCCGCGATGCCGTCGAGCAGCTTGGCGATCAGCTCGCGCCACATCGGGCGAAGGTCCTTGCCGTCGAACGCCAGCTTCGCAAGCCTGGCCATGCCGATGCGATTGGCGCAGCGCGGTTCGGCAACGCCGAGCCGTTCGTGGGAATCAGTCTGCATCTAAACACTCCGCAGGCGAATAATCTGATGCGCGTGCCGCAGGGGCCGCCGCGTCACCGAGCTGTCCGATCGCCGCGGCCCGGCTGCAGCCAGCCTAATCCTGGCAAACCGCGGCGACATGATTTCACGCAGCATCCGCCGCGCTTGCGGGCGCGGCAAATTGCGAAGAAATATCACCATGAAAGACCGAAGGGCCGACATGATCGAGGCGGCTTTCGAGATCGGCCCAGATTTCGCCGCCGATATCGGTCCAGCGTTTGCAAAAGGCAAAATCCTCGCTCAGATAAGTCCCGGTGCCCGGATCGATCATGCATTCGAACAGCGCAAATCGATTGGGACTTCCTGCCAGCGCATCGAGCGAATGTTCACGGAAGAACTGCAACGGGGCATAGGCTGGATGCAGGCACATCCTTTCGATGACGTGACGCCTGATCATCAGGAAGCCGGTACCGGCGTAGCGCACGCGGGTAAACCCATTGACGACGACGACATGATCGGGATCGTCGATCTCCAGCACGTAGTCGAGCGCGGCCGACGCCACTTTCGGCCGGTTGGACTGCAGCGCCCGCTTTGCCTTGTCCCAGTTGACACGCTTGATCGGATAGACCCCGGCTACCATATCGGCGCCGGATTCAATCAACCGGAACACCTGATCGGGCGTGAAGCCGATATCGGCGTCCACGAACAAAAGATGCGTGGCGGCGGGATCGTCGAGGAACATCGTCACCAGGTTGGCCCGCGCGCGGGTAATCAGCGCGTCGCCGTCCCGCATCAGAATTTTCAGGTCGATGTTGGATTTGGAGTGCAGCGCCCGCTGCAGATGAAAAATCGAGCTGGCATAAAGGCTTGAGACCTGCCCGCCGAAGCAGGGCGTGGCCACCACAAGGTGAATCTGCTCGTTCATGGATGGCTCCGAAGCGGCGGAGGTCGCCTGCACTTCTCACCAAACAGTAAATAGACGTGGTTAACGAAATCCTAACGCCGGCCCCGTTCCGGGATACCCCGGGGACCAAGGGCGCGCCCCGCTAAATTCAGATTGCTCGGCCGACGCCTGCTTTGAAGCGTATTACGGCCTCGAGCCGAACATCGCGCTATCAATCAAGGTGCCAAAAGCGGATCTCGGGGCAAGGAATGCAAGCCGAGTAGTTGTCGTCGCCTCGCCGTGCCCGCGGCGCCCCGGGGAGGAAAGCGTCAGGCAGCCTTGGCCGCTTCAACCGATTCGTTCGACAACAGCATGACCGCCGACGCCGTGTTCGAGATCGGAATGTGATAGGAGCGGCGCAGCTCCTTCACGCGCCCCAGCATCGCCGCGCGCGCCGCGATCCAGCACATCAACTCTACGCCTTGCGCGCCGGCCTTCTCGACGACGTCGAGCGCGGAATATTTATTCAGCGCGGAGACGTCGCCCGCGATCGCATTCATGCATTCCTGATCGAAATCCTTGTTGATGAAACCCGCCCTCTCGCCGTCGAGCTGGTGCGACAGACCGCCGCTGCCGAGAACCAGCACCTTCAAATTTTCACCATAGGATTCGATCGCGCGACCGACCGCTCTGCCGAGATCGTAACAGCGCTTCGGACCCGGCAACGGATGCTGGATCGAATTGATGGCGATCGGCACGATGCGCACCGGCCAATTGCTGTCCGGATACATCAGCAGCATCGGGTTGGTGATGGCGTGATCGACCGTCATTTCCTGACACATCACGGGATCGAAGCCGTCCGCTACGATGCTGTTGATGATATGCCACGACAGTTTCGGATCGCCCTTGAACGACGACGTGGTCGGAATGCCCCAGCCCTCATCCTCGCTGACGTAATCGGACGCGGCGCCCACGGCGAAGATCGGCATCTTGTCGAGGAAGAAGTTGAGGCCGTGGTCGTTGTAGAAGAACACGACTACGTCGGGCTTCTCCCTGCCAATCCACTCGCGCACCGGCGGGAAGGCATCGAAGAACGGCTTCCAGTACGGCTCATTCTGCTGTTTTTTCGCAATGGCGTTGCCGATCGCCGGCACGTGCGACGTAAAGAAACCGCCGATGATTCGAGCCACGATTACCTCCCTGCGTCCAGAAGTTTCTGTTTGAAAGCCTCGACCGACATCCCGGTCTGCTGTGCGCCGATGTCCTGAACACCGAGGCCGAGAATGCCAGCGAGCTTTGCCAGGTAATAGGCGTTGCCGCCTGCCTCGATCATCTTCAGCACGCTGCCGCTGGCGAGTGCCGCGCGTTGCTCGGCCGTCAGCTTGTACTTGTCGAAATACGCGCCCTGGTCGGCCAGGAATTTCTTGCGGTTTTCGGGGTCGTTGAAGGAGAAGCACATCTTGTTGAGCTGGTAGCCCTTGGCCGCCTGCTCGCCATCGAACACCGTGGTGCCTGCGATTTCACGTTTTTGCGCCATGACGCGCCTCCCTTGTCTCTGGCGGACTTATCAAATCGATTGCTCCGCGTGCGGAGCTTGACCCAACGCAACTCCGCATTGCCGGATCATCTTTGCGGTCATTATTATATGCTCGTTGGTAGGTGCGATTTGTTTTGGATCAAATTCGAATCCGGCGGGACCGGATTGCCGAACGCCATCCCACCTGGTTTTCGGACAGCGAGCGAGGTCCTCCCCGGACGAGGACAGTTACGATAGATCGCTTGCTGCAGCTTGATTGCCCGAGCTCAATTGCTGCAACCTCTCGCGGACGCGGGCGACCACACTGTCCCAGTCGCCAAATTCCGGCTGCCGGAATAATTCCGCCGTCGGGTACCACGGGCTGTCGTCGCGATTCCTCATCCAGCGAAAATCGGCCGCGCAGGGAAGCAGGATCACGACCTTCTTGCCCATCGCACCCGCCAGATGCGCAACCGCGGTATCGACCGAGATCACGACATCAAGCAGCGAGATCACGGCCGCGGTATCGGCGAAATCGCGCAAGCCGTCGCCGAGGTGGACAAGCTTCGGCAGGCTGCGCAGAGTTTCGCGGTCGATGGTGCGCAGATCGCTCTGGAGGCTCACGCAGTGCAACCGTGGATTCTCGAACAGCGGGGCGAGACGGGCGAGCGCGATCGATCGGTTGCTGTCATTCTTGTGCGACGGCGATCCGGACCAGACGAAGCCGGCGCGCGGGCTCCCGGATGTCAGGCGATCGCGCCAAAGGGCCACGCGGTCGGGAGGCGCCGCCAGATAGGGAACGTCCGCCGGAATCGTCTCCAGCCTGGTTGCGAATGCGCAGGGCAGACTAAGCAAGGGGCAATGCAGGTCGAAGGCCGGGAGCGGCTCGCCCTGAGCGATCACGGTGACGCCCTCGAGCGGCGCCAGCAAAGGCCGCAATTCCGGCTGAACCTCGCAGATCACCTTCGCGCCGCGGCTTGCCAGCAGCGGCGCGTAACGGATGAACTGGATGGTGTCGCCAAATCCCTGCTCGGCATGGAGCAGAATGGTCCTGCCGGAAATCGGCGCGTCGCCGAGCCATAACGGCGCCTGAAGCTGGCGGCGATGCCGGGCGAATGCCCCGGTCTTCCAGCGCCATTCATACGCCTTCCAGCCGGCATCGAAATCGCCGAGCGACAACAGCGCCATGCCGGATTCGAAATGGGCTTCAGGAAACGCCGGCGCGGTTGCGAGCGCCGCGTTGAAATCCACAAGTGCTTCGACGGGTTTGTCGAGCCGGCGCAGAGCATGACCCCGGTTGGTCAGAATCTGCGGGTGGCCCGGCAGTGCCGCATCGGCAGCGTGGTAACTTGCAACCGCCTCGAGCGGCCGGTTGAACCGCAGCAGCGTGTTACCTCGATTGACCAGCGCGCCGACGTGACCCGGCTCAATTGCCAGCACACTGTCGTAACTCGAAAGCGCCTCGGCGATGCGTCCCTGTTCAAGACAGGCATTGCCGAGATTGTAGAGAATTTCCGGATGATCCGGCGCCAGCTGCAGCGCGTTGCCGTAGCTCGCGATCGCCTCCTCGTAACGGCCGGTCGCATGCAGCGCCAGTCCGAGATTTGACATCGCATCCGAGGAGCCGGAATTGACCTTGAGCGCATCGGACAGGTAGCGGAGCGCCTCGACCATGCGGCGGCGCTGGAAGTGGAGCATGCCGAGCAGATGCAGGGCGTCAAAGTCGCTCGGCCTGTATTCGAGAATCCCGGCGCAGAGTTTTTCCGTCCGGTCGAGATCGCCGTGCTGAAAGCAACTGAAAGCCTGCCGCTGCATCCGAGACAGGTTCGGCATCGACCCCGATAATTTCTTCCGCTTCGCCGACAAATGCCCGATCGCTTTCGAATCAGCCAACGCCGGGAAAATTAGCATTTTCCGACGCCAACCACTCGATCTTCGAGACGACGGCGCTGACGCGGTCGAGTTCGCGCTGCAGATTCCGCCGCGCAAACCCCGGGTCGGACGACCACATCCCGGTGATCAGGCGCGCACCAGCGCAGATACGAAGCACCGCTGTCGGATGATGCTCGAGGCCGCCGAGGGCGACGGGCTGGCCGATCAGGCAAACCCTCGACGCGACATCGCCGGCGGAATCGGCATTTGCCGCGGGCCTGGCAAGCGCGCGATATATCTTCCTGCACTCATCCGCGGACAAGGCGCGGCCATCGCGCCTGACCGCAAACGCAAAGATCGTCCGCTCGGCCATCTCTTCATCGTCGAGGCCTGCTTCACCATCCCTTGGCTGCGGCGGCAACAGACAAAGCGAAGGCGAAGATGCGATGATGCGCTCGACGCCACAGCCGAACCCCGCCAAAGCCGACCGGCGAAACTCGCCGGGCACCTCATAATAGGCGCGGATTTCCTCAAGCGCCGCCTCCCAGCGCAGCCATTGCCCGAAATTCGCCCGGATCGGGAAGCGCGACCGCAATCGGCGCCAACTCATCGGCCAGTCGCTGCGGCTGCTGTAGTCACGCAAGCCGGGCGCGATCTCGGTAGCCGTGTCGAATACCTTCGACATAGCGGCGGGTACCAGCAGCGCACCGCTGAAGGGAGGTCCGGTGAAGAACTTCGAGCCGGTGACGATTACCATGTAGCCGCGATCGAGGTAGTTTCGCAGCCGCGGGCGGCCAAGACGCATCTGGCACGCATCGACGACAATCTGGACCCGATCGGACCAGCGCGACGCGATTTGATCGAGGCATTGGTCGCTCGGCGCCCGCCAGCCCAGCTTGGAGGAGTCCATGATCTGAAGAAGCACGCGGGATCCGTTTGCGATCGACAGTTCGACCGCGCCGAGCACCTCGGAGTCCGTTGCGGCCTGCGGGCGGCAATTGCCGGTCTCGTCGAACAATCTCAGTGCGACGCTGGTGACAGCGCCGGCGATGCCCGCGAGGGGCTCTCCCTTTCGGACCAACTCTCCGTTCGCCGTCACGACGTTGAAGTGGTATCCGCGCGCGGTATTGCCGGTTCCGCTTCCGGTTTGATCGGCCGCCACGATCACCGTCGTCAGGTCGGGACTGAACAGCGCCCTCGCCAGAAACAACGCATGCAGTTGCGAGTCGGTGCCCGAGGGCGAAAAAATCACATCGACGTTGTCCTGGGGCAGTCCGAGACAGGCCTTCAATTCGCCGCGCATGGTCTCAACCCGGGCATCGAACGCGGCTTCGAGCCCGACGGCGATGGCCGAGCGCAGCAGCTGTTGTCTCGCATCGCCCGCACGATCGAAAGCCTGTTGCGAAATCGAGGTCGCCGTGCATGAGGCAAAGCTCAGCATGTCCGGGCAAGGCGAAAGCCGGCAGCCATAGTCGTTGACGCCGCTTGCGGGATCGACCGCCAGCCGCGGATCGCCGCCGCAACCGAGCAGATGCTCGAGCGGGGCGAACAATTCCGCCATCGCCGAAGCGGAACGGAATCGATCCTCGGTGACCGGATCCTGCGCCACATCCGGTCGAACGCTACGCTCTGACATCGTTGAAAACTCCAGGTAACGATTCCGTTCATGGCCGGCGCAAGCTGATGCCGGCGATTCCGCTCCCGGAGAGAGCTTCCGATTAACCGAGCGGGAGATACTTGGTCAGGGTCAGCTGCGAGAGCATCGAGGTGGTCTGGTAGGATGCCTGCAGGCTGTTCTGAAGCGCCAGAATCTGACTCGCGACCTGATCGGTCGAAACATTCTCGGTGGTGTCGACGATGTTTTGCAGCATCGACTGCGCCTGGGTCTGCCGGTCCCCGGCATCCTTCATCGTCGTCTGCGCGATCGACAGGTCGGTCTGGATATCCTCGATGGATTGCTGGGACGGCGGCGGCGTCAGATTTTGCGCCACCCGCTGGCTGAGATCCTCGATCTGCGCTGCCGAATTGGATCCGGTCGGCGAGGCGGTGAACGCGGCGAAAACGGCGAGGTTCTGAAGCTGCGAACGGATCGCCGGCTCGTCGGCCTGCATCCCGTATTGCACGCTCACCGACGCATCGATGCGGGCCGTCGATGACGCCCGCGCCGAACCGACGGGGCCGGGATTTCCGGTGTACCAGGAGACGGTGTTCGCCGGCGTGCCGCTGACCAGCGACGTCGCCGCACCCAACGGGGATCCGCTGACTCGCAGTGGCCCGGTGATCGCGGTCGTGGTGCCGCTGCTGAAGCCGAGCGCCGCGAACGCCGCCGCGTTCGAACTCGTGACCGTCAGCGGTGCGCCGCCGTTGCTCTGCAGGGTGACCACGCCGCCGCTGACGGTCGACGGCGTCGAGGTGCCGCTGATCGAGTCGATTTTTGCCAGCAGCGTCTGCACGCTGTCGGTGACGTTGAGCTGGTTGCCGGTCGCGCCGGAAGCGACGAACGCAATCGACGTGCCGTTGACGGTGATGCTGTCGCCCGGCGCAAAACTGCTGGCCAGCGAGTTCGTGCCGACGGCGCCGGACAACAGCGTCGCACCGGTGATCGGCGCCGGTGCGGGGGTCGTGGCCTGGCTGTTGACCAAGGTTCCGGCAGCGGTTCCAGTAGTGGTGTTGACCGGGCCGCTGAAGCCGAGCGCCGTTAATGTCGCCGGCGCCGAGCTTGTGACGGCCAGGGTCCCGGCATTGTCGTTCAGCGTGATGACGCCGCCAGTGACGGTCGACGGGATCGAAGTGCCCGAGATCTGGTCGATCGCCGTGAGGACGTTTTGAACCGTTCCGGTATTGACGTCGATCGACAGCGTGCCGGCGGCGGCCGAACCTGTCGTGCCGGTTGTATTGAAGGAGATCGTCTTGCCATTGACGGTGAGAGTATCGCTGGGCCCAAATCCCGAGGCCAGCGAGTTCGTGCCCGCGGCGCCGGACAACAGCGTCGCACCGGTGACCGGCACCGCAGCCGACGCCTGATTGTTCTGCACGGTTCCGGTGGCCGCGCCGGCCGAACCGAAGAAATCGCTACCAGCCTCAACTGCCGAGGCCGCCACCAGCGAAGTGTTGGCGATCGTGCTGATCGCCGTGGTCAGTGCCGCCTTCAGGTTGGCCGCGGTGTTGGTGGTCGAGCTGGAGGGCGGCGGGTCGATCAGGAAGCTTCCGGCCGGCGGAGGATTCGTGGTCGTTGCCGTCAGCTGAAATGAATCGGTGGTGCCGTCGGGCAGATTGAAGGTGAAGCTGACCTGATCGCCCGGACTCGGATTGGTGGCACCAAGGTTGATCGAAACCGCCGCCGGCGAGCCGGTGGGTCCGGTCACCGTCGCGCCGGTCAATGTCGAGGACACCGAATTGAGCTTCAGACCGAACGGCGAGCCGGCGACGTCTTCGGCGACGTTGACCGCCGTCGGCGTCAACGCCGGCATCGAAATCACCAGCCGCCCGGTCGGCGGCGTTCCGGTTCCCTGATCGGCCTGCAGACGCTCCGCCATCACCTGCTTCAATCCGGCCTGCGAGGTGGTTCCATTGAGGATGGCATCGGTGGAGGCCACCGACGGCGTATTGATGGCGCTGCCCGAAAATACATAGCGATCGCCCGACTGCGTATTGAGAACGCCGAGCATCGACGACAGCTGCGACATGGCGGTTTGCTGTCCGATCGACTGTCCGGTGCTGTTCAGGGTCTGCGACGAACCGCTCGCGCTGTTCTGAACCGTGGTTCCGATATTGACCAGCGCCTGCAGCGCGGTGTTGGCGACGCCGATATTGGTGTTGATGTTGGTCATGGTGTCGGTGAACGCGGAAATGCTTGCGAGCTGAGAGCGCGCGGCGATGGCGAAACCCTCGTTGACACCCATGCCGGCGTAGGTGGTCGATTTCTCTCCGCTGGCAAGCTGCGTCGACAGGCTGGTGAGCTGGTTGTTGATGTTCAGCACCGCCTGCCCGAGCGAGGAATTGGCATAACTCACGCTATTGATGGCCATCTGGATCGCCTTACACTTGAGCCTGCAGGAGGGAGTTCATCATGCTTTGAACGACCGACATCACGTGAGCATTGGCGGCGTAGGAATTCTGCAGCGCGATCAGGTTCGACATTTCGGTGTCGATGCTGACGCCCGCCGTGGAATTGAACTTCTGCTGCAAGGTATTGACGACGACGTCCTGGCCCTGCTGCAACTGCGTCGCCGAGGTGGCGACGTTGCTCTGCTGGGTGAGAAACTGCTGCAAGAAATTCGTGATGGTGCCGGTGAACGGCGCAGCGGCCGTACCGAGCCCGGTCTTTGGGGAAGCAGTGAATGTGCCCGACGTCAGCTGCGAATAGAGATAGTCCGAACGCGTGGTGTCGCCGGCCTGTGTCGAGGCGCCGTAGACCGTCATGTTGGAGGGATTGCTGAGCAGCGCCGGATTGACGGTGATGCTTCCCGCATACCCCGTCATCTGCGACCCGCTCGCCGTGATCGCGCCAGTGTAAAGCGAGGTGCCGTCGGTGAACAATGGTAGCTGGGGGCTACCGCTCGCCAGCGAGGAAACCGTCGCCGTCACCGAGGCGGAGTTGACGGTCGAGGAACCGGTGCCGTTGTCGACCACACGCAACGTCGAGCCGGATGGATTGGAGAATTGCAGATTGGAACTGCTGCCGAGCGCCGCGGTCAATTGAGCGACGACGGACGCCATTCCGCCGGTGAAGTTGACGCCGATCACCGGATTGTTCGGATTGCCCCCGATATTCGACAGTGGAAGCTGGCTCTGGGCGTTGACCTGCACGACCGTGACATTGTGCTGGGTACCGGTCGCGGTATCGGTATAAGTGAAATTGAATGTATTGCCCGGCTGCATGTTCGACAAATCGAGGTCGAATCCGGCTTTCGGCGCCAGCGTCGCGGGGGCGGCGGTGCCCGGCGTGGTCTGGTCCGACGCCGCGCTGGATATCGATGCCGCCAGCTGGTCGACCTGGGACTGCGCCTGCACCAGCGTCTGGTCGCGCAGTTTCAAGTCGGCCGCGATCTGCCCCGAAGCGAGCGTATTGTTCCCGACCAGATCGAAATTGGCGCCGTTCGGAAGCTTGATGGTGAGCGAGCCGACACCCGATTGCGCCGGATTGGTACTGTACAGCGAGTTGGCGTTCAGCGTTCCCGGCGAGCTGAAATTCATGGTCGAGGCCTGGCCGGCGGCGACCAGCTGGATACCGGAATTCGTAAACACGCTGGTCTGGTTGGCCCCGTCGGTGACGACCCGGACATCCACCAGTTTCGACAGATCATTGATTGCGGTATCGCGCTGGTCCATCAGCGTCGCGGCGGTGGAATCGGTCGGGCTCAATCCCTGCAGCTGGGTATTGATCGCCGCGATCTGGGTCATGTCCGTGTTGGCCTGGCTCACGGAGCTGCCGATATCCTGCTGCACGTTCGAGCGCAGCGACTGGATGCCCTGGGTCGTCGTGTTCAACTGCGCCGCCAGCGATTGCGCCGTCGACAGTGCCGAGACCTGGGCGGCCTGGCTGCCCGAATTCGCCGACAGCCCCTGCAATGCCGTGGTGAAATTGCTCAGCGCGGTTTCGAGCGTACCGGCACTTCCGGGCGTCCCGTAGACGCTTTGCAGCTGACCGAGAATATTCGACATCTGGTCGGCATAAGCGCCGCCGGTGGTTTCGGTGCGCAACTGGTTCTGAACGTACAGATCGAGTTCACGGTTGACGCCGGTGACCTGGACGCCGGAGCCGACGCCGCCGCTGGCGAGCTCGACCTGGTTGACGTTCTCGGTGACGTAGCCCGGTGTCTGTGCGTTGGCGACGTTCGCCGACGTGATCGAAAGCGCGGCCTGGTTGGCGCGCAGGCCGGACATCGCGGTGGCGAGGGCTGAACTCAAACCCATGTCTATTGCCCGCCTTGATCTACGTCATACCAGTTGTTGCCGCGCACTCAGCGCAGCACGTTCAGCAAATCCTGAACCATGTCGTTGGCCGTGGTGATCACCTTGGTGTTCGCCGAATAGGCCTGCTGGGTCACGATCAGCTTGGTGAATTCGTCGGCGATGTCGGTGTTGGATCCCTCCAGCGACGAACCGCTGATCGTACCCGACGCACCCGCGATCGCCGGGCCGGACTGATCGGTCACCGCATAGGCGCCGCCGTCGAGCGCCTTGAGGTAGTTGGTGCCGTTGAAATGCGACAGCGTCACCGAGGCGAGATCGAGGTTTTGTCCGTTGGAGAATGTTCCGACCACGAGGCCGTTGTTGTTGATGGCGACCGACTGGAGCTGACCGGCGGCGTAGCCGTTCTGCGATATGGTGTTGATGGTCGCAGCACCGCCGGTGCTGGCATATTGGGTCAATGCGCCAGCGCCGACATTGACCGTAACCGTACCCAGGCTCTGACCGCTGACGGTGACGTTCGGCACCGCGATCGCGGAGCCCGTCGGGCTGGTCAGCGCGCCGTTGGTGCCGAACACGAAGTTGGTGCCGACGTTGACCCAGCCGACCTGCGTGCCGGTGGCGTTCGGATCGGTCTGGTAAAACAGATTCCAGGAGTCCTGATGCGGACTGCCCAGCGAGGCGCTGTCGGTCTTGGCCCATCGCAGTTGCAGGTTTACCGGCGATCCGGCCGAGTTGTAGGCAGTGACCGCGCCGCCGCTGATGGATTCCTGGTCGAAGGTCGTGAGGTCGTTGCCGATGACAAAGCCGGTGCCGGCGGTACCGCCGCCGGTACGTGCCGCCGTCATCGTGGTCGGGAAGCCGAGCGCCGCGAACGCCGGAGAGGAACTTGAGACCGACAGATTGGCCGCCACGCCCGAATGCAACGTGATCGCGCCGGTGCTGGCATTGATGGTTGGAGCGACGCCGGTAATCTGGCCGATCGCGGTCAGAATGTCCTGCACCGTGCCGGTACCGAGATTGATGGTGCCGCCGGCAGCTGAGGTGCTGGTGGCCGTACTCGTGCTGAAGGTGATCGTCTTGCCATCGACCACCATGGTGTCGTTGTTGGCAAAACTGGTGGTCAGCGAGTTGCTGGGGGCAGTGCCGGCCAGCGCGGTAGCGGCGGTGATCGGGCCCGGCGTTGCCGCCTGGTTCAGCGCGGCGGAGCCGGTCGTGGTCGAGTCGCCATAAGGTGTCGCGGGCGTGCCCAGGACCAACGGGTTCTGGATGAAGTCGGAGGGGTTCAAGCCGCCCGCGGCCTGCAGCGTACCGGCGATGGCGGTGGCGCTGGCCGGCGTGGACGGTACCGCCGGAAGGTTGGCGGCGTATTGGATGGTGCTGGTCGACTGCGCCGGAACGAAGTTGTTCTGGAACTGCAGCACCTGCGGAACGTTGCCGAGCGGGTTTCCGGTCTTGGGATCGACCGGGACGCCCATCAGGTAATAGCCGGCGCCGTTGACGAGATTGCCGTTGGCATTGACCTGAAAATCGCCGCGCCGCGTGTAGTCGGTGACGCCGCTGAAGACCGGCACGTTATCGACCGTGCCCGAGGCCTGCTGCACCGAGAAGAACCCGTCGCCGTTGATCGCCATGTTGGTGGCGACGCTCGATGCCGAGACAGTGCCCTGGGTGGTGATCGTGGCCTGCGCGTAGGCGGTGACGCCGCCGGCGACCTGCCGGTTGGGCGACACCGAGTCCGGGATCAGATCTTCAAAGCTGGTATTGATACCCTTGTAACCGGTGGTCGAGGCGTTCGCGATGTTGCCAGAGATGTTCTGCAACGCGAACGACATGGCCTGCAGGCCGCCGACCGAGGTATTTAGCGCATCGAAGATACCCATAACATCGTCTCCAAATTCGATTCGGGCGGCCAAGTGGCATTGCGGGCCATGGCCGTGATCGGAAGGAGACGTCGCAAGCGCTATGCCAGAATGCAAAGCGCTTTTATATCAGTCGCTTAAATGGAAATGCCCCGGTCCGAAGACCGGGGCACAATTGCCGGGCGGGCAACAATTGCCGAGCGTTCAGGTCGCCGACGGCGCCGCCGGATGGAATACCAGCGCGAAGCCGTCCATGCAGTAACGCAGGCCGGTCGGCTTCGGCCCATCGTCGAAAACGTGGCCGAGGTGACCGCCGCAGCGGCGGCAATGAATTTCGGTCCGCAGCATTCCGAAGGTGCGGTCTTCGGTCTTGCCGACGGCGTTCTCGAGCGGCTGATAGAAACTCGGCCAGCCGGTGCCGCTCTCGAATTTGGTCTCCGAGGAAAACAGCGGCAGATCGCAGCCGGCGCAGGCGAAAATGCCCTTGCGATGCTCTTTCAGCAGCGGGCTCGACCCCGGGCGCTCGGTGCCTTCCTTGCGCAGGATATCGTATTGCTGCGGGGTCAATTGCGCGCGCCATTCCGCGTCGGTCTTTTCGATCTCGAACTTCTCCGCGGCCTGCGCCGGAGAACCTCGCAGCCAACGGAAGGCGGCAAGGCCGAGCAAACTGGCGACGGACGCGAGCAGGATACGGCGGTCAATCATGATGGTCTCCGTGCAGGGCAAAATACCGATGGTTCGCCTTTAAATACGGGATGCGACAGCGAAAGTTACGCCGATTACACGGAAATTTCTCACTTTCTTGCGACGGCACCGAGAGCAGCCATCCCGGCGCGCTGGCTGGTCCGCCACTTTACTCATGAGGTTGTGATCGGGAAGCCCCCTCGCCTTCGGTCGGGCTTGCAGGCGGAGGCGGACGCTCGGGGCGCTGGCGAACCGGCGGCCGCGGCCGCCCCGGCGCCGGGCGCGGCGGCCGGGTTCCCGCCTGGCGGTTGGCTTCCGCCAGCCGCGCCTCGCGGATACGCTCCTGGGTCCGCGCCCTCTCGCGGTAACGCGCCAGGGCGCCGGACGCAGCCGAGCTCCCGCGCCCCCACATCCCGATGAAATATCCGGCGACCCGGCCGGTCGGGCCGCCCGCCCATACCAGCTCGAACGGCGAGAACAGCCGCCAGCGCTCATCGCCCCACAGAATGCTGCGCGCGATCAATTGCCCCGCCATCGCCGAGGTGTTCAACCCCTGACGGCCGAAGCCGCTGGTCACCCACAATCCGCGGCGCAACTGGCCGATCTGCGGCATGCCGTGCACGGTCTGTCCGACCGCGCCGCCCCAGGTCTCCGCAATCTCGACCCGCCCGAGCTTGGGAAAGATGGTGCGGATGCGGCGCGCAATCGCGGGCGCAAACCGCTGGGGAGGCGCGGCCCAGGTGGTCTCCGGACTGGCCCACATCAGCCGGTCGCCACCGACGATGCGGAAATGATCGATGCCATCGCTGTCGGTCACCGAGCCCTGAAAATTGATCGCTTCGGCAAGGCGCTCGCCGAGCGGCGCAGTCAGGGCGGCGTAGCGCCAGACCGGCAGCAGCGTTTCCGACAGCCGGCGCAGCGGCGCGCCGAGATGGATGTTGCCGGCGAGCACGATGTGGGAGGCGCGCAGCCGCGCCGACGGCGTGACGATGCGCTTGCGGATGCCCGACGAATCGATGCTGACGACCGGGGTGTCCTCGAAAATCCGCGCCCCCGCCCGGCGCGCCAGCGCGGCAAGGCCGTGGACATATTTGCGGCCGTCGATCTGGAACGCCTTTGGATAGTACACGCCGTGGAAATAGCGATCGGTCTTGAGGTGCTCGCGCACGCGGTCAATCTGCCAGCCCTCGACTTCGGTTTCGAAATCCTCGCCGAGCATCTGCAGACGGGCGATCAGCTGATCGCCGGCATCGACATTGGAGACCTCCAGCGCGCCCTCGCTCAGGGCGAGGCCCGGGATCAGGTCCTCCGAGGCGTTGGCGCGAACGAACTCGGCGCCTTGCCTGGACAGCGCCCAGAGTTCGCGGGTGTCTTCGAAGCCGACCCGTGCGATCAGTTCGCCGATCGGAAGGCTGTAGCCCGGCATCACCGTGCCGAGCTGATGGCCGGATGCGTTCCAGCCGACGTGCCGGCCCTCGAGAACGGCGACGCTGGCGCCGAGCCGCGCGGCCTCCAGCGCCACCGTGAGTCCGGCAAGCCCGGCACCGACCACGCAGATGTCGACATCGAGGTCGAACGAAAGCCGCGAGCGCTCCAGGAACGG
>Ga0302320_10006120_pt1 | contig 26799 bp, 24 predicted proteins | sample Bog_T0_3_FD_202130 | JGI IMG/M metagenome (GOLD analysis project Ga0302320, IMG submission 202130) | Peat permafrost microbial communities from Stordalen Mire near Abisko, Sweden - Bog_T0_3 | ecosystem: Environmental > Terrestrial > Soil > Wetlands > Peat | place: Sweden: Abisko, Stordalen Mire...
AGACGGCCCATACGCAGCAAGAGTCCAGCGAGACGCAGTTCAGTTGAACGCTGCATGCTTCGATGCGCTGCGACGAACATTTGTCTTGCGTTCTTGCATTGGCGTGTTCGTATTCCTGCCGATGCAATGTGTTTCCGGAGCCCAGCAACCGCATTTATCCGAGAACCAGCCAGGCGCGGAGTTCAAACTCACCATCAACGCGAACATGGTGCTCTTGAACGCAACCGTTCTGGACAGGCACAATGCTCTTGTGTCCGGGCTGAATGCAGGCGATTTTCAGATCTACGAAGATGGGGTGCCGCAAACGATCAGGCACTTCACGCACGAAGACATTCCGGTTACAGCCGGGATACTTGTGGATAACAGTTCGAGTATGGGCCCGAAGCGCAGCGACGTAATTGCTGCGGCGCTGGCGTTTGCCGGCTCAAGCAACCCACAGGATCAGATGTTTGTGGTCAACTTCAGCGACCACGTATCTTTCGGGCTCCCGGCAAGGATTCCGTTCACCGATCAGCGCGAGCAGTTGCAACTCGCTCTCTCCAGCATCCGCACCATTGGAGAGACCGCGCTCTACGACGGAATTGTTGTGGGGCTCGAGCATCTTCAGCTGGGCAATCGGGACAAGAAGGTCCTCATTCTGATTACGGACGGCGGGGACAACGCCAGCAAGAATACGCTGGCGCAGGTGATGGCTCTGACCAAGCAATCGGCGGCAATCATTTACGCGATCGGCATCTTCGATGAGCAGGACGGCGATCAGAATCCCGGCGTGTTAAAGCGGTTTGCGAAGGAGACGGGCGGCGAGGCGTTCTTCCCGGAATCGTCGAAGGAGATCGCCCCAATCTGCGAGAAGATTGCGCGGGATATTCGCAACCAGTACTCTCTGGCCTATGTTCCGTCGAACGCCAGGCAGGATGGCAGCTTCAGGACCATCGAGGTGAAGGCAAGCGCGCCCGGCCATGGCCGCCTTTCGGTGCGGACCCGCACCGGTTACACCGCTGCAGTAACGTCTCCACCTGCGACGAGAGAGGCCATCGAGCATGTTCTCCCCAACTGACAAGCAGGGGTTCATCACGCGTGGCTTCAAGTTCCTGAGCTGGATGAGAAGGTTCTTCTTTGCCGCCGGCGCGATTGCAGTCGCCTATGTTGCACTGACTCTTCTTGGCGCCAAGCTCTACCAGAAGGAAGCCAGCGAGATTCTCGATCGGCAGATTCATGCAGAAGACGCGCACCCGGCTTTGGCGGCGCGGGCGCCCAACAGGGAAGGGGATGTGCTGGGCCGGCTTGAGATTCCACGGATCAATCTGTCGTTGGTTATCCTTCAGGGCACCAGCGCGCAAACGCTACTGCTGGGGGCAGGGCACATTACCGGGACAGCCCTGCCAGGGGAGCCTGGCAATGTCGGAATTGCGGGGCACCGGGATACATACTTTCGCGATCTAAAGGACATTCAAAAGGACGACGAGATTAATCTACAGACCGCATCCGGGATCTCAAGGTACAGGGTAGATTGGATCCAGATTACCGCTCCCAGAGACGTTGCCATCCTGGATGGCAGAGCTGGATCGTCGCTGACGCTGGTGACGTGCTATCCGTTCCACTTTATCGGCGCGGCGCCGGAGCGGTATGTGGTTCATGCGCGCGGCGAATAGCTCGCTGAAGCCAGCGCTGCGCTTTCCCAACGCCTGCCAGCAGTCCCTGCCGACTTGAAGCCGAGCGAGCTCCTGCACGGGACGTTGCCATGGATCGTCAGCCGATGCGCAGACGGGTAAAGATGGGGATCTTCAATCCATCGAGGATCAGGCCGAAGAGGATGGCGGCGGCAAACTCCGAAGCGATGATGGCGATGGGCAACGGCGCCATTGCGATGCCCAAAGCCGCGAGCGCCGAGATGATCAGGATGTCGGCCACAGACGAAGCAACGAGCCAGATGCTGGGACGCAACCCCCATAGATGTTGACGCCCGCGAATTACATAGGTTGTGACCTGGCTGCCAAAGACCATCGAAACAACTGTGAGAGTTCGAAGGGCTTCGATTCGGAGATGCAACCCATACAGCCCGACCGTGAGAATGGACGCCGAAAAGCCAAGGAAACAGAACCCCAGGATTACGCCAGCGGTTGTGATTTTGCCGATCTGCCAGGAGTTGGGCATCTGGGAAGGCCGCACCCTGTCGGTGGTCAGCGACATGGCCAGGAAGTCCCCGGTGATCATCACAATGACCATCAGCATGGGGGTGAGTACTGCGTGCCCGGTCATGACCAGGCCAACCGCAAGCAGGAGAACCTGGAAGATTTTCTTTTGAACCGAGTTGAGCGTGTAGGTGAGAATGCGCTGGAAGGTGACCCTGCCCTCTTTGACCGCGGCCACAATGCCGCTCAGGCCAGGCTGGGTCAACACAACGCCGGCTGCGGATTTGGCCACATCGGTGGCTGTCGAGACGGCAATGCCCATCTGTGCCTGGCGAAGTGCGGGCGCGTCGTTGGCTCCATCGCCGCACATTCCGACGGCATGCCCGCTTTCCTGGAAGGCCTTGACCAGGTCGTATTTACCTTCTGGAAGAATGCCGGCGAAGACCGCGAAATCTTCAGGCTTGATCGCGCTGGGAAGTTTTCCGGGCGGGCAGACGGCGCCGTTCAAACCGACCTCATGAGCGACGATTCCAGCGGTGACCGGAGCATCTCCTGTGACCATGACGGTGCGGACGCCAAGGGTCTGCAACTCCGAAATCAGAGAGGTTGAATCGGTTCGCGGCGGATCGCTGAGAGCAATCAGCCCGATGACTTGCGGGCTGGCCGGTGGGCCCGCGGCGACTGCCAGGACCCTGAAGCCCTGGTTCTCCAGTTCCTTGGCGATGGCAGCTCCGGCGGGAGAAGGAGCAGCAAGAGCTGTGACCGCTGCGAATGCGCCCTTGACGATGCGCTTTGCTTCGCCCTTCTCATCGGTGGCCGTGGCCTCGGAGGTTTTCTTCGCGGGGTCGAATGGAACAAACGCGGTCAGCTTTGGCAATTGCGATGCGGGCTTGTGCGAAGCGGCGACGCGAATCGCAGAATCGACAGGATCCTGGCCGCCTTCAGAGCTAGCCAGAGCCGCCAAACCGAGGACGAGGGCTTCGTCGAATCCGGGCAGGGGACGAACGCTGGTCACCGAGAGTTCGTTGCGGGTGAGGGTTCCTGTCTTGTCGGAGCACAACACATCGATCGACGCCGCTTCGTCCACGGCGGACAGGCGAGTGGGCAGCACGCCCAGCTTGGCCAGAGCGCGAGCTCCAATTGCCGAGGCAAGGGTGAAAGTCGCGGGCAATGCCACCGGGATGGCGGCCAGGATGGAGGTCAGCACGAGGAGAACGATCTCGCTCCACGGCATCGCATGGGCATAGGCGAACGCCCCCATGGCGAGGATTACGCATCCGTTGAAGATGGCCAGGTTGCGGACGATGGTCAGCACAGCCTTTTGCTGGGTACTGGCAGCGTGCGCCGCGCGGACGAGTTCTGCGGTGCGCCCGAACTTGGTCCGTGGGCCGGTGGCTGTGACCACGGCTGTGGCTTCACCGCGCCGGACCAGGGCACCCGCAAAGGTATCCACGCCGGGTCCGGCGTCGATGGGCAGGGATTCGCCGGTAAGCATCGACTGATCGAGTTGGACCGAACCGCCCGTCAAGCGCACATCGGCTGCGACCACGGAGCCGAGCGAAAGCTTCACCAGGTCGCCACACGCCAGCTCGGCTGCCGGCACCGTCTTCCATGCGCCATCGCGCTGGACCGAGGCATTGAGCGCCAGGCGCGACTTCAGGGCTGCCAGGGTGGCTTGCGCGCGGCTCTCCTGGAACCAGGCGAGCCCCGCGTTGAAGACGAGAAGGGCCGCAATGACAGCCACCTCGTAGTACTTATGCAGAGCGAATTCAAGGACAATGGATGCTTCAAGCAGCCAGGGAACAGGCGCCCAGAACTTGGCCATTGCGTTGCGGAGCGGATGAGCCGAAGCATCGGGCATTGCATTGGGGCCGTCTTTCTCAAGACGAGCGCGGGCTTCATCGCTGGTGAGCCCGGTCGATGCGACGTCCTTTGCCGGCAATGCGGGGGCGACAACGCCGGGCGCACTCATCCTCCACGACCTCTCCAGTCACCCTTCACTACCACCATTCCATGGAACGGGCTGAGGGAGTGGCCGTCTTGCTTTCAGGCTTGGCTGAGCGAAGCAGCACAAGGGGGCACTGCACGAGCTTGACGACCTTTTCGGCAATCGAGCCGAAGACCAGAGGATGCCAGCCGGAGATGCCGTGTGTGGAGATGACCACCATATCGATATGCTCGCGCTCGACCACTTCCATAATGCTGCCGGCAATGTCGTTCCCCACTTCGACACTGGACTTTGCCCGGATTCCCCTGGCGGCGAGAGCTTGATGGCATTTTGCCAGACGCTGGTCCGCAGAGGATCTTGCTTCGCGGATGAACTCGGCCTCAGGAATGAGGTCCGGCATGGATGTGCTGGGAAACATGGGGATCACGTTGACCAGGTAGAGTTCGGAATGAAAGTGCTTGGCAAGATCCGCGGCCATCTCCAGAGCTGCCTGGGAGGACGGGCTGAAGTCAATGGGCAACAGGATCCTGGTGGGGATGGAAGGGAATGCAGGAACTTCAGGCATGATGGTCTCCTCGCCGAACGATCAGAGCGGCTGGACTGCAATTCTTGTCTATTCGCTACAGAGAAGGCTGTGCTCTTTTGAACACGCGGCGCGTTCCGGCCGCGCGGGCGAGGCGTATCGGGCGCGGCGCGAGGGAGGGGGTTAGAAGACCATCCAGCATGTGGAGCAAATGTGACCATTCCCTGAACCCGGAATCTGCCATTCTCTCCATGGACGCAGTCACTCAGCCGCTTGTGTCGCGGGCAGCGCGCAGTGCAGTTGCGTGAGCGCGCGATTCGGAGGAAGACCATGGTCCCATCCACGAACGAACGGAATCCGCAATCTCTGCGCGCGTGGCACAGCGATCTTTCGAACCTGCTGGGAAAGCCGCCGGTGGATGAGTCAACCGGCGACAAGGCCGGCAGAACATTGTTTCTGCTCGTGGTTGCGGCTGTGCTTGCATGTCTTTCGATCTCAGCGAATTCGCAATCGCTGGCCATCAATGAATATCCCTCCGAAGCGACGACACGCACGGTTTCTGGGCAACTGGACTTTACCTATTCACAGCCGACGCAGAGAACCATGGCTGCCAATTACCTGTTCGACGCGTTTGGTCCGTATCCTGCAGTTGGCTCGGCATTCGTGGCCGGAATCGACCAGATCGGCAATGAGCCCCCGGAATGGAAGCAGGGCGCTGAGGGCTACGGCAAGCGGTTCGGCTCCGCCTTCGGGATCGCGGGCATTGGGACCACGACGCGCTACGGATTGGCCGAGATTCTCAGGGAAGACACCTTGTACTACCGTTGCGAGTGCACGGGCGTAATGCCTCGGATGGGCTATGCCATGATCTCGACTTTGACGGCTCGGCGAGGACGGGACGGCCATCGAGTCTTTTCCTTGCCGGCACTGCTTGCGCCCTATGCGGGTTCGATGGCCGCCGTTTACGGCTGGTATCCCGGCCGATTCGGCGTCAAGGATGCGTTTCGCATTGGTAACTACGGCCTGCTGTCGGATATGGGCGAGAATGTTGCCCTGGAGTTTCTTTACAGCGGGCCCCACTCCCTGCTTTCCCGGATGCACTTGAACAACGCCCACGGCGCCCCGGACCCAGGTCCGAACCATTGAGCGGCATCGGAGCCAATGCGGTGGCAGGCCGCGACCTTGCGTCCGAGAGCGAGCGCGGCGGATTTGTGGTATCCGCTCTCGGCTCCCTGGGTGGGGCGGTGAATGGATTCCTGGAATGGTTTGGAAGCCTTGGAATCTTCACATGGCAAGTCCTCAGGGCCGGAGTTACACCGCCCTACGAGTGGCGCGAACTGGTTCGGCAGCTTGACGAAGTAGGATCCAGATCGCTTCCGCTGGTGGCGATGGCGGGGTCCGCGATCGGCGTGATTATTTCGCTGGAGGCTCGCTACAGCCTGAGCCGGTTCGGCGCCAAGTCCATGTTCCCGGCGACTCTCGTCTACTCGGTGATCCAGGTGATGGGCCCGATTATCACGGGGCTGATTGTAAGCGGGCGCGTGGGCGCGGGCATCGGCGCGGAGCTGGCGTCGATGAAGGTGACGGAACAGATCGACGCCATTGAGGCTTCCGCGATCAACCCCTACAGGCTGCTGGCGGCCACGCGCATTCTGGCATGCATCCTGATGCTGCCGCTGTTGACGCTTGTTGCCGACGCGAGCGGGTTGCTGACCGGCTGGTTTGCCCAGATGCTGGTTGAGCCACTTTCATTCCATCAGTTCGTCGAATACGGATTTCAGGGTGCAACCTTCAACGCGTTTGTTCCGCCGACTTTCAAGACCGCGGTGTATGGGCTGATCATCGGCACCATTGCGTGTTTTCAAGGTATGCGCACGCGCGGAGGAGCTGAAGGTGTTGGCCGCGCGGCCACCAATTCGGTGGTCCTCGGGTCGCTGTTCGTGATTTTGGCAGATGTTGTTCTGGTGAAGTTTATCCTGGTTGCATTTCCTTAACCCTTAACCGCCGTCACAGGATTTGATGAGGCACTGGTGGCTACAACCTACGACATTGCGAGCAAGCAAAGCACAGCGGAGCTAGGCGGTCCCGTGCCGGTTGTGGCTGTCGAGGAGCTGTGCAAGAGCTTTGGAAGCCACAGGGTTTTGAACGGGATCAGTCTAAGCGTGAGCCGCGGAGAGACGCTGGCCGTGCTGGGCCGCAGCGGTACGGGCAAGAGCGTACTGCTCCGGCTGATTATCGGCCTGGAAAAGCCCGACTCCGGATCGATTCGCATCCATGGCGAGGATATCGCGGGCCTGACGCTGGACCGCATGGGGGCAATCCGCAAGAAGATGGGCTTCCTCTTTCAACATGCGGCGCTCTATGACTCGCTGACGGTGGCGGGCAACGTGGCATTCCCGCTTGAACATCACCGGAGAGAGATGTCGAAGGGCGAACGGGACGACCGCGTGGAGCAGTTGCTGGCTGAGGTCGGCATGGAAGGCGCACAGGAGAAGATGCCGTCGGACATTTCAGGAGGGATGCAGAAGCGCGTTGGGCTGGCACGCGCGCTTGCGCTGGAACCGGAGATTCTGCTGCTGGACGAGCCCACCGCGGGCCTGGACCCCATCAGCTCCGGCGAGATTGACGATCTGATTCTCAAGCTCCAGCGGGAACGGAAGATGGCCTCCATTGTGGTAACGCACGACCTGCATAGCGCCAAGGCGATCTCCAATCGCCTGGCCTTGCTGGACAAGGGAAACGTTGTGATCGAGGGCAGGTTTGAAGACCTGCAGCAAAGCGACATCGGGTTCGTGAAGGAATTCCTGAAGTAGCGGCGGGAGCTGAAATGTCAAGAGTGGCAAGGCTGGGAGCATTCATCTTATTGGCGCTGGCAATTCTTGTTGCCGGAGTCTTCGTGGTCGGAAGCAAGGAATACCTGTTCCATTCCACGTACCGGCTCAAGGCGCAGTTCGACAACGTCGCCGGGTTATCGAATGGGGCCGACGTGCAGGTGGGCGGCGTTCACAGCGGGACGGTGCATAGCATCGAATTGCCCCACAAGCCGGGCGACAAGGTTACCGTGGTGATGGACCTGGACAATTCGACGCACGAGATTATCAAGCAGGATTCGATCGCTTCGATTGAAACAGAAGGTCTGTTGGGCAATCAGTTCCTGGCGATTTCATTTGGGTCTTCCGGGCAGGGCGACGTACACAACGGCGATGTCATCCAGAGCGAGCCGCCACTGGTGATGGCAGACATGCTGAAGAAGGCGAACGACATGCTGGATAGCGGCCAGGAGGCCGTGAAGAGCACGACCGAGGCCACGGCGCATCTGAATTCTGTGAGCGGGAAGATCGACTCGGGGCAGGGAACCATCGGGGCTCTGGTGAACGACAAGCAGCTCTATAACAACCTGCAACAGACGACGACCACACTGCACGACACGATGCTGCAGGCGCAGACCGGCGTCACGGACTTCCAGGAGAACATGGAGGCCCTGAAGCACAACTTCTTCCTGAGCGGCTATTTCAAGAAGCGTGGCTATGAAGATTCCGGCGACCTGGCAGCCAACAGGATTGGTGAGATGCCGGTGGGCACGCCCGTGAAGAGCTTTACCTATTCCGCAAGGCAGCTCTTTGGCGAGCGCGACTCCGCCAAGCTTACGAGCCAGAAGGTCCTCAAGACCAGCGGCGAATACCTAGCAGCGAATCAATATGGGTTTGCGGTGGTGGTTGTGTCGTCGGGCTCGGCAGGAGACAGCAAGAAGGAGCAGGTGCTGAGCGAGGCCAGGGCCATGGTGGTGCGCGAGTACCTGGTGGAGAACTTCGGATTTGACGACAGCCAACTGAGAACCCTTGGATTGGGCAAGCAGGCCGGACCGGCCGCGGACGGTGATTGGGGCTCGGTCCAGATTCTGATCTTCGCTGCAGGAACAGAGGTGCCGGCCGACAAGCCGGCGCAGCCGGCTGTTCTACCGGCTACTGCGGGTGGCCAGGCATCGGCAAAGCCTCTGTGAATCCGAGGGCAGGGCTGAAGCAACGGTGAGCCGCCCATGGCAGAAGCTGCAATTGGGGAGCCATCCCCCAGGTACTAAAGCCTCTTGAATTCCTGGGGCTTTACGGCACGACGAGAGTGGCGCCCTTTCGAGAGCATGATTCCACTACCCGATGTTCTGCTTGCGACGGCGGATTCGCGGTGCATGTGCCTGATTGCTCAGCACGGCAACCACGGGAATGAAAGGCTGACATTGAAACGCGCGGCCCCGGCGTAAGCGGATTGGAAGAGCGGGGGCCGGCTGGAATGAACTCATCTAACTCGGGGCATGGCACGCGTCATGGCCCGCGGTATGGCCCGCGACATGGAGAAGACAAATGAGCATCACCAATTCTGTGGTAGCAATCTACGAGACGCACGACCAGGTGGAACAAGCCATCAAGGAACTGCAGGAGGGCGGCGTAGACATGAAGAGCTTGTCGATTGCCGCGCGCAACACGCATACGGATGAACATGTGGTTGGGTACTACAACGCAGGAGACCGCATGAAGTACTGGGGCAAGGTTGGGGCTTTCTGGGGCGGATTCTGGGGACTGCTGTTTGGGTCCGCGGCCTTTGCGATTCCGGGTATCGGGCCGATTCTGGTGGCTGGTCCGCTAGTCGGCTGGATCATCGCGGGGCTTGAAGGGGCTGCCGTTGTGGGTGGCGTGAGCGCGGTTGGAGCCGGACTGGTGAGCATCGGTATTCCGAAGGACAGTGTGCTCAAGTACGACGTTGCCCTGAAGACGGACAAGTTTCTGCTGGTGGTTCACGGCACACCGGATGCAGTCGCCAAGGTCAAGGACATTCTTGCGAGCACGGAACACAGTCATTGCGCGGTCCATGGAGAGATGGTCTGCGCTTAGCAACTGGGCGGGACCGTTCCGCGGCGGCGCCGATCGACATCCGGATCGGGGCCGCCGTGGCGCGGGTGAAAGGCAATTCCCATGAAGCACTCCAAATCATCTCCAGCACGAATCGGCGCGCTGATTCTGGCCGTTGGCGGTTTGCTGGCTTACGGCCTGCATCGCGCCTCGGCGAACGCGTCGGCAATCGCCGTTCTCAAGTGCACCGTAGCTCTGGCGTTTATCGCCATTTCCCAAGCAGACCAACCAGTCGAACTGGAGGCTGCATGAGCAATCACGGCAGTCATATCGATGCAGATCAAGAGAGCGGGGATCCAGGGCCTTACTGGAGGCGCATGCACCGCGATTGGCGTTTCTGGGTGGGCGCGTTCTTCATGGCTTCCGCGCTCGCCATTTATGTGTTGAGCGGCGATCTGGCCTGGGTTCCGCGTCATGCGCCTCACGCACCGCCTCCGGCAATGGTGGTGTGAAGGCCTCACGGCATTTCTGTGCGCGCCCAACCAACGCCACTATTTGAGGGCATCGCGATGAAGAAGCTGATCGTATTCGATCTGGACGGCACACTCGCGCCCAGCAAATCCCAGGTAGAGGCCGAGACGCTGGCGTTGCTCCACGATCTGCTGGGCATCCTGAAGGTTGCAGTGATCTCCGGGGGCGCATGGCCGCAATTTGAAAAGCAACTGCTCTCGAATCTTCCCCATGACACCCGGCTGGGCAATCTCTCGCTGCTGCCGACATGTGGAACCAGGTTCTTCGCCTATGCGGAGGGCTGGAAACAGATCTATGCGGAAGACTTCAGCGCCGATGAGAAGGCGCGGATCATTGGCTGTCTCAACCGGGCGATTGAGGCGGCGGGTTTCCCTGTGGCAAAGACATGGGGTGATGCCATTGAAGACCGGGGAAGCCAGATCACCTACTCCGCGCTTGGGCAAAGCGCGCCTTTGCTGGAGAAGGAAAAGTGGGACCCGGATTTCGCGAAGCGGAAGAAGATCAAGGCGATTCTCGATACGCTGATTCCGGAGTTTTCCGTGCGGCTCGGGGGGTCGACTTCGATCGATGTCACCAAGGCCGGCATTGACAAGGCGTATGGGATCAGGAAGTTGCGGGAGATTCTCAGCATCGAACTGGGCGAGATGATCTTCATTGGCGATGCCTTGTTTCCTGGCGGCAACGACTATCCTGCGCAGCAGGCTGGCGTTCAATGTATCGCGGTCGAGGGCCCCGAAGACACCAGGCGGGTCATCAGGACCATCCTGGCCTGTCTTGGAGACGGCGCCTCGGCATGACCGATTTCCCGCCCGGAAGGGAATCGGCGCGCGGCTTCTGAACAGGCTCCAGCCTGAGCAAACCGATACAGCGGCCAGCCCTGCAACTTGCAACAATCGGAATGAAAGGGAGCTTCCACGCCTCTCTATGTGGTCTCTGTGCGCTCACTCCACGGAGCGCTCTCTTCCTCTGCCGGCATCGAAGACGGAGAACTGCCAGAGCAGATTCACACAGCAAGCGCGCTCGTCTCACCATGGAATTTGAAGCCGGTCTGGCCGGCCACACAGGTGAAGCCGAATGAGCTCCAGCCACCAAATTGGAGAAGAAGATATGTCTCTTTTATCGGTAGTGATCACGATCGGCGTCGTCGGCCTTCTGCTATGGCTTGTCAACCGCTTCATTCCCATGCAGAGCCAGATCAAGGGCATTCTGAATGCGGTTGTGGTGATTGCCCTTGTGCTTTGGCTTATGAAGATCTTCGGGCTCTTCCAGTACCTTACGCAGTTTCGCGTAGGGCATTGAGAGCGCGGCTCTCAAAGCAGACAGGGACGCACCTGCCTTACACAAATCAAGTTCAACGCAGTATGGCAGATGTTTGCCCGAAGGAGATGCTTTGACACACAGGATTTTGTTAACGATTGGAACGATATTTGGCTTGAGCATGTTGGCTCAGGCCAGTCCGCAGGCCACGCTGGTGGTGGAGACTCAAGGGCCGGTGTCTGCATATCGCGTGGTCGAAACCAGCCGGACGGTGCAAGCAATCAATTATCGGCATCGCAGTGGCGCCACCGATGTTGACTTTGCCGGCACCGCGTTGATGCCTTCGGCAGAAGGCAATGCAAAGGTCCGCAGCAAGCGCGGCACCATGGAAGTGGAAGCCGAGTTCAAGAACCTGCAGAGCCCGAGCGCTTTCGGAAGCGAGTATCTCACGTATGTTGTGTGGGCGATCTCGCCGGAGGGTCGAGCGGTGAACCTGGGCGAACTTCTGATTGGCGGTAATGACCGAAGCAAACTGACGGCAACCACCGATCTGCAAGCCTTCGCGCTTGTTGTGACTGCTGAGCCGTACTATGCCGTTCGCCAGCCCAGCAATGTGGTTGTTCTGGAAAACACAGTTGGCGCAGACACCAGGGGCACCAGCGAGGAAGTAAAAGCAAAGTATGAGTTGATGGAACGCGGCGGCTACCTGCCCACGGGCTACAAATTCGACCCCGTGGTTTTGAACGCGAGACTTCCGCTGGAGTTCTACGAAGCGCGGAATGCGCTGCGCATTGCCGAGTCGGAGGGCGCCGCACAGTACGCGGGCGAGAGCTATCGTCATGCAGTCGAGTTGATGAAGACCACCGATTCGTATGCCACCAGCCGGCACATCGAAGAGAAGCCGCTGATTGCAGCCGCGCGCGAGACGGTGCAGACCGCGGAAGACGCGCGCGAGATTGCTGTGAAGAGGATTGCTGAGGATCGCCTGGCGAACGAGCGCCAGACCGCCATCGATACACAAGCGAGCACGCAGAACCAGGCCGATGAGGCGACGCGCCAGAAGCGCCACGCCGAGGCCGAGGCGCAAAGGGCGCAAGACGACGCAGCAAGAGCCCAGGCCGACATGGCGGCAAACAAGACAGCTTCCGACGCGGCAGTGAACGGCGCCCAGGCCGACACAGCCAAGGCGCAGGCCGATCTGGCATCGAGCCAGGCAGCCTCGGCGGCTGCAATAACCGCGGCGAATGCCGATGCGGACCAGTCTCGCCTGATTGCACAGCAGGCGCAACAGGGCGAGCATCAGGCAGACAGCGACAAAGCTGCCATGCGGGTTCAATTGTCGATCCAACTGAACAAGATCCTTGAGACGCGCGACAGTGCGCGCGGCCTGATTGTGAGCATGTCGGATGTGCTGTTCGACACCGGCCAGTACTCCTTGAAGCCGGGCGCACGCGAGAAGCTGGCGAAGGTTGCTGGGATCCTGCTGGCCTATCCCGGGCTCAATATCGCGGTGGGTGGCTACACAGACAACGTGGGCGGCGATGACATGAACCAGAAGCTCTCACAGCATCGCGCAGGCGCGGTGCGTGGATACCTTGTCGAACAAGGAGTATTGACAGACTCGGTGACCGCCCAGGGCTATGGCAATACCCTTCCCGTGGCGTCAAATGAGAACGCCAGCGGCCGTCAGCAGAACCGGCGGGTCGAGCTGGTGGTTTCAGGCGAAGCGATCGGGAGCGTAGTGAATTCAACAACAGGCAGCCTTAACTAGCGGAATAGCGGCATGGCGGTTTCGGAAGAAGCCGCCATGCCGATTGACCGAAAACGATCCGTCAGATGCGCCAGCAGATCGATGCGAAAGCAGGACATATGTCTCTTCATGACCCCATTCATCATGGCGCCCCTACCGGGACTCACGATCCCATTGCCGCCGCGCCGGTTGAGCCAAAGATCTGCAGCCTGCCTTTGCCCTCGAGAATTGCATTCATCGGCAATTTTCTTCCGCGACAGTGCGGCATTGCTACGTTCACCACGGATCTGTGCGCCGCAATTGCAACGGAATACGGGAGTGAACGGCTGTTCGCGATTCCGGTGAACGATCCGGACTCAAGCTACGAATACCCGGAGCAGGTGCGCCTGGAACTGGAGCAGGACGACCTGAGCTCGTACGAACGCGCGGCGGAATTCCTGAATTTTAACGGCAACGATCTGGTCTGCCTGCAGCATGAATACGGCATCTACGGTGGGGCCGCGGGGCGGCACATTCTTGCTCTGCTGCGCCGGCTGAGGATGCCGCTGGTGACGACGCTGCACACGGTTCTACGCGATCCGGATGCGGAGCAGCGCGCCGTACTCGATGAGATTGCGCGGCTTTCCGATCGCCTGGTGGTGATGAGCGAGCAGGCGGCAGAGTTCCTGCGCTTGGTGTATGGTGTGGCCGCGGAGAAGATCGACATCATTCCGCACGGAGTGCCCGATTTCCAGTTTCTGGACCCGAACTATTTCAAGGACCGGTTTGGCGCGGAGGGCAAGTCAGTGCTTCTGACGTTTGGCCTGTTGTCGCCGAACAAGGGGATTGAGAATGTGATTCGAGCGCTTCCCGCGATTCTTGCGAGACATCCAAACGTGGTGTATATCGTGTCTGGAGTGACCCATCCGCACATCCGCAAGCGCGACGGCGAGCGCTATCGCGAGGAGCTGCAGGCTCTGGCCGAACAGCTCGGCGTGTCGTCGAACCTGATGCTCTTCAATCGTTTTGTGAGCGCGGAAGAACTGGTGGAGCATGTAGGCGCAGCGGATATCTACATCACTCCATACCGCCAAGAGGCGCAGATTGTCTCCGGCACGCTGGCGATTGCGCTTGGCGCGGGGAAGGCGATCATCTCGACACCCTATTGGCACGCCAAGGAACTTCTGGCGGATCAATGCGGCGTGCTCGTCCCGTTCGAGAATCCCGATGCCATTGCAGAGGCGGTGCTCCGGCTCCTGGATAACGATGGAGAGCGGCACACGATGCGCAAGCGGGCCTATCTACATTCGCGCGAGACCATCTGGCCCACGACGGCGCACAAGTACATGGCGAGTTTCCAGCGCGCGCGCTTTGAGCGCAGCTTGCAGCCAAGGGCATCTCGTGCGGATGAGTTTGCGGCAAAGGTTCCCGACAGCCTGCCGATCCTGAATCCGGCCCACATGGTTGGCATGACGGACGACACGGGCATTCTGCAGCACGCGATCTTTTCAATACCCAATACCAGCGAGGGGTACACGACCGATGACAATGCGCGCGCACTGATCGTATCCGCGGCCCTGGATGAGAATCCCGCCTGCGCGGGCAAATGGGAGTATCCCCATCTTTCTCATCGCTACCTGGCGTTCCTGTGGCTGGCGTTCAACGCCGATACCGGCAGGTTCAGGAACTTCCTGGGCTATGACCGCCGGTGGCTGGAAGAGGTTGGTTCAGAAGACAGCCACGGCCGCGCACTGTGGTCGTTAGGGAAGGTTCTTGGTTCATCACGGGATGCGGGATTGCGAGGCGCAACGGGAAGGCTTTTTGAAGCCGTACTTCCGGCGACGCTGCGCTTCACCAGTCCGCGCGCCTGGGCGTTTTCGATCCTGGGTATGCAGGCCTACCTGGATTGGTTCCCGGGAGACAGGGCGGTGCAGGGGATGCGGAATGACCTGGCAAACCGGCTCCTGGATATCTATGAAAGAAGCCATACGGGGACATGGCAGTGGTTTGAGAAGAGCCTCTCCTATTCGAACGCCAGGCTGCCGCAGGCGCTCATCCTGGCAGGATGGCGGAGCGGCAACCAGAGGATGATCGAAGCGGGCATGGATTCCCTGAAGTGGCTGGTGGCCGAACAGCACCGCGACAACGCGGAAATCTTTGTGCCGATAGGATCCAACGGCTTCTTTATCGAAGGCAGCGAAAAGGCGCGATTCGATCAGCAACCGGTGGAGGCTTGCGCGACGGTCTCTGCGTGCCTTGAGGTATACAGGCTGACGGAAGAAGGCCTATGGTTAGAGGAAGCCCAGCGCGTGTTCAGCTGGTTCCTGGGAAAGAACGATCTGCAACTCCCGCTTTACGACGCGGTGACCGGCGGCTGCAGAGATGGCCTGCATCCGGACCGCATCAACGAGAACCAGGGAGCGGAGTCGACACTTTCGTTCCTGATGGCCCTGCTGGAAAAGCATGCGGCCAGAGTGGCAAACGCACAAGAACGGAACCTTGAAATGAGCACCTCCTCTTGAATCCAGACGATTCTACGATTGCGGCAACAGACATTCTCTGCCCTGAAGCACATGTGGACACAGATACGGGCCGCGCACTGTTCACCCGGCATCCGGGGAACCCGCTCTTGACGCAAAACAACTGGCCCTACCCCATTAACAGCGTCTTCAACGCCGGTGTGGTGCGGCTAGCCGACGGAGACACGCTGCTGCTTTGCCGCGTGGAAGACCGTCGCGGCCTTTCGCATCTGTGCGCAGCGCGCTCGGCCAACGGAATCGACAACTGGCGGATCGATGCGGAGCCTACTCTGCCGGCAGACCCCCGGAATTTTCCCGAGGAAATCTGGGGCATCGAAGACCCGCGGATCACCTACGTGCCGGAGCTTCAGCAGTATGTTGTGGTGTACACGTCCTTCGCGCGCGGCGGCCCTGGCGTCTCGCTTGCGCTGACCAAGGACTTCAAGAGCTTTGAACGCTACGGCGTGATCATGCAGCCGGAGGACAAGGACGCGGCTCTGCTGCCCAGGCGGGTGGGCGGGCTGTGGGCGCTGATTCATCGCCCGGTGACGACGCTGGGCGCGCACATGTGGATCTCCTACTCGCCCGATCTGCGGCACTGGGGAAGCCACAAGGTGATTCTGGAAGCGCGGCGCGGCGGATGGTGGGATGCGAACAAGATCGGCCTTTGCTCTCCGCCGATCGAGACCGCGAAGGGATGGTTGACGATTTACCACGGAGTGCGGCAGACGGCATCCGGAAGCATCTATCGTCTCGGCCTGGCGCTGTTCGATCTGGAGAATCCTGCGATCTGCCTGCAGCGCGGGGATTCGTGGATGTTTGGGCCGGAAGCCCCTTATGAGCGTGGCGGCGATGTGAAGGACGTGGTGTTTCCGTGCGGGCAGACCATCGGAGCGGACGGAGACACGATCTACGTCTATTACGGCGCCGCGGACACCTCCATGGCGCTGGCCACTGGAAGCATCCGCTCGTTGCTTCGGTGGCTCGACTCGAATTCCAACTTATTTGAAGAGATTCAGCAGCAACGGAGCTTGGCCACCGGACGCGAGGAGCGGATACGATGAGCGCTTCAACCCGGACCAGGTCCCTATGGATGCCGCGCCTGCTTTGGATCAAGCGCGAATGCCCATGGTGCAACTCGCGCCAGTTCAAACCGGCGGAGCTGCGGCCGTTGGATGGCCTGCTGGCCATGTTTGCGTTGCGGCCCGTTCGCTGCAAGTTCTGCTGGCGCAGGTGCTACTGGTTTTCCTTGCGAAGCGGAGATGCGGAGTGAGATCGCGATGGTGGGGAAAGCGTGGAATTGAAGTGGCAATCCAGGGCTAGATACATATGAGTATTCACGCTTTACCACCAGCTCCGCTGCAGGCGATCCCGATTCGCCCGCAGGTGATGCCGCGCTGGCTGATCCATCTGGGAGCGTTGGGCCTGTTCCTGGTTGCGGTCGTCGATTCCTCTGTCATTCCCCTGCCTCTGCCCGGCAGCACGGACCTGCTGTTGCTTTGGCTGGTGGCGCATAGTGGCGATCCCTGGCTGCTGGCGCCGATTGCAGTTGCGGGCAGCATCCTGGGCGGATACACCACGTGGCATATTGGCCGCAGAGGCGGTGAAGCGGCGCTGCAGCACTACGTCCCGGCGCGTCTTCTTGGGCCAGTGGTCGGATGGGTCGAGCGTCACCGGATCCTGGCTGTTTTTCTTCCCGCTCTGCTTCCACCGCCGATTCCGCTGTTGCCGTTTGCACTTGCCTCGGGCGCTCTGGGCGTCTCTCGCAGGCGCTTCCTCCTCGTCTTCGGCGCGGCGCGCAGCCTGCGGTACACCCTGGTTGCTTGGCTCGGTATGACCTATGGACGGCGGATGGTGAGGATGTTTTCCGGGACCGTGGAGAAGTGGTCGACTCCGCTGCTGTGCGTCTTTGTGGGTGTGCTGGTTACGGGTCTTCTCTTTGGAATTTGGAAGATTCGCGGAATGCGCCGATCGGATGCCGCGGAACTTCTGGCGCTGAGTGGCGAGAAGGCCCGCCCCGATGGCCCGCCGGAAACCAGACCCAGTAGCGCTCCCTCGTGCGACCAGGCAATTCCGCATGTGTGGCCGATGCAGGTAGAAATGCCACGGCCGGGTAAGGCATACCCGGCCGTGGTTGGATTCAACGATCAATCGAGCCCTGTTGCTATTTGCGCGGCCTTGACTCTGCCGGATGAGGCTGCGGCTGGCGGGACTGCAGCGACTGTTGCTGCGACGTGTGCCGCTGCTGGAGATCCTGCGTCTGCTGCTGATGCTTCTGCTCAAGCTGCTGCGTCTGCGCTGGATTTGCCCTCTGATGCTCTTTGTCCTGTTGCTGCTGCAACTTCTGCCGCTCCTGGTTCTGCTGGACAATCAGCTTGTTCTGCTGCTGCTCGTACTTCTGGTCAGCCTTCGCATTGCCTGAATTCGCAGGCGCTGGGCGCACAATCGCCGGAAGTTCGCTAGGATGCACAGTTGGCTTTGCTTCCGCGGGCCTGGCAGCGGCCGCCGGCTGTTGTACATTGTCTCTCCCCGCGGCGGGCGCGCGCTGGTTCATGTTGCCTGGAGTGGGTGTTGCCGCCACGGGCGGATTGCCGCGATTGCTGGCTGCCCGCTGAGCCGGATTTGCGCGCGCGGCCTGCATATGTTCCGTCTGGGCCGCAACCGCCGGAAGATGTCTCTGGCCCGCCGCGGACTCCTGTTGCGCGCTGGCACGCGCCACAACACCGCCGGCTCCGCCGTTGAAGCTCACGCGATTGCTGTTGTTGCCATGCTCGACGTTTTCGTTGTATACGTTGCGATTGACCGCGATATCCACGTTGTTCACAGAGCGGTTATAGAAGAAATGCCCGTGATCCCAGCGGCCTCCGCCATAGCCGTCGCCAAAGTAGCCGTAGCCGTAGTTGATGCCGCCATAGAAGCCGACGTTCATTCCCCAATAGCCCTCGTTGAAGAAATATCCGCCATTGTTCCAGCCCCAGTAGCCAGGCGTCCAAAGGAATCCTTCTTCCGGAGGCAGAACCCACGTACCCGGCACCCAGTAGTAATCGGCGATGCTGTCGTCATAAGCCCAATAGCCGGGGGTCCAGAGATAGCCATCGCCGGGACAGATCGGCTGGTCGTAAACAGGCAGTGCAGGCGGGCCGATGGAAACGGAGATTCCAATCTGCCCAAAGCTGGCGGCCGGAATGGCCACAATCAGAAGTGCAAGCAGGAAACGGATGATACGCATGCTAATCTCCTTGCCCGATCATCCTCCAGCTTCCCGTCTTCGATGTGCCGAACCGGGGTGCGTGGGCTGAAAGGCAGGCGCATTCCGCGCCTTGCTCAAGGCTTCCATGGAGGGCCTTTCAAGTCTGTGTATAACCGCTCACCTTTCGCGAGTATTCAGACAATGGCCCTCTACACAACAAACATGGCCACTCCGGCGGCGAACATGGCGACGGTGGTGATGGCGACAACGGTCCATCCCAGGCGGGAACTTGGCTGGCCCTGCATGAGCTTCTTGTCCGCGGCAACGATCAGGATTGCGGCCAGCAGAAAGGGCGCGAGCAATCCGTTGATGACGGCGGTCCAGTAGAGGGCCTTTACCGGATTGATGCCGAGAAAGTCCAGCGCGACACCAGCCGCTGTGGAGAACAGGATCAGCGCGTAAAACCAACGAGCCTGCTTGAGTTTCTTGTCAAGGCCCTGACGCCATCCAAGCGTTTCAGCAAATGCGTAGGCGGCGGAACCGGCGAGGGTGGGAATGGCCAGGAATCCGACGCCGACAATTCCCAGGGTAAACAGGGTAGCAGCGAAGTTGCCTGCCAGCGGCTTGAGGGCCTGGGCCGCTTCGCGCGTGGTGGAGATGTGGGTGAAGCCATGCCGGTTGAGGGTGATGGCCGTGGTGAGAATGATGAAGAACATGACTATGTTGGAGAAGAATGCGCCGACGCCCACATCGATATTCCGGAGTTGAAGCTCTTCGGGTGTGGCGCCTCTGCGCAGTGCAAGCGTACTCTGGCCGTTGCTCTTCTCTTCTTCAACTTCTTCGCTTGCCTGCCAGAAGAAGAGGTACGGGCTGATGGTGGTGCCGAGGATTGCGACCAGCATTGCCCATTCGTCCTGGGTGCGCGGCAAGGTTGGGACGAAGGTGTCGCGCAGCACCTGGCTCCAATCGACCCCCACCACAAATGCAGTGATGGGGTATGCGAAGAGGACAAGTACGAGCCACTTGAGGACGGCGGCAATTTGGCGGTATTGCAGCCGAACCGTTGCCCATGAGATGAGGAGTGCAAACGCGATAACAAACCAGTGTGAGTTTATCCCTGACAGCATCGCGGCGGCGTCTGCCATGCCCGCCAGATCGGCGGCGATGTTGATGGTGTTTGCGCCCAGAAGGGCAAAGACAACGACGAGCAGCAGCCATCGCGGGAATCGCTGACTAAGATTTGCGGCCAGGCCTTGTCCGGTGACTTTGCCGATGCGGGCGCACATCATCTGCACCGCGGCCATCAGAGGCCAGGTCAGGAGCGCGGTCCAGAGGAGCCTGGTGCCGAGCAGCGCCCCGGCTACGGAGTAGGTGGCAATTCCGGAAGGGTCGTCGTCGGCGGCGCCGGTAATGACGCCGGGCCCGAGCGACTTCAAGAACGCTCGAACCCATCGGGATGGCCTGAATGAAGGGATCATTCGATTAACACGCGCTCCCTTCAGGGCGAGGTTGTACTACTTCTTGCGTTTGGCGCTGACCGTCGCCGAGGCTCCGAGGGTCACCTGTACGCGGGCATCGGATTGCGCGGCGGCGGCCTTGGCATCGTGGACTGCGTCCTTTGTCTTGCCCCACGCGGTCTCGAGCTTCCCTTTGACCTGTTGCACGGCTCCCTCAACCCGGAGTCTGGTGTTGCCAGTGATTCCGCCTGCCCTCTGTTTGGCGGATCCTACCATCTCGTCGATCGTTCCTTTTGCTCTGTCCTTATTCATAAACTCTCCTAGGCGAATTCAAGTCAGTCCGAGCCGGCCTTGACCGGCTCCAACGATTCTCAGTCTAGAGATGTGCGTCGTCGTCATCTGAGCCATTTCGACCATACTCGAAGCGCGGCGCGCACGCTTCCGGCAATCGCCGATGCGGTTTGCTTCTCCGCTTTCATTCGGATGCTGGGCTTTCCCCGCATTCTGTTTGCAGCATTTCTTGAGAATATTCTCCGGATGTGAGCAATACGGTACTGTGCCGCGCCAGCGTTCATGCCATCCTAAGAAGTTATCCTTGCATCCGCGTTCAACTGCTTGCCGTAATCATTTATCCGCGCAATCTGTTCTCTCATGAGTGTTCCGTACCGAAGTCAACACCTGAACAACGCTGGGCATTCGCCAATCCCTGCCTGATCGTGCCCAGCTCTCCGGCGAACAGCGCAAGGTTTCACATTCGTTCGCTCTCTGGTGTTCTCAGAAGACAAGGAAGTGGTTTCGATGGAATACTCGATATTCAAGTCGTTGCTGCGGCGGGTGATCGTGGTTCCCTTGCTGGTTACCGCAGCCCTTGCTGTGTTGCTGCTGTGGGAGGCCTTCGACTTGAACAGATCCTTGCAGTGGGTGGACCACACCGATCGGGTTCTCGACCAATCCGGAGGCCTGCTCAAGTTGCTAGTCGATATGGAATCCGCGAAGCGCGGGTACGTCACCACAGGCGACGAGAACTTCCTGGAACCCTATCTGCAGGGCACAAAGAAGTTCGATCCAGAATACCGGGATTTGTATCAGTTGGTGGCAGACAGCCCTCAGCAGCAGCAGCGCTTGAGGGAGGTTTACGCCGGCTATCAGGACGCTGAGGAGTACGACGGCAGGATTATCGCTTTGCGCCGTGCAGGAAAGGCAGACCCCACCCTCATCGAGAATCAGTTGAGGAAGAGCAGGATGGATGCTCTCCGCGAGCAGATCGCGGCCTTCCAAACTGTCGAGCAGGGCATCCGCATCCAGCGCGTTCAAGCCGCTCACTCGCGATGGATCATGATGGTGTCAAGCTGCCTGGTTCTGGGGTTAGGCTCCGGAGTCTTCCTTGCGCTCTTCACCCGGTATCACGTAGAAAAGCTGGGCACCAAGTTGCTACAGAGCGAGGAGCGGTGGACTGCCACCCTGGGCAGCATCGGCGAGGCCGTGATCGCCACAGATAGCGAGGGACGAATCACCTTTCTCAACCCGATCGCCGCTGCTCTTACCGGATGGCCGTCGGAGGAGGCTCTCAACCAGCCCATCGGCAATGTGCTCAAGCTCATCAATGAAGCGTCCGGCATGACCGCGGACAATGAAGTGCTCCGCGTACTCAAAGAGAAGAAGGTTCTGGCCGTAGCCAACCATGTGGACCTGGTCACACGGGATGGGCGCGAGATTGCGGTTGAGCACAGCGCCGCGCCCATCCTGGCCGGCCAGGGAAAAGTCATTGGCGTTATTCTGGTGTTCCGCGACGTTGCAGAGCGCCGCCAGGAGCAGATTGCGACCGCCGAACAGGCGGCGCTGCTTGAACTCACACAGGATTCCGTCTTTGTCATCGACCTGGAGGGCAAGGTGCAGTTCTGGAGCCGTGGTGCAGAGGCCATGCTGGGATACTCCAAAGAGCAGGCCACCGGCAAGATTGCGCATGAAATTCTGCATACCGAGTTTCCGGAGCCCTTTGGCGAGATCACTGCCGAACTCCTGCGCGTGGGACACTGGGAGGGTGACCTCATCAAGATCGCGAAGGACGGCAGGCGCGTTGCGGTGGCCGGCCGCTGGGCCTTGCAATGGGCCAAGCGCGACCAGGCGCCCCGCATACTCGTCATCAACAGCGACATCACCGAACGCAAGCGCGGCGAAGAGTCGCTCGTCCTGCAAAGAGAGCAACTCCGAGCGCTTGCGGAGCGGCTGCAATGGGTGCGCGAAGAAGATCGCAAGCTGGTTGCCCGCGAGCTCCACGACCAGATCGGGCAGATCCTCACCGCCATCAAAATGGACATGATGTGGATCGCGCGCCATCTGCCTGACTCGCAAGTCGAGGTACTTACACGGCTGGCTGAATCCATCCGGCTGATCGACGATGGCGTCAAGACGGTGCGCACCATCTGTAGTGGGCTGCGGCCTGGAGTGCTGGATGATCTTGGGTTGGCGGCAGCCATTGAATGGCAGGCCAGCGAGTTTGCCACGCGCAACAGCGTCGAGTGCCTGGTGTCTGTTCCACCGCTTGACCTGCACCTGGATGGCGACCGTGCCACAGCTACATTTCGCATCTTCCAGGAGTGCATGACCAACGTGATCCGTCACGCGCAGGCAAAGCAAGTCACTATTACCCTCTGCCAAGAAGAAGACAGCATCCTCCTGGTTGTCGAAGACGACGGCATCGGCTTCAGCGAATCCGACCAATTGGGTTCTTTTGGATCCCTCGGACTCCTGGGCATGAAAGAGCGAGCGCAGTTCTGCGGAGGCGACGTGCACATCTCCAGTTCCCCCGGCAACGGGACGACAGTCACTATTCGCGTCCCTGTCGACACTCCGCGAGCTGAAAGGAGCGAGCTATGCACATCCTGATCGCAGATGACCATGCCGTGGTGCGCCGCGGCCTGCGGGAGATTCTTTCGGACGCTCTGCCCGGCGCGAACTTTTCCGAAGCCGGTACGGGTGATGAGGTTCTTGGCCACCTGGGAAAATCGCAGGTCGGGCTGCTGCTGCTGGATATCAACATGCCCGGCCGCAGTGGCATGGACGTGTTGCGCGATGTAAAGCATACGCATCCGCGACTGCCGGTGATCATATTGAGTTGCCAGCCGGAGGAGCAGTATGCGGTGCGCTGCCTGCGGGCGGGCGCTGCCGCCTACATCAGCAAGGATAGCGCGTCGGAAGAACTGGCAATGGCGACAAAGAAGATATTGAGCGGCGGTCACTACGTGAGCCCGAGTCTTGCGGAGAACCTGATTGCCAATCTGGATGAGACCGCCGGCAAGCCATTGCATGAGGCGCTTTCGGACCGTGAATACGAAGTGATGCGGATGATCGCCGCCGGCGTTCCGTTGACGGAGATTGGCGAGAGGCTTCACGTGAGCGTAAAGACCATCAGCACCTATCGCGCTCGCATCATGGAGAAGATGGCGATGAAGACCAACGCCGAACTGACCCGCTACGCCATGACCCACAGCCTGATTGACTAGGACCTGCTCATCCCGCCAGGACCGTGTAGGGAAACCCCTACGACGGCAACGGGCAAAACCCGACAAGAATCACGGTCTACGCTGATGCAAATGTCATTTTGCATTCGGTACAGTAGCTTCAGGTCAGAGATACGGCCGGCAAAGCGGGCACAACGATGAAGTTCCTGATAGCAGACGATCATGCGAACGTGCGGCGCGGCCTGAGAGAGCTCTTGATCGATGCATTTCAGGGTGCTCATTTCTCTGAGGCTTCCAACGGAAACGATGTGCTTTCCCAGTTGGTCAGCTCTCGACCCGACGTACTATTGCTCGACATCAATATGCCGGGCCGTAGCGGCTTCGAAGTCCTGAAGGATGTAAAGCAATTCTACCCGCTGCTCCCCGTCATCATGGTCAGTGTCCAATCTGAGGCCCAGTATGCGCTGCGCTGCCTTCGCGAAGGCGCGGCCGAATATGTGAACAAGGACAGCGTCTCGGAGAAACTGGTTCCTGCCATTAGGAAGATCCTGGGCGGCGACGCACTGTCCGCGTAGAACCCGCCAGGTAGAGGGTTCCGGAATCCAAGGAATTCCGCCGACGGAAGTTCCATTCCGGTGCGATAAGCCACGATCGACATATCAGTGAAGGAGCAGACTGAGAGCCGCATGGCGTGTGGCTGCTGGACTGTTGCGCGTCTCATTTCCCCTTTTCGGTTCTAGGAAAAGCCCTACACTAGCCGGACCACAAAGCCTACAGAAAAGGCAGTCTTCGCCGATGTTCACCCCCTTCCTCGATCCGTACTGTAGGTACATCGACATCGCAAAGGCTGACGAGAAGTCCAACCTTTGCACCACCCCGAACCACTGAAAGGTAACGATCATGTCTACTAGCTTCGCAACGATGAACAGCACGGCACCCAGGATTCCACTTGGACACTCCTTCCCCATGCATCAGGTCGCGCAGCGCAATCTGAAGATCGTCTCCAACGAAATGGGTACTTTGGCGGGGCAGAAGTCTCCATTCGACCTTCAGAGCTTCCTTGACAAGTTCATGGCCGGGAAATCGCGGCGCGAATACCTGACCGGTGAAGCAGTCTACTCGCAGGGAGATCTGGCCAATGCGATCTTCTACATCCAAACCGGCAAAGTGAAGCTCACAGTGGTATCGACGAGCGGCAAGGAAGCCGTGATCGCTCACCTTGAGGCGGGCAGCTTCTTTGGAGAAGGCTGCCTGGCAGGCGAGGCGCATCGCATGGCCTCTGCAAACGCGCTTCAGTCCAGTTCAATCGTTCGCATCGACAAGGCGGTCATGCAGGACATGCTTCATCGCGAGCCGGAGTTCGCCGAGCAGTTCCTCGCGCACCTGCTGTCACGCAACAACCGCATGCAGGCGGATCTGGTGGACCATCTGTTCAACTCCTGCGAAAAGCGCCTGGCCCGCTTGCTGATGCTGATGGCGAACTTCGGCCAGGAGACCAAGCCCATTCCGGTCATCGCCAAGATCAGCCAGGAGACTCTGGCGGAGATGATTGGCACCACCCGGTCGCGCGTCAGCTTCTTCCTCAACCGGTTTCGCGATCTCGGCTACATCGACTACAACAGCGCCGGGATGCTCATCCACAGTTCACTGGTCAAGGTTGTGCTGCACGACTGAGCGGCACCCCGGTAGCGGCGCGTGTGCGGCTACCGGCGGTGAAGCGCCGGCGATGCTTCGGTCGTTGAAGTGAGCGCCGGCCATGCGGCCCCGTTGAGACTAGAGCCCGAGCATTTTACGTTCCATGGTGAGGTGACGGCGCAGTAGTTCGACAACGTCGCCGCGGTCGCCAAACATGTGGCCCTCGTACTCGCTCATGATGTAGCCCTCGAAGCCACCCTCCTTGAGCAAGGAGATCACCGGTCCATATGCAATTGCCGGATCGCTGTAGTGCTCATCCACGTAGTAGAACTTGCCGTGGCAGTGGTTGATGTAGGGCAGGATCTCGCGCAGTTCGTCGAGGTTGGACGGCTTGTAGCGCGTGTAGCAGAATTCAAGCGCGCCGAACTCGGGGCCGATGGGCTGCATGGTGTTGAGCCTGGCCGCGACTTCCTCCTTAGGCAGCGCCTTCTCTATTCCTTCGGTGATCAGGTCGAAGACTTCGGGCCGCACGCCTTTCTCAAGGAATGAGTCGCGGGCGAATTTGTCGGGGCGTTCCTGATAGGTTCCGAAGTCGAGAACAAATCCGATCCACGGCGACTTGACCCGCTGAAACATGCGCGTGTATTCGGCGATCTCCGGGCTGCGCGGCGTGGACGGGTTGTGCAACTCGATGCCTACCTTGACCTTGTATGCAGCCGCCGCTTCCTGCGCCCGCTCGAGTACATCGGGGGAGAGAAGGAACTGCGTGCGGACAATGGAGCAACCGAGCAGAGCAGCATTGCGAATGTCGTCAGTGAGGCCGGCGAGCAGTTCGCTCCCGGTCAGGTCGCGGTCGGAACGCAGGCCACGGTCGACGCTGGCGCCATAGGCAACCGGCTCCAGGCCGTACTGGGCAAAGAGCTCGCGATAACGGGCGATGGTTTTCGCGGTGGGCCAGGGATAACCTTCAATCATCTGCGAGGCGACGATCTCGATTCCCGTTGCGCCCAATTGTTGCGTGCTTCTCAGGCAGTCTTCAAAGCTCAACCGCCGCTCATAGTATTCGTTGGTATAGCTGTAGAGGCTGATGCCCAGCTTGATGTTCGCTTGCGATGCCATTGGATTCCTCTTTGACCTCTTCTCAGGCGGCCAGGTTCAGTGTCTTCTTGTTCTGCGATTGACGGCGGGCGTAGTCACCGTGGAAGAACATGTAGGGACTGCGGCAGACGAGTTGAATCTCGACCTCGTGCGCGCCGGCGCTGAGGCCGCCGGGTCGCGCGACTTCAAGAACGCCGTCAGCGACGATGGACCACCATTCCGAATAGAGATCGCGGAGCTGATCGAGCGTGAAGCGTTTGTCGTTCAAGCAGAGGGCGATGTCCTGCTGTGGAACCTCGACGCCATCGACGAAGAGGTGAATCTGTTCAACGCAGGAGAGCGGCAGGGCGCGATAGTAGCTGAGGCGGACGGTGACCTGGAATCCCAGCACGCGGCCGTTCACTTCGAAATTGCGAAAGCCTTCCGTTCCGACAATGTGCTGGTCCATGGGAAAGACGAGCTTGTTGATCATGGGTAG
>Ga0302320_10006122_pt1 | contig 26790 bp, 28 predicted proteins | sample Bog_T0_3_FD_202130 | JGI IMG/M metagenome (GOLD analysis project Ga0302320, IMG submission 202130) | Peat permafrost microbial communities from Stordalen Mire near Abisko, Sweden - Bog_T0_3 | ecosystem: Environmental > Terrestrial > Soil > Wetlands > Peat | place: Sweden: Abisko, Stordalen Mire...
AAGGGAAAACAACACACGTCCACATGACATCAGATGTTGGGCTTTCGCACAAAGAGGAAGCGGCGCCTCGTCTCGATATGTGGTGATATCGGTATGTTGTTTTCAGTCGTCAGCTCTTACGCTCTCGGCTCGATGCCAAAATTGGTCCTTTGTGAGACAGCATCTTTTTAGCCCGGCTCTGCTTTCCTTGAGGCTGGTACGCTGGACATGCCGCCACGCGGCAGCGTTAACGCTGGCAACTATGCATTATGTAACGGAAGCCGGCGTTTGAGGACGGTCACGGTTGAAACCGCTTCGGAACTTCTCTCTAAACCTCCACCTCTGGTTGGGTTTATTTGCTGCGATCTTCCTGTTCGTCCAAGGGGTTACCGGCGGCGTCTTGGCGTGGGGATCAGAGATTCTTCGGCTGCTCAACCTGCCCGGACCCCAGACTGGTATGCCGATTTATCATGTCCCGTCCGGCGGGACAACCAGGCTTTCGCTCGAAGCGTTAGTCTCCGCCCTGGAGGCTAAGCATCCGGGACACCATCTTCTTGACATCGGGTTTTCCCAACAGCCTGATCTCGCATGGTCCGCCGAATTTCGGGTCTCGTCCATCACTTCTATGAGGGTCTGGTTCGATCCGCGCACGGCTGAGGAGGCCGGCGTACAGGTAACAGGGGGCCGCGGTGGCTGGCTTGAAATGCTCGTGATCCTCGCATACCGGCTTCACCGCGATGTCGTAGCGGGGGTGATGCTATTGTTGCTGGCTTTCTCGGGGCTCATCCTCTGGTGGCCGCGAAAAACTCTCGTTCCTCGCGGACCTGCTCTTTCCGCACGCACGAACTTCGAGCTGCACAGTGCGATCGGGTTCTATTCATCGCTGATTCTTGTCATCTTCTCAGTTACCTCGGTGATCATGATCTATTCGCGTCCCGCCATCGGCGTCCTCGCGCGAATCACCCACACTCCGGCGCTGCCGTCCGTTCCACGTCTGACCACTTCCGTTGCGTTGCCCCGGGGAGCCAGGCGTCTTGATCTGGACGAGTCGATGCAAGCTGCGATGCAGCTCCGGCCGGATGCCCGTTTCACTGTAGTCGGTCTGGTGAACAATGGTGAACTTTACTTTTTCTATCAGCCGTCGAGCGGCACCAATGACCAGGAAGGCCTTCTTATCGTGAATCCCGTGACCGGCAAGGTTCGACAGCAGGAGATTCCACGGAATTTCACATTCGCGGAAAGAGTTGTGCTCGTCCAGGTGCCCGGGATTCACACCGGGGATTTTCTTGGCCCCCCCACTCGATGGATTGCCGGTTTCTTCAGCTTCATATTGGCGGTCCTGTCAGTAACGGGTCCGCTTATCTGGTGGAATCGCCGGCAACGAAAACGGCATTAGAATATTTGGTGGTGCGTGGGCGCGCCCTGGAGATTTAGCATGAATTCGTAGAAGGCCTGGCGTTGCGTTCGGTGCCGTTGCAAACGTCTGTCGCAAATGTATAAGCCAGATATTTTCACAATATCGCTAACTATTTTCGACCGATTATCGTCAAATACCACTTTCCCCACGGATCCTGCGGGGCAACCAGAACGCCACGCTTCACCATAGCGTCGATGGCCCGATGAATCCGATCAGGAAATGCTGCAGTATCCAGCCGGCGGATCGCCGCTTCATGCACGGTAATGTGGTTCAACGGTTGATTCAATGCTGCGAGATCCTCCATCGATTCTCGAACGGCATTCTCGGCTTCCAGGCCGTTCATGTTGTTTTCCTTGTTCTGTGCGTTGAAACGCAGATGACTGAGCCACAGCGCGCACATGGCAATCCTGCCTCAGCGACTCGATCTAAGTTGGCCTACTACCACGGATGCGCTTACGGCAGCAGGAAGAAGCCTTCATCGGTAGTAATAATGTGTGTCGGGCACATCGCCGATGTACACACCGCGGTCTGCAAGGAACCGGGCGGACTTGCCGTTTTCAGCTACGGGCCGCTCGCTGCACTGATCGAAGCCCATGATTTCGATTGCGTGCCGCACATCTGTTTCTGAGGCGCGAAGCTGCGCCTGATCCGCTATCACGTCTCTGGATTTGCTGCTCAAAAAGCACAGCATCCATAAACTTATCGTCATGGGGCTGATCGCGCATACCTGTGTGGAGGCAACGGTGCGCTATGCTGCCGAGCTCGGCTATGAGGTCACGGTGGTGAAAGACGCGACCGCGAGCTACTCCGAGGAGCATATGCACGCCGATCTCGAAGTCAATCTCCCCAACTACGCCAGTGCCATTGTGACCACCGAGGAAATCCTCGGCAGCCTCGCTTCTCCTGCCGCCGCCGTGGAAGTCGCCGCCGGGGCCTAACCTGCGTTTGAAACGCGATCAAACACATTGGGGTTGGCCCTGGTCAACAACGATTGGCGAGATCCATTCCCATCGTCCGCGCCGGAGTTTGACCCGCACCAAACATCCCGGTCTTGTGCCGCCCGCACGAGCAGAGGCTCGGACATTTTTGTTTTCAATGTCTTCCTGTTGGGTTAACAGCCTAGAGATTTAGGCCAACCGGGATTCTCCAAACGAGTGTTCGGATATGTGTTCGCCTCTTGTCGCCGAGCGAGTATCCGGGAGACTTCTCTTTCACTGTTAGTCAGTCTCCGCACCAGCTTCCGCATCGTCAGCGCCGGAATTCGTTGTGCGAAAATCGTGAACAAAATTCGCCTGTGCGGGATGGGCGAAAATACAAGCATGGACTGCAACTTCACGGACACAGATTTGCTAGACCGGCTTGAGGCTGCGGACGACCCCGCCCTGGACACCCTGTCTTTCGGGGTTGTGGCGATGTCGGACGACGGGACCGTTACCAGCTACAACCTCGCGGAAAGCCAGCTATCCGGCCTGACTCCGGCCAACGTAATCGGACGGAATTTTTTCTCATCGGTGGCGCCCTGCACCAACAATTTCCTGGTGGCTCACCGTTTCGAAAACGAACCTGTGCTCGACGTCATCATTGACTACGTCTTTACCTTGCGTATAAAACCTGTCGCAGTGAGGCTCCGGCTGCTGAAGCAGACCTCGCGCCGCCGGATGTATCTCGCGGTCGAGTGCAGGTAAACGCCTTGAACGGACACAAAACGCCCTCGATGGAAGATCTTCTTCAATTTCTCTATCTGATGCCCGTCGGCGTGGTGAAATTTTGCAGCGACGGAAAAGTCGAAATGATGAACCCCGTAGCTTCAGCGCTTCTGCTTTCGATAAAATCCGCCGACACGCTGGGAGATATTTACTCGGCACTCGAAACCATCGCGCCGGATCTGCGGGAGCGCGTGATACAGTTTTCCGGACACGCCGGCACCGTCATCGATCAGCAATGGCTTAGAACTCGTGCCGGCAAGCAGGTGCTGGTGCTGTCGCTCACCGTCAACCGAATTAAAGATAACGTCTATATGGCTGTGTTATCCGACGTAACCCGGCTTGCAGAACAGGAAGAAAAGTTATACGCCGATCGGCAAAAATTCTTCGCTATCTTCGACCACGTTCGTGATTATGCGATCTATACGATCACGATGGATGGCCTTATCGAAGAGTGGAACCAATCTCTCCAGCGTTATGCCGGCTGGCTCGCTGCCGATGTGCAGGGCCGCAGCATGAGTATGTTCTTTCCTCTGGACGACCCTGATCGACCGCATCTCGATCTGTTGCTGGCCGAGGCGCAGCGCATTGGTTCTACAGAGACGGAGGGCTGGCGGCTAAAGCGCGATGGCTCGCGCCTATGGGCGAACACCGTCGTTACGGCACTGCCAGACGAGTCCGGGGCTGTACGGGGCTTTGTTGTCGTTTCGCGCGATCTTACCGAGCGCAAGCGGCAGGAAGACGAGATGAAGAAACTGGCGACAGTCGATCCCCTGACTGGTGCCTACAACCGCCGAAACGGTCATGCCCTGCTGGCTGTGCAGTTCAGTCAGCGCAAACGCAATGGGCACCCATTCGCCGTGCTAATGCTGGACGTCGACGACTTTAAGGCAGTGAATGACCGGTTCGGACATGCCGTCGGTGATGCGGTGCTCTGCGTATTGGTACAAATCTGCCGGAAAGCGCTGAGGCCTGTGGACATGGTTATTCGCTGGGGCGGTGAGGAGTTTCTGATTGTGCTGCCGAACACCGGCGCTGATGAGGCTATGTCCATCGCCGAGCGGCTGCGCGTCATAGTTGCAGCGGCGGAGGTTGCTGCCTCGGAAGGCACTTCTATCCGCTTCACAATCAGTGTCGGCGTCGCCTTGCCGGCGGGAGAAAGTCCGGTCGAATTGCTGAGGCGTTCGGACGGAGCGCTCTACGTTGCCAAAACAGGTGGCCGCAACAGAGTGATATTGGCATCCTGAGCGCGGCGTAGTATCCAATGTGAGCGGCTGTCTCTGAGAAGACCTGAAATCGGTTCGCCGTGATCCCGGCAGCGGCGCGCGGAATCGGCGGCGAGACTAGCTGTCCACATGGAAGCCGCCGCGACACGAGCATTCAGTCGATCTTGAAAAAGCTCTCAACCTGCAGCTGCGCGGCCGGATAGAGCGGATGATTCCGGTCCGCGCCCGGCGCACGACGACCGGCGCGAAGTCCCGATACCAAATCGCGGCTGCGCCGTGCTCGCCGACCGATGCCGGGCCGGCCGGCGGCGGCGCGTCGTCGTGGAATTTACCCGCTTCCCATTCCTGGCGATATTAGCACTTTCCCACCACTGACCGCCCGCAATCCGGCGAAACAGCGGACCGGGAGGCTTCGAATCTTGTGGGCAGACATTCAGGAAGAGCTTCGAGCATCTTCTTCCAGTAACTGGCGGGCGCGCATGGTGCGAGGATTCCTACCCTAATCTTTGAATCGGCACAAAAGGATCCGGACTCGCTCGTTTGTGGGACCCCAATCACTACACGAGATTGCGTGCCACACCCACTCCGAGCTATCATTTCTGAAATGGGAATATCGCTCATACCGGTGAGGTGCGGGCTCAGTCGCATTCGCGCGTTTTTGCGCGAATCTTCAACGGCGAAGCCCATAATGCAAGTTCGTGCGGTACAACGTCTACCCATAATTCGCGCAGAAATCTATGACTAAATACGTTCATGCCGATCCATATGCGTGGCCTTACAATGGCGATCTGCGATCCGAAAACACGGTTTTTCTGGTAATCGACATGCAATCGGATTTTTGCGGTCCGGGCGGCTACGTCGATAAGATGGGCTACGATCTGTCTCTGACGCGCGCACCGATCGCCCCCATCCAAAACGTGCTTGCGGCCACGCGGGAAAAGGGTTTTCACGTCATGCACACGCGCGAAGGGCACCGACGCGATCTTGCGGATCTGCCGGAGAATAAACGTTGGCGCAGCCAACGCATCGGTGCAGGCATTGGCGACCCTGGGCCGTGCGGGAAGATTCTGGTGCGTGACGAAGAAGGTTGGAACATCATTCCCGAGTTGCAGCCGTTAACCGGCGAGACGGTTATCGACAAACCCGGCAAGGGCTCTTTTTACGCGACCGATCTGGATATGGTGCTCCGCATGAGGGGAATTCAAAACATCGTATTGGCTGGTATCACGACCGATGTGTGCGTCCACACGACGATGCGTGAAGCCAACGACCGTGGCTATGAGTGCCTTGTACTCTCCGACTGCACGGGCGCCACGGATTACAGTAATTATCTTGCCGCGTTAAAAATGATCAAAATGCAGGGCGGCGTCTTCGGCGCAGTAGCGGATTCCCAATCATTCATCGAGGCTATCGCATGACAACCACCGACACCATCATCGTAGAAGCCGAACCCTATTCGTTTGAGTTCTCACCCGCGACATGCGTGCTACTCATCATTGACATGCAGCGCGATTTTCTGGAGCCCGGAGGCTTCGGCGAGATGCTCGGCAACGACGTTTCGATGCTGCGCCGCACCATCGAGCCGAATAAGAAATTGCTCGATGTCTGGCGCGGCAAAGGCTGGCAGGTGATGCATACCCGCGAAGGACACCGGCCAGACCTCGGCTGCCTTCCTCCGGCCAAGAAAATCCGGGGGCGCTCCCCGACCACGATCGGCGATCCCGGCCCTATGGGTCGCATCCTGGTCCGAGGCGAAGCGGGACACGATATCATCCCCGAATTGTATCCGCAATCCGGCGAAGCGGTTATCGATAAACCGGGAAAGGGCGCGTTTTGGGCCACCGACCTGCACGCCATAATGCAGAACCGGGGCGTCAGGCAATTGATTGTCACGGGAGTCACGACTGAGGTCTGCGTCAACACTACCGTGCGCGAAGCCAACGACCGGGGCTACGACTGTCTGGTACTGGAGGATTGTGTCGGTTCCTATATTCCCGAAATGCACGATGCCGGATTGAAAATGATCAAAGAGCAAGGCGGCATTTTCGGGTGGGTATCGCATTCCGGCAAGGTTTTGGCCGCGCTCGCATAGTCCGATCCTATTTTGAGGATGAAAGAGAAGCTGAAACAGCATTGAAATATATCCGCTGGCTGCGCTACACTGACATCCAAGACACGTCCGCGTGGACGATCTGGTCCAATTTCCTCGTAGATTTTTTCGCACCGTTCGCGAAGTTCGTCGGGCAACAAGCCGCAACCCTGCCGCTGTAGTAGTCCGGGCGGGTCGCGATAAGCTGTCCCCTGGCGTGGCACAGACATCCGAAACGAAATCGAGGAAAAACATGAACGCAAAAAATCAAATCTGGGTCCCCGGGGACTGGAACGCCTTCTTCGGCTTTGGCACGAACATTCTTGTCAACCTTCTAACGCTGACCGCGCTGCTGCGTTTTGTATTAAAAATGCCCGATACCCTCGTTTTTGGACGCATCCTCCCGGCGACGGGCCTGATGATGTGCCTGAGTACGTTTTATTACGCATTTCTCGCCTATAGGCTGGCGAAGAAAACGGGCCGCACGGACGTGTGCGCGCTGCCGTCCGGCATCAGCGTGCCACATATGTTCATCGTTACATTTGTCGTGATGCTGCCTATTGCCCTGAAGACCGGGAACCCGATCAAAGGCTGGGAAGCGGGGCTAACCTGGGTGTTTGTGCAAAGCTTTGTCCTGATGGCGGGCGGATTCGTCGCGCCCATCATCCGAAAAATCACTCCGCGCGCCGCTCTGCTGGGTACGCTGGCAGGTGTCTCCATCACTTTCATTTCCATGGCGCCGGCACTGCAGATGTTCATGACACCGGTGATTGGCATCACTTGTTTCGCCATTATTCTGCTGAATTGGTTTGGCGGCGTTAAATACGGGAAGATTCCAGCGGGGCTAGTGGCGATTGCGGCCGGTTCGCTGATTGCCTGGGGATCGACCGCGTTAGGGCTGAATTTCGGCGGGATGACTACCGCCGCCTTAACCGACTCGGTATCAAGCTTTGGTTTCCACGTTCCGATTCCGGCGTTTTCATATGTCTTTGACGGGTTCCAGTATCTGGGAACGATTCTGGTCACCGCCATACCTTTCGGCATTTACGACCTTGTGGAGGCGATGGATAACGTGGAGAGCGCGGCGGTGGCGGGCGATAGCTACCCTACCACTCGCGTGCTGACCGCCGACGGCGTCGTCAGCCTCATTGGCTGCATGATGGGCAATCCGTTCATCAACGCGGTTTACATCGGTCATCCCGGCTGGAAAGCGATGGGAGGCCGGATCGGCTACTCGGCAGCGACAGGGATCACGGTGATTCTGCTCTGCTGGTTCGGAACGATCTCCGTAATTTCAGCCCTGATTCCGGTTGTCGCAATCCTGCCTATTTTGCTTTATATCGGTATGCTGATCGGCTCCCAGGCATTCCAGGAAACGCCCAAGAGGCACGCGCCGGCCATCATTCTGGCTATCGTGCCTTCGATTGCAAACTGGGGTTTAACGATGATCAACAACGCGCTGGCGGCGGCGGGCATTCTGACGGTGTCCGACCAGCTTGCCAACGGAATGCTGAGCCAGGGAATTTTTTATCGTGGCCTCGAAATACTGGGCGGCGGATCGACGCTCGGCGGATTGATTCTGGGGGCGGCCGCGGTCTGCATCATTGACCACAAGTTGGTAAAGGCGGCCGGCTTTACGCTGGCCGGGGCCATCCTGACGTTTTTTGGCCTGATGCATGGCTCGCAGGTCGGCATTGCCCAGTCGCCTACGGTTTCAGCCAGCTATCTGGTAGTCACGGTGCTGCTGGTAGCGTGCGCCAAGCTTGCCGCGCCTGTCGCTCAACCGGAGATCTCCGAACATGAGAGTGAACACAGAGTCGAGATTCATGCGGCGGCAGCCTCCGCCTAAATTAACTCTTTAGATAATTGCGCCACCCGCCAAGGGCCGTAATTTCTTTGGCTCCGTGCAGAGCGTAAGGTTCGCACATAAATCCTTTTACGACGGATCCGTCCGCCAGTTCGAGGTTGCCAACGCCCATGGGTGGCGGGATTGCGGCGACGAACGAGCCGAAGGCTTCTCTTGTGAGTTGCCACACCTCCACTTCGATTCCGTTCGACTGCGGCTCCGGGACGCGGAGCAATCCCGGTTTCGGCGGCGTGGTGTCTGCGAGGGCGAAAAGGCGGTACTTCGGCGCCGTTGTGGTGGTTCGTAACAACGATGCGCCGCGAGTGGTGAGTTGGTGGTTCAGAGGCTGCCCCGCGAGGTGCGCCCCGACGACCGCGAGTTGGATACAGGATTCCTGCCTCAGGTAATTACCGGACTGGGATCCCTCCCACCAATGCGCCAGCCGCAGCAGTTTCGCATCGGAGAAGGCAGGCGCTACCAGCATTACGCCAAAAGGGAGCCCGTCGTCCCGCAGGCCGGCAGGCAAGGCTATGACGCATAAATCTAGTAAGTTGGCGAAGTGCGTATAAGTGCCCAGTCTCGAATTGAGCTGAACCGGATTGCCGCGGACTTCCTCGATCCGGTAAATCGTTGGTGTGGTGGGCAGGAGCAGTGCGTCTATGCTTTCGAAGATCCTGTTCACCGCGCTTCTGAGCTCCTGCAACTGGTATTGGGCATTAAACACATCCATGGCGGAGTATTTCGCAGAACCGAGGATAATGCCGCGCACTACGGGATCCAGATCGCTTTCAGGTCTGGACGCCACAAACGAGCCAAGGGCGGCGTAGCGCTCAGCCACGAACGGGCCCGAGTAAAGCAATTCGGCCGCTCGCTGAAACGGGGTATAGTCGATTTCCGTCAACTTTGCCGACAACCCAGGGCCGCGCGCCCGAAGGACAGCCCGGCGCCAGCAATCGGAGGCTGCATCGTCTCCGAAGAACTGCATCTGGTCATCGTGCGGGATGCCGATTTCGGGGATCGTAAAGCTGTCGCACCGCTGTTGAACCGATCGCGAGTACGGGTCTGCCTCGTCGGTGCCGGCGAGAACTTCGAGTACGTGGGCACTGGTTTCAACGTCCGGCGAAAAGACGGACATGCAATCCAGAGAGCGGCACGCCGGGACAACTCCTGCCATGCTCACAAGACCACGGGTTGGCTTCACGCCCACGATTCCGTTAAAAGCTGCCGGTACGCGGCCCGACCCCGCAGTGTCGGTACCGAAAGCGAAACAAACCTCTTGCTTCGCGACGGCCAGCGCCGAGCCGGAGCTGGAACCTCCCGAAATGTAGTCGGGATGATAAATACTGGAGCAGGCTCCGAAAGGCGAACGAGTTCCGACGAGACCGGTCGCAAACTGATCCATGTTGGTTTTGCCAATCAGGATGGCACCGGCATTGAGCGCTCTTTGAACGGCGGTTGCCGTTCGCCGCGGCACGTACGAGAAGGCCGGACATGCGACGGTAGTGGGAAGCCCTTCCACATCGATACTGTCTTTGACTGCGAAAGGGATGCCGAAGAGAGGCCGATCAGGAGACCACGCCCCAAGTTCGCGTGCGCGCTGCAGCGCAGTCTCTTCCGGAACAAGACAGATCCAGACATGATCGTCCCCCGCAGCTTTAATCCTGTCATAGATCAGGCCAACGATTTCTTCGGGGCGAGCAACTCCCGATGCATACTGTCGTCGAAGATTCTCAAGGCTTAAGAGCATACTGAGAATTCATTGTAAACGGCCTGCATGCGGCGTGCTTTTACTTGTCGCTTGCCACGCAGGCAAGCAACCGGTTAGACTCATCGATTATGGATGACGACCAACCAACAACTACCCGTTTCCGGGAGAAAGGAGAAGATATGACCACAAAACAAACCAATAGACGAGCGTTGCTAACTGGTGCGGCCGCGGTCGCGGCAGGCGGCTCAGTGTTATCGAAGTTATCGAAAGGAGCCGATGCGCCGGCGCAAAAGAAAGTATATCGATCGGGCCCGAAGCCAGCCACCCCACCGCCTTTTTCGACGGCTGTGTCTCTGGGCAACTTGCTGTTTATTTCCGGCATACTGTGCCGAACGCCGGGCGACATAAAAGCACATACGGAGTTCGTGCTCGGTGACCTCAAGAGACAGCTGGAAGCGGCGGGTTCATCTATGGACAAAGTGCTGCGTTGCACGGTTTTCCTGGCTGACATCAAGGACTTTGCCGTAATGAACGAAGTCTACACGGGAAAATTTGGCGACGACCCGCCGGCGCGAACCACGGTGGCGGTGGCGGGGATAACGGCTAATTCCCTGCTCGAAGTCGATGCCATCGCGTATATCTGAAGCAAGACGCTATTGCCCCGCATCGCAATCGGGCTCCGTCGCCCCGATTCAAGTCTCTTGTCCTTTTCAGCTGCCTCAAATCCTGCCTACTGGAAAACCTCAATTCATACAGTGGATTCCCTGGGGAAAACCATACTGGGCGGCAGGGTGAGGCCATCCGCCTAAAAGCCTGGACATACCGAGGTTTTGCGTGGATTTACTCACGCTAATTATTTTCAGGATGATAAGAATTTTCTATGACGTGTCATCGGATTGAAATGCTATACTTCGAAATCATCGAATTCAGCACGTCCTTGTCAGACGAAAATTGCCGCCCTGCGCGCGGCTGTGTTTCGCAGTAAATTCGCGCCGTTGCCTTGGTCCCGGGCACTTATAGCGAAATTTAACGCGAAAACGCAATCCTCGTGGATTCTATTTGGTAAGCCAAACAAAATCGCACCAGGCGCCGCCGTGCGCCCAATAAGGATATCTAATGATCAGACGATATGTCCGCGCAGAACGGGAGTTCATCATACGCCGATGTTTGCCCGTTATCATTTCGCTCTTCGGGGCTTTTATGATGGCCCCGCAATCATGGGCTCAGGTCACCTTGGGGCCGGTTACACTCGGCGCCGGGGTGCAGACCAGCTTTGTGAATACCACACCTACCCTCGGTTCAACTACCGACCAGTTCGAGGTCGATCACGCCCGTATATATATCAGCGGACCAGTGACGAACAACATTAGTTTCACGTTCAATACCGACTATGACAGCGTGACGAACAAGGTCGGTATCATGGACGCGATAGCGCAATTCGCATACTCTCCCGAGTTCAACATCTGGGCCGGTCGTTTCCTGCCTCCCGGCGATCGCTCCAATCTCTACGGCCCGTTTTACTCGAATAACTGGCGCGTCTACACGGATGGCATCCAGGATGGATATCCGGGGGTGTTTCAGGGCCGGGATGACGGAATGGCTTATTGGGGTCAGTTTGCCAAGAAAATTTCGTTCTCGGCTGGCGCGTTCGACGGCGGGACCGCAGATGGTAACCATGACGTAATCGGGGCCGCGCGCGTCCAGATCGATTTCTGGGATCCGGAGACCGGCTACTACCAGAATGGGACCTACTATGGAGAGAAGAACGTCCTTGCCCTCGGGGGAGCCTCTCAGGTTCAGGACGGTCACACTGCGTCAACCGTGGATTTCCTGATGGAAAGGAAAGTCCTGACAGGCGGCGCTTTCACTATAGAAAGCGAGTTCTCGGACTACAACAGGCTCGGCGGATACGGTGGCTACAACGGAACATATGCCAAGAGTGTAGGTGCCTATATTCTTTCGAGCTTTCTCTTTCCGAAGGTCGTCGGTCCAGGCAAGTTTGAACTCCTCGGCAAGTACGCCAAGGCGGATTTCACGCACAGCCCAAACCCAAGCTATGACCAAAAAACTACCGAAGTGGATTTCGACTACATTATCAAGCAGTTCAAAGCGCGCGTCATGACTTTCTTCGAGGATACTAGATTCAACCGGCAGCTACCGGGCGACCCGAATTTTTGGCAGGCGGGGTTGGGCATTCAACTTCAAATGTAAAGCGTCCTTCATCTCCGAGTATTGCAACTGATTTCAAGAATAAAGGAGTTTTTCAATGAAACGTAGCACCATGTTTATACTTGCCGGGTTACTGGCGATGGGAATTGCGTCGACGAAAGACGCAGCGGCGCAGGACACGATCAAAGTAGGCGTACTGCATTCACTTTCCGGCACGATGGCTATCAGCGAAACCACGCTGAAGGACACCGTTCTCATGATGATCGACGCCCAGAACAAGAAAGGCGGAGTCCTTGGCAAAAAGCTTGAAGCTGTCGTTGTCGATCCGGCATCCAACTGGCCCTTGTTCGCCGAGAAGGCGGCCCAGTTGCTGGAGAAAGACAAGGTCGCCGTGGTGTTTGGATGCTGGACATCGGTCTCCCGAAAATCCGTGTTGCCGGTTTTCGAGAAAGACAACGGCTTGCTCTTTTACCCTGTCCAGTATGAAGGTGAGGAATCTTCCAGGAACGTTATCTATACCGGCGCCGCACCGAACCAGCAGGCCATTCCGGCGGTCGATTATCTGATGAAGGAAGTTGGCGTGAAGCGGTGGGTGCTGGAGGGCACCGACTACGTCTACCCTCGCACGACCAATAAGATACTGGAGGCGTATCTGCTGGCAAAAGGTGTAAAGCCAGCGGATATTTCGATCAATTACACCCCGTTCGGCAATTCCGACTGGCAAACCCGCGTGGCCGCAATCAAGAAATTCGGCTCGACAGGCAGGAAGACGGCTGTTGTCTCTACCATTAACGGCGACGCAAATGTGCCCTTCTACAAAGAACTCGGCAATCAGAAAATTTCGGCTGAAGATATTCCGGTGGTCGCCTTCTCAGTTGGCGAAGAGGAGCTATCGGGACTTGACGCAAAACCACTAGTGGGACAATTGGCAGCCTGGAATTACTTTGAAAGCATCAACACACCGGCCAACAAGGCGTTCATCGATCAGTGGCACGCGTTCATTAAAAATCCGAAGCGCACAACCAATGACCCGATGGAAGCGACTTACATCGGCTTCAATCTATGGGTGAAGGCGGTTACGGCGATCAAGACGACTGACCCGACAAAAGTGATCGCGGCGCTTCCCGGAATCGAGACGCCGAACCTTACCGGTGGCACCGCCAAGGTTTTGCCGAACCATCACATCACGAAGCCCGTATACATCGGCGAGGTCAAAGCGGACGGCCAATTCAACGTGGTTTGGAAATCTGCCGGCGAAGTGCCGGGCGATGCCTGGTCCGACTTTCTGCCGGGCAGTAAGGATATCGAAGCAGATTGGGTGACCCTGAAGTGTGGGAATTACAACAAAGTCACCAAAGTCTGTTCAGGACAGAACTTTAAGTAATGAGACACCTCTCGTCGGGCGGGCTGTGGCTTTTTATGCTGCTTCTCGCCCTTGGGGGCTTATTACCGGTAGAAGCCCAATCCCCGAAGGATGCAGCTTTCCTGTCGACGCTTAACGAACTGCGGGATGCGTCGTACTCCGACAAAGCGAGTATTGCGGAGCGGCTTAGTGAAAGCGGTCATCCCAGCGTCCGAGCCGTCCTTACAGCGCTTTTGGAAGACAGGCTCTATGTTCGCAACGGCGATCAGAAGATTTTTATAGTCAGGACCACTGATGCCGATCCCCTGACCCTTGTTGATCCGGTGTCGTTGAAAAGTGTCGGATCCGTGGCTGCGGACAGCATGACCCTGGTCGGCACTAATAATGGCCTGAGGCACACGCTGAGAATGACCGTGGCGCATTTCTCACTCGGTAGCTCCGACACTGACGCCCGACTGGATGCGGTTCATGAGATGTCGCTGTCGCTGGACGACGAGACGGTCGCGCTGTTGCACAAACGGCTCGAAGTGGAAACGAATTCACGGGTTAGGAAGGCAATAGATACAGCGCTGGCCCTCGCGGCGCTGGATGGCCCGGACGGAAGTGGGCGGCTCACGGCGATTGCCACACTGAGCAAAAGTGAAAGCCAGGATGTGCGCAACAGGTTGGCCCTGCTGCTGGATAAGTCTCCCGATGGCAGCTTTGTCGAAGGCGATCCGGGAGTGCGCACTGCTGCGGCCAGTGCAGTGGCATCCATAGACCGCTGGCGCAACTTCTACTCCGGCATTCAGACTTTGTTTTTTGGCCTGAGCCTGGGCTCGGTTCTCGTCCTGATCGCTATCGGACTTGCCATTACATTCGGCGTGATGGGCGTCATTAACATGGCCCACGGCGAATTAATGATGCTCGGCGCCTACACAACCTACGTCGTTCAGACGGCGATGCCCGGACACATCGGAATCTCGATCCTGGTGGCGATTCCGGCTGCGTTCATCGTCTCGGGTCTTATGGGCGTGCTGATGGAACGTACGATTATCCGGCATTTGTACGGAAGGCCGCTGGAGACACTTCTCGCAACGTTCGGTGTCAGTCTGCTGCTTCAGCAAATGGTTCGGTCGATTTTTACGGCACTGAATCGGTCAGTCGTGACGCCCGACTGGATGAGCGGAGAACTGAAATTAAACGACGCGCTCTCGGTTACCTACAATCGGCTTTATATCGTGATCTTCACCTTGATCGTTTTCTCCGTTATCATGGCGGTGTTCAAGCGGACCCGTCTGGGGCTGGATATCCGGGCCGTTTCGCAGAATCGAGCTATGGCAAAGGCGATGGGTATTCGGACAGAGTGGGTGGACGCAATGACATTCGGACTCGGAGCAGGCATCGCCGGTGTGGCGGGCGTCGCCCTGAGTCAGTTAACCAACGTGGGTCCTGACCTGGGTCAGTCTTATATCATCGATTCGTTCATGGTCGTCGTTTTTGGCGGTGTCGGGAATCTGTGGGGTTCATTGATCGGCGGTATCTCAATGGGGGTCATAAATAAACTGCTTGAGCCCTGGGTGGGGGCCGTCCTGGCAAAAATCTTCGTCCTGGTGGCGCTGATTCTCTTTATCCAGGTTCGGCCGCGCGGATTGTTCCCGCCGCGCGGGCGGGCTTCGGAGGACAAATAGAGTGGAAACTCTTTGGAGTCCGACCAAAACCGGCGACACTGGAGGGAAATGGTTTTTGAGGATCCTCGCCTTGGTAGCTATTGCTGCGCCCATCCTTAATCAGGGCGTGCCAGCATCGTCTGCCTTTCATCTCTCGGCGTACGGTATTACTCTCATCGGAAAGTATTTGTGTTACGGGATGCTGGCGCTGGCTGTGGATCTGATATGGGGATACTGCGGCATTCTAAGCTTGGGACACACGGCGTTTTTTTCCCTGGGCGGCTATGCGATTGGCATGTATCTCATGCGGCAGATCGGCCCACGGGGCGTATATGGCGACCCCATACTCCCCGACTTCATGGTGTTTCTGAACTGGAAATCTCTGCCGTGGTTCTGGCACGGATTTAACCACTTCCCGTTCGCGGTCCTCATGATGGTGCTTGCACCGGGCCTGCTGGCTCTGGTGTTCGGTTGGTTCGCTTTTCGCTCGCGCGTCACCGGTGTATATTTTTCGATCATCACTCAGGCCCTCACGTATGCACTTATGCTCGCGTTCTTTCGTAATGACATGGGATTCGGCGGCAACAATGGCTTCACTGATTTCAAAGACATTCTGGGTTTCGATCTTCACTCCGACCTCACCCGCATCGTGCTACTTGTAATCACAGCTGCCATGCTTGCGGGCACCTACATGGCCTGTCGGGCCATAGTCGAGTCCAGGGCGGGCCGTGTGCTCCACGCGATTCGCGATGCGGAGAGCCGCACGCGGTTTCTGGGGTATCCGGTCGAGTCCTTCAAGGTATGGGTTTTCGTGTTTTCGGCAGTTATCGCCGGTATTGCAGGCGCGCTCTACGTACCCCAAATCGGAATAATTAATCCAAGTGAGTTCGCGCCGATCAACTCGATTGAAGTAGTAATCTGGGTAGCGGTAGGCGGTCGGGGCACCCTCTATGGGGCTATCGTCGGGGCCGTTCTGGTCAACTACGCGAAGACCTACCTGACGGGTGCATTTCCCGAAGTGTGGCTCTATGCGCTTGGCGCGCTGTTCGTGCTGGTCACGCTTTTTCTGCCGCGCGGGATTATCGGCCTCGTACAGGCACGGGTTAAGACATGAGTGTTCGGGACAATAGACTGGATCTTAAAGAGCTGACTGTCAGCTTCGACGGCTTTAAGGCGCTCAACAACCTAACGCTTTATGTGGATCCGGGAGAGATGCTCTGCATCATCGGCCCGAACGGCGCAGGCAAGACCACCATGATGGACGTCATCACAGGGAAGACCAGGCCGGATTCCGGAGCTGCCAGGTTCGGCGACGGCATCGACCTGCTCAGGATGTCCGAGCCAGAGATCGTCGCGGTCGGCATCGGCCGGAAGTTTCAGAAACCAACCGTGTTCGAGAGGCTGACTGTATATGAAAATCTCGAACTGGCCCTGGCCGGCCCCCGCTCGGTCCTGAAGACATTACGCGCCCGTATTTCTCCGGAGCAGGACAAGAGAATCAGCGAAGTCCTGGAAAGTATAGGTCTTTCAGGACAACGATATGCTTTGGGTAGCATACTAGCGCACGGACAGAAGCAGTGGCTTGAGATCGGAATGCTGCTTATGCAGGATCCGGAGTTGCTTCTGGTTGACGAACCCGTTGCCGGTATGACACCGCAGGAGATTGAGCGCACTTCGGAGTTGCTGCGATCGCTGGCGGGCGAGCACTCGGTGGTGGTGGTCGAGCATGACATGAACTTCGTCCGATCCATCGCCAAACGCGTAATTGTGCTGCACGAAGGACGCGTTATTGCCGAAGGCGACATGGACAAAGTGCAAAGCGACCCTAAGGTCATTGAGGTCTATCTGGGAGTATGAGCGTGTTGACAGTTAAGGCCCTCAATCAATTCTACGGCGGCAGCCATACGTTGTGGGATGTGGATCTTGAGATCCCCGCTGGTTCGCGCATGTGCCTGATGGGTCGCAACGGCATGGGCAAGACAACGCTGCTTAAATGCATAATGGGGCTGCAGTCTTCGCGATCCGGTGGCATTACGTTCGACGGGACCGATTTGCTCAAATGCGGCGCGGAGCAAAGGGCCCGGCTTGGCATTGGCTATGTGCCGCAGGGTCGTGAAATTTTCTCACATCTGACGGTGGAGGAGAATCTCCGCGTTGGCCTTGGCATACGTAGAAACGGTGCCCGCACAATTCCAACTCGTATCTTCGACTTATTTCCCGTGTTGAAACAGATGTTGACCCGGCGCGGCGGCGATCTTTCAGGCGGCCAGCAGCAGCAGCTCGCCATCGGACGCGCACTCGTGCTGGAGCCGACTCTCTTGATTCTCGATGAGCCGACAGAAGGGATTCAACCCAACATCGTGCATGAAATCGGAGACATCATCCTGAGGCTGAACAAGGAAGAAGGGCTGACTGTGTTGCTGGTGGAGCAGAAGTTGCCCTTCGCAAGGCGTGTGGCGAGCGAATTCTGCGTACTTAATAAAGGGCGCCGTGTGGCCGCGGGCCCCATAGTTGGGCTGACGGACCAGGTCGTGAAAGAGCATCTGAGCGTGTGAGGTCTACTCAGTGTGAGTGGCCGGCGGGCTGAGTGTGTCCGTGATCGTGACTGTGAGTATGGCTGCGATCGTCGTCGTGACTGTGGCTGTGCGGGGTTATCGCTGGTCGTCCTGACGCCGTCAGACCGCGCTCCCGTTGTTCCGCCAGCCAGTTCATCACAAGGTCGAGACCTTCGCCGGTTTTGAGATTGGTGAATACGTACGGCCTATCGCCGCGCATGCGTTTCGAATCCCGGTCCATAACCTCGAGAGATGCCCCCACGTACGGCGCCAGGTCAATTTTATTAATCACCAGCAGCCCGCTTCGCCGGATCCCGGGGCCGCCTTTGCGGGGAATCTTGTCACCTCCGGACACATCGATTACATAGATAAATGCGTCCACCAGCTCGGGGCTGAATGCCGCGGCCAGATTATCGCCGCCGCTCTCCACGAAGATTAACTCCAGACCGGCGTGCAGCGCTTCCAATTCGTCGATCGCGTCCAGGTTCATCGATGCATCCTCGCGGATGGCGGCATGGGGACATCCACCGGTCTCCACACCAAGAACGCGGTCGGCCGGAAGCGTTCCCTGTCGCATTAAAAACTCCGCATCCTCTTTGGTATAGATGTCATTGGTGACAACGCACAGATTCACGCCCGGCCACAAATGTCGGCTCAGTTGATCAACCAGCGCGGTCTTCCCACAGCCCACGGGTCCCGCAATGCCAACGCGATAAGCTCTCATGATTCCTCTCCTCAAAATAAAAAATACCGTTGCGCCAAAGGCAAAACCTGTGCTGGCTCACAAGTCAACAACTCGCCATCGGCGCAGACTTCGTAGGTCTCCGGATCCACGTGAATGTCCGGCATTGCCGAGTTATGGATCATATCCCTCTTACCAATCGACCGGCAATCCCGAACCGCAACGGCCTTCTTGCTAAATCGCTCCTGCACGCCATCGGCGACAGAAGCCTGAGAAACAAACGTAACCGCCGTCGCCGCAATCGCCCCTCCGAACGCACCGAACATGGGCCGATAAAGCACCGGCTGTGGCGTCGGAATAGACGCATTGGCATCACCCATGACGCTCCATGCGATGAAGCCGCCCTTGACGATCTGTTCCGGTTTCACGCCAAACATAGAAGGCTTCCACAGTACAAGATCCGCGAGCTTACCCGGTTCAATAGATCCCACTTCGTGTGCGATGCCATGGGCAATCGCCGGGTTGATAGTGTATTTCGCTACGTAACGCTTCACCCGGGCATTGTCGCTGCGCGCGGAATCGCCGGACAGCGCCCCACGTTGAGCTTTCATTTTATGCGCAGTCTGCCAGGTGCGCGTCACCACTTCGCCAACGCGGCCCATGGCCTGTGAATCGCTGGAGATCATGCTGAAGACGCCAAGATCGTGTAAAATATCTTCTGCAGCGATGGTTTCCGGACGAATACGGCTTTCCGCGAATGCCACGTCTTCCGGTACCAGCGGGTTCAGGTGGTGGCAAACCATCAGCATGTCCAGATGTTCCGCAATCGTGTTTACAGTGTAAGGCCTGGTTGGGTTGGTAGAGGACGGAAGTACATTGGGCAGCGCCGCGATGCGAATGATGTCAGGCGCATGGCCGCCGCCCGCTCCTTCCGTGTGATAGGTATGTATCGTTCTGCCTGCGATGGCTGCAATCGTGTCTTCGACGAATCCAGCCTCGTTAATCGTATCTGTGTGGATCGCGACCTGAACGTCCAGATTGTCCGCTACGCGAAGACAGGCGTCGATGGCCGCGGGTGTAGAGCCCCAGTCTTCGTGCAGTTTGAGTCCGCAGGCGCCGGCACGCACCTGTTCCTCAAGCGGCGCCGGCGCCGAGGCATTACCTTTACCAAGAAACCCGAAATTCATCGGCCACGCATCCGCCGCTTCGAGCATGCGGTTCATATTCCATACACCCGGAGTACATGTCGTGGCGTTCGTTCCCGTGGCCGGACCGGTACCGCCGCCGATCATCGTGGTTATGCCGTTCGATAACGACTCGTAGATTTGCTGGGGCGAAATGAAATGAATGTGACTGTCGATCCCTCCGGCGGTAACGATGAGGTTTTCACCGGCGATGACTTCCGTGCCCGCTCCCACCACAAGTTCGGGGTCGACACTCTGCATCGTATCGGGATTACCCGCCTTGCCCACCTTAACAATTCGTCCGCCGCGAATACCGATATCGCCTTTGACGATTCCCCAGTGGTCGATAATCAGCGCGTTAGTGATCACCAGATCGAGTACGCCTTCCGCGCAGGTGGCACGAGCGCTCTGACCCATGCCGTCGCGAATAACCTTGCCGCCGCCGAAGGTGATTTCATCACCATAAGCGGCAAAATCCCGTTCCACTTCGACGATCAAGTCCGTATCCGCGAGCCGGACGCGGTCACCCGTGGTTGGCCCATAAAGATCCGCATAGGTTCGGCGCGGGATGGCAAGGCTCATCGGTTACCTTTTCCCTGATGTCCCAGCACCAGGCGATCGCCGGAGTATTCGGTTAACTCGATTTCTTTCTCTTCACCCGGCTCGAAGCGAACGGAAGTTCCAGAGGCAATATTCAGGTGCATCCCGCGCGTGGCGGCACGATCGAAATGCAGGGAGTTGTTTACTTCGAAAAAATGATAGTGACTCCCTATCTGAACCGGCCGGTCGCCCACATGTTTCACGATCACGCGAACGGTCGCCCGTCCCACGTTAGCGACAATGGCATCCTTTTCCAGAAAGTACTCTCCCGGAGTCATTTCGTTTGGTTTCGTTTCGTGGGGGCTCATATCATGCACGCTCTACTGAATTGGATCATGCACCGTCACGAGTTTCGTGCCGTCCGGAAAAGTCGCCTCTACCTGTACTTCGTGGATCATCTCGGCGATTCCCGACATCACGTCCCGACGCGTGAGGATTTTCGCGCCCAGAGTCATAATCTCCGACACAGTCTTACCGTCGCGCGCCCATTCGAGAATATCTGCGGTGATGATTGCCAAAGCCTCCGGATAATTAAGCCGCAGGCCCCGCGTGCGGCGTTTGCGCGCAACATCGGCGGCCACGAAGATCAGAAGTCGCTCCTGTTCGCGGTTGGTCAGATGCATAAAAGGGTCTAGTAAACCTTTCTGGGAGGAACCGCTTCCGTTCCAGTCAGAAAACGCCTCGCAAGCTTCCAGCACGCAGTAAGTGTGGCGGGAAGCTCGCGACCTGAAACGCTCAATCCCTGCACGGCGACACCGTCTGCGACGAGCGTGGTCGCTCCCCATATAATACATCCTGGCCGGGATTGGTCGCTACAAATTTCGCTCAGATTTAGTTCGAGTTCGCGCCACATCTTTGATGGCAGTCCAACCTTAAACGCGTAGAAATTCGCCCTGTGGGTGTAGCCGCCCAGTCGCGCCAACGAAGTGAGCGGTCGCGTGGCTGGCTCGAGCGCCAAATTCTCGAGTAATAGCGGGCGGTTCGGCGAGCGCACTTCAGTCCTGATTCGCAACCTTTCATATGCAAACGATTCGCCCATCGCCTGACGGCCCGGTGCGAGGATATCCCACCACAAAAATGTCGCGCTGTCAGCCAAAGTAATTGAAGTGCTCTGCCGGTGACGCGATCCGGCGAAGGGAATGATTGCGTCCGGCAGATATTCCAGCAGAGCACCCTCCGCGACGTTGAGCTCTATACGCTCTTCGGATTCCTGCGAATCCGCCCGATGACGGTATAGTCTGGTGGCCCCTGTTGTCGTCACCTGAGCAATGCTTCCCGGCCCGACGTTTACGCTCAGAGAGAGACAATCGCCGGCGACCACTCCGCCCGATACGTTGTTCAGATGAACCAGCGCTCCCCCGCCTTCGCCCGGAAACGCTCGGATTACCGCCCACGGCGGTTGCTGCGCGTCAATGAACATGCGCGTGCGGTTTGCCGATTTTTCAAAACGAAGCGCCAGACGCGAGGCTAACTGATGAAAAGTCTGGTCTCGAGTGAGCCGTGGCGCGCCGACGCCAACTCCGGCAGTGGAGTAAAGCACGCTACCTCCCTGATTCTGAAATCAGCCCCGGCCATGGAGGCGGCTGCGGAAACGGCTGGTTTCAGATTCCAAATGATACAACTCGCATCTACTTGCCCGATGGGCATCAAGCGCTGACACGCCGACACAAGACCCGAAATGGATTGCCGCAGATATGCCAATACCGTATCATTTTTGGGGATTTGAAGGTGTGCGGCCGCCAGACCAAACGCAACCGGATAGTACAAGCTGTCGGGAATCGCGGATACGCGGAGAAGAGCGTTCACCAATAGAGCGAAGCGTCTTCCCATTTTGAGCGCTGCGTCACGGGACTCTCTGGAAGGCCGACGGGCGCCAAACTCGTTATTCAGCAGAACCGGCGATTCCCCCTGCCAGGCTAGCCCCACGAAGCTGGCCTCCAGTACTCCGGCCTCGCAGAGGTAATCGCAAAGGAAGGTCTCGACCTTTTCCGGAAGGAGGTTCTCTTGCTCGACAAGGGTCTCGATGCCAAAGGAGTGTGCGGTTGCTCCAATCGGCAGCGCCGAGTCAGCGATGTGAAGAAGTTCGAGCAGCATCCGGCCAAGCCCGCATACGATAAGGAAACGGGCGACAGAAATCAACCGCTTGTTCTTTCGCCGAAGCGGCCCGTTTCCCAGTATAAAGGAGCGGAGGCGGGCACTGGCCACCGCGTCGTGCAGCGCCGCAGTTGTGACCTGGGCGAGCCTTCTCAGACAAGTGATTGTTGCCATCACGGCTTACGACGAATACCACGCCGAACTTCTGGCGCGCGGCGGACTCTTGAAGCCTTCGCTCGATTTCATCAAGCGGACCGGCCGACGTCACTTTATAGATCATTTGATGTTCACTGGCCACCCGCCCCCATCCCGACACTCCATCCCCGCGGCCCAAATGCTGTCATTTTGGCTCCGTCAATTCAGGGTTCGCTCTGGCGGGCCTGCTTGTATCGGCAACATCCCCGTCCTTCATCACGACCGTTGTTCTCTTTTCGTGTCGAGACTTGACACCGCATGTATTGGCCATTCAGGTGGGCACCCCGAAGCGAGGCAGTATCCACCGCATCAGCTCAAAATACGATCCGAAAAAGAGAACTGCTGCGAACCATTCCGGCATTGCTGCTTCTATTCTCCTCCTCCCCGATCAGAGCGCAATGAAAGCCTGGAATGCGCGGGCCAGCGCTTTAATGATCCGCAGCCCGTCTTCCTGCGAGCCTGTGTCGAATTGCTGTCCGTCATGGTCCACCGCGTTGCTGACCATCGCGGCGATTTCCTGATTGCTCACACCTTCGGCGGCACGCAGCACAATCTTCGACCGAATTGCCACCCGTTGGCTGTCCTGGGCCTCCGAGCCAACAGAGTCAGCTTCTCCCTGTCAGCCGGCTCCACGGTCCATGGCTGCTTTGGTCGCCCTGTTCTCATGTCGCCTCCGGATTAACCCAAACCCAGGATAAGCGAAGCCGGTTACTTTGCAATGAATTTCTAACTCATGACCCTAGCTTGAAGCGATCCGCCAGCAGCGCCCGCACCATCAGTCTGGCCGTGGCCGGCGTCGTGCCATCCGGAACTTTGGCGATTATGTCGAACAGGTCTGAACTCAGCCAGCCGGGACCGCCTGCGATATTGTCCTCATCGACGCCATAGGCCCCTGTGATGAGATGGAGCATCGTCTCGTCACGGTCTATATACTTGCCGTTGCGCAGCACGCCACCAAAACTCTGCACAGCGCCGTGCGGGGTTGTGCTGACATGAACGTCCGCCATCGGAAACTTCGGTTGCTGGGTGTCAGGAGTTTGCCCGAGGCAGTAGCCCGCGAACAGGAAACCGATAGCGCTAAACCGTAGGATCATATTCTCTCTCTTTCTTCGCCAGTACGACGATTCAGACGCTGTTTCCGTGCAGAAGGTAACCGCAGAATCCCACTAGATTATAGTACTGATTGGATAGTAGGTGGCGCTCTCATGGCCGTTCAGTTCACTTTCGGAGTTTCCAGCACCATCCCCAGCCCGTCCAGCAACGTCCACGTCGCCCTCTGATACGCCACATACGCCTGCTGATACCCCACATGAGCGCCCAGCAGCGCACTCTCCGATGTCGCCAGCTGCGTCTGCGAATCCAGCAGCTCGAACGCCGTAACCGTGCCCAGTTCGTATTTCTGCTGTTCCGCGTCCACATTCTTCTGAGCCAGATCCCGCGCGACGATCGCCGCCTGCACCGTCGCATCCGCAAGGTCGATCGAATTCAGAGCGCTGCGCACGTCCTGAGCAATCTGTTCCTGCGCCTGTCGCTCGTTGTATTGATCGCGCGTCCTGTTGACCAGAACCTGCGCCAGTTGCGCGCGAGCCGCGCTACTGCGGAACGGCAGCGTGAGTTGCAGGCCTGCGCCATAGCTCGGAGTATTCACGGAGAATAGCTGCCCCAGACTCTCGCCAATCCCGCCCGACATCGCCGGCGTCGTGATGCCTAACGGCCCCGCAATCGCCACCTGGTTACCACCCAGGCCGACCGACTGCACCTGCACCGATAAATCCAGCCGGGGCAAAAGCAAATTGCGCGCAATCTTCGCATTGATTTCGTCCACCGTCACAGCCCTGTGCGCCGCATCCAGTTCAGGCCGCACTCGCATGGCCGCGGAAAGAGCTTCCTCATAAGGCAGAACAGTTGTTTTCGACGGCAGGCTTGCCGGATCGTCCTCCAGCACGATTTCGACAGCACGCAGTGCCGGCGTCAGATCGGCGCCCATCAACCGTCGCAGCGAGTCGACGTTGGCCTTGTATGTATAGTCGGCCTGAATCAGATCGCGCTTGCGGCCGGCCACCTGCGACTCGGATTGATAGATATCCAGCTGCGCCAGTGCACCCAGATCCAGCGCCTGCTTATCGCGCGCGTAAGATTTCTGCGCGAGGTCCAGCGTCTGCTGCAGCACCTTGACGTTATCTCGCGCCTGCACCGCACTCCAGTACTCCACCGCCGCCGTTGCCAGAAGGTCGGCGATATGCGCTTCGCCCGTCCTCGAAGTGACCGTCAGTTGCGTGCGCGCGATTTCGAGCGGACCCCGCACCTGAATGCGTGATCGGTCCTGCAGCAACGGCTGGAACGCGGTGAAACTGAACGTACTGAACAGGCTCGGATTCAGCAGGTTAAACGCGCTGTTATCGGAACTCCGGCTTGCCGTGTATCCGGCGCTCACGGTCTGCCCCGTGGAAAGGAGTTGCTGATACTGCACCGTGGAATTCTGCGTCAGTGTGCTTAATGTGGAAGCGCCGCTGATCTGCGAGACCGATGGCGATACCGACCGCAATGTATTGAATCCCAAACCCACCACGGGATCGTACGGCGCCTTCGCCGCCAGAATCGAGGCGTTGGCGGTATAGACGTCAAGCCGGGTAAGATTGACGTCCGTGGAGTTCCTGAGGACCAGTTCGAGAAAGCTCCTCACAGTCAGACTCAGTTTGCCATCACGGAATTTACTGGACTTTTCGAGGCTCACGACATGGGCTCGCGAGTCCTCCAGCTTCACCTGGTTCTTCTGCTGGTCGATGGCGCTGAGGACCGGCCCCTTGCGGCTTTCGATCTCGGCTTTCTTTAGATCCGCCTGCGCCTGTTGCAGATCCGCGATGCGTTTCTCGGCGTTGCTGTTGTTCGTCGCTCGTTGTTGCTCGATCTGATGCCCGAGATCGTCGAACTTGGTTTGGGCTTCGAGCAGCAGCTTGATCTCATTGGCGCGGTCGAAGGTTGCCAGAGAATCGCCCGGCGAGACCAGCGCGCCGTTCTCCGCCAGCGTCGCAAGAGTCAGATTTCCACCGAGGCCTTCGATTCTGGGCACCAAAATGGTCTGCGAGCGAACCGCCCGGATGACGCCGGTGGCCCGGACGGAATGCGGCGACGGCTCGCTGGCGCCGAGCAGAAGACCGGAGAAGGCAATCGCCGACAGGACGCAATTCGAGTTAAGCATAATGGCAACGAGGCTTGCCCGTCTTGGTACTGACGCTCGAATAGTGCAAAATGTTGCTAAAAAACTTTCCGCAGGCGCGCCTTATTTGAGCACCCGGGTGCGGCCGCATCCGGGTGCTGGGATCATCTCGTTCGTCGCATGCGGATCGCACGCTGGAGCGGCCATTCCGCGAGCGCAGGATTCCGCGGAACGGGGCGCGGTCCTGCATGTCTTCATGAGGAGAGATTTCAGAACTGTGCTCCTGCGGCGGTTTACGCTACGCTGCTCGACGAAGGCCGGTATCACTGCTCGATTCGCACAATGTACCGGATTCTCAAAGGAGAGGGCGAGGCGCGTGAGCGCCGCGACCAACTCGTTCATCCGGCTTATCAGAAACCGGAACTTCTGGCGACCGGTCCCAATCAGCTCCGGAGCTGGGATATCACGAAGCTGCTGGGTCCGGCGAAATGGACGAGGGTAAGAATGCCAGTATGCCGCCACCGACGCGGTCACCCCGGCGGCAGGGTGTCTGCACGGTGTGGGGTAACGCTGCGTCGGCGAATGCCCGGCATTGTCACGAATGCGCGCTGAAAGAAGGCGGTAAGCGCATTGCAGCCGCCAGCCCGTTAGGGCGTATCGCGGCAGCATCTCCGGAAGCAGCGCAGAAGAAATCCGAAGGGATGAAACGCCACCGGGACGCGATCAGCAGTTGGTCACCGTCGGATCGCCGGATTGGCTCACTGATGAGTTGCAGCCAGGATCCAGCCTGTACCCGGTAAGCTGTCGAAAACCACGGTTGCAGGAGCGCTGTGAGTTTCCCGGGATTATGTCTACCAGTTGGCGCGCGGGGCACGGGTTCCGCATCGGAGGGATTGGGTAAAGCTGGCGGAATTGGTCGGGAGTCACAGGGACTGATGGCTGACCTGTGTTGGGCAAGGCGGATGCCGCGGCCTTCCACTATTATTCTCAGCAAAACTCGGAAATGCAGTGTATACGGCGTCTCATCGATGGGCACGCAACGCAATAAAACTCGGTTCGCAATACCTAGTATAACGTTTCACTAAAGTATTTCCTGATTGAGGGCGGCGAATTTGTTCCAGCGGTGGACGACGGGCGCGGCGTTGATCTCTGCGATCCCCTGAAGAATTCTCTG
>Ga0302320_10006123_pt1 | contig 26789 bp, 28 predicted proteins | sample Bog_T0_3_FD_202130 | JGI IMG/M metagenome (GOLD analysis project Ga0302320, IMG submission 202130) | Peat permafrost microbial communities from Stordalen Mire near Abisko, Sweden - Bog_T0_3 | ecosystem: Environmental > Terrestrial > Soil > Wetlands > Peat | place: Sweden: Abisko, Stordalen Mire...
GATCACAGCGCCGAGCGAGCCTTAAGACGGCTCTCAGCCGGAAAGCTTTCAAGCGGCTTCAGCCGCAAACAGGCGACTTTCAGTCGCAACGTCAACCCACCACCTTTAAGGTGGTGGTCGTTGAGCTCTCTCGGGCCAACATGCGAAATACACACAACACCCAGGGAGTGAATTCTATCTAATAGGGCCCATAACGCGAACGGCATACCACGTGCCGCTCTCCTTTGCCTGGACGCCCTCGGAAAAAGGCCCCCAAAAGCAACCGCATACAAGCTTGGAATCACGAGGAAGAAAAAACGTTGTCTCCTGGCATCGAAGAAAATATGGATCTCCAAACTGGGAACACCAAGCCTCTCCTCACGTCGATAATTTTTGCCGAGACTAGCGAGATAAAGATCACCGGCCCGACATTTGGTCTTCGAGTAAGCTCAGGAACAGGCAGCCAAGGGATGATCCTCCCCTGAATCGCAGATTAAGTTTATTCTTTTGAAGGGCGCGGACTACTGCTTCCAAGGCAATGGCGTCCAACGAAAGAAACTGGATCGCAGGTAGCTTGGAGCTCAAGTTTTTCGATTAAATACTTCGGAGTCCAAATATGAGCCGGAAAAGAATGTCAAAATCCCTGCTTCTGGTGGCGCTTTGCATAGGCTTGAGCACGCGCGCTTGGGCCGAAACGGATGTCGCTGCGAGTCTCTACGGAGCCTTCACTGGGACGACTACGGGAGGCGTTGTGGTGCAGAGCCCCGCGGTTTCCGCTGGCGGGTTGGTCGAACTTCGCCACATCAGTAAGCCCTATATCGGCTATGAAGCCACATACTCCTTCAACCGCGGGAACCAGACATACCGATTTACCTTGGTCCCCTGTCCGGTCATTGTTCCGAACTGCACAGCACCGACTCCGGTGTCCGTCAAGGCCAACGCTCACGAAGTGACGGCGGATTGGCTGGCCTCGGTCAAGATCGCGAGCTTTCGTCCCTTTGCCTTGGCTGGCGGCGGTCTGCTCTTCGACGTTCCGGCGAGTGGGCAGACCAATGCCAGCACGGCAACCAAAGGTGTCTTTGTTTACGGGGGCGGACTGGACTGGGGCCTGCTGCCGCATTTGGGACTGCGCCTTCAATACAGGGGAAACCTTTATCAGGCTCCCCATCTGAGCAATCTCTTCACCAACGCCTCCACCTTCACGCACACCGCCGAGCCCATGATCGGGATTTACTTCCGTTTGTAGGCGGGCGCGAAGAGACCAGCTCGCAGGAAGGAGCGAGGATCAAGTCCGGGGGCGTGACCATGAATCGGCCCGCAAAGTCTGCTGGTTGCGGGCTGTGATAACGTTGCAGTACGGTGCACTTTAGCCGGGCAAGGTTCGTTGGGCTCGTTTCAGTCCGCGGAAGATTTTTCTGGATACGCTTGATTTCAATAGGTTTATTCGACCGTTTTTGACCAGCCGAGCGTGGTGGATCGCAACGGATTCAGCCATTCAGAGGCAAGCAGGGGCGGCGTGCGTGAATTGAGAATGTCTCAGCCGGATTTGATACAACCGCTGCTCGTACCTGGCCCGGTCCCTGCGACTGGTGCCGGGCAGATGCTTGCTCCCGATGCGCCCCCGGTGCTTCCGGAGCCGGACGCGCTGCCTCGGACCCCGCAATCGTCCGGGCGCAGCCCGCAGCGCATTCCCCGCTGGCTTGAGCGCGCCGAACTCTTCTTGCGTGTCGTCCTGCGGATGTATATCGGTCTGGCGGTCAGCTATGCCCCCTGGTCGCACATGTTCTGGGATCAGAATCCGCTCTTCCTGCAGTTCCCAACCCTTGCCATCTACGCCGCCAACGGGGCGGTGCGCGGCCTCGTCATGGGACTCGGCCTCTTGAATCTATGGATCGCGTTCCAAGACGCGCTCAGCCAACGGGATAAATAGACTATGCAGGACGAACAGCAGAAAACAGGGAGTGCGGAAACTGGGAAGGACGGACCCGCGTTGGGCTTGCCCGATCCGGCGAAGGACTCGCCTCCTCCTCTCGAACGCGCGCCCCTGGCCTATGAAAATTCTTCCTTCCTGAATGGCGCGGACGGGCGGCTGATCCGCATCGTCTCCGAGTACATTGAACCCCTGGCCCGTTTTCGGCGCGAGAAGATACAGGACACGGTCGTCTTCTTTGGCTCCGCCCGCTTTCGAGGGCGTGCCCAGGCCGACCACGATCTGGAACTGCTGGAAAACACCGGCTCCGTTCACCCCGCGCCCAGCAGCGAACAGCCCGCCAAAGCCCCCGAAATCGCCTCCGGAAGCGCCACCGAACTGCAGATGAAGCGTGCCGCAGCCGCCGTCCAAATGGCTCGCTACTATGAGGACGCGCGCACCCTGGCGAACTTGCTCACCAGATGGGCCAAAACCATCCCGCAGACTGGCCCCTCGCATCGGGAGCGTTTTGTGGTTACCTCCGGCGGTGGACCGGGCATCATGGAAGCCGCCAATCGCGGTGCCTACGAAGCGGGCGGCAAGACCATCGGCCTCAACATCCGGCTCCCGTTCGAGCAGGCCCCCAATCCCTACGTCACACCCGCACTGAACTTCGAGTTCCATTACTTCTTCATGCGCAAACTTTGGTTCGCCTACCTGTCGAAGGCGTTGGTGGTTTTTCCCGGCGGATTTGGCACCCTGGACGAGATGTTCGAGATTCTCACCCTGGCCCAGACCCACAAACTCGCCAAGAAGATCACGGTCGTCATCTACGGTTCGGAATATTGGAAAAAGGTTCTCAACATCGAGGCGCTGGTGGATACCGGAGCTATCTCTCCCAAAGACATCGAGCTCTTCCAGTTTGCTGACACCCCCGAACAGGCCTTTGAGATGCTGCGCACGGGGCTCACGACCAATCACTTGGCCGCGGAAGCCTCGCGGGTTGAGCCGCAAAACGAGGAACTAATGGCCGGAGTAGGCGTTGAGGAGTTTTTAGGGCCAGAGATCGCCAAGACCACCCGGTAATTCCTCCCTTCGTCTCGCCTTGGACGCGCGCATTAGAGGATCCTTAGGTTCTTGGTCGGGTTTCTTCGGGAATCGTCCTGACTTTTTTGGCGCTGCTGTTGATTCTTTAGTAAATTGAACGGCTATTCTCCGGGCCTTCATCGTCTGTTGATGGATACCGGGCAATACTGACTCCAGAAATTCCAGTACTTCGACGGAATAAGGAGCAGGAATGCCCAACTCGTCCATCTCTTACCTGTGGCGCGATAAAGACGCAGCGCAAGGATTCCGCACGGGCGTTTCCTTGCATAGTCACACCAACCAGTCGAAAGAGACGCTGGATTTTCTGGCCAACCTGGGCAATCAATATCCCCTGATCCGGCCCTTGCTGGCGCGGTTGGAGACCCGCGCCGAGTCCATCCATGGCGTCAAGATCAACTATGCCGCCAGCTATTGGACCCCGCCCATGACCCCCAAGCTGGCCTTCGACCTGGAAAGCAACCAGATCCAGAAGCTGGGCATCGCTTCGATGGTCTCGATTACCGACCACGACACCATTCAGGCTCCCATGCTGCTGCGCACTGTCCCCAGCGCGCGCCAGATTCCGGTCTCGGTGGAGTGGAGCGCGCCTTACGGCATCCAGTCTTTCCACCTCGGTATTCACAATCTACCCAGCGCCAGCGCCGCCATGTGGATGCAGACCATGGCCGATTACACCGCCAACCCCAGCGATGCGCGGTTGACGGAGATACTGCAGGCCCTGCATGATGAGGCCAATGTGCTGATCGTCTTCAACCACCCGCTCTGGGATCTCTACCTGGTCGGGCAAGAGAAGGCCGAATTCCTGGTCAACGAGTTTTTGCAGATCAACGGCCAGTACATGCATGCGCTGGAGTTGAACGGACTGCGCAACTGGGATGAAAACCGCGCCGTACGCAAGCTGGCCGAGAAGTGGAACATGTTGGTCATCAGCGGCGGCGACCGCCATGGCGTGGAACCGAACGCCAACATCAACCTCACCAATGCGGAGAGCTTCACCGAGTTCGTGCACGAGGTTCGCCGGGAAAAGAAAAGCGATCTGCTCTTCATGCCCCAGTATGCGCGGCCCTGGAAGCATAGACTGCTGCAGGCCACCATCGATGCCATTCGCAGCTATGCGGACTTTCCGCAGGGATCACGCACCTGGGATGAGCGCGCCTATCACCCCGATGCCAACGGAGTCGTCCGCCCTCTCAGCGAAATTTGGCCGAGCGGACGCGCACCCCGCGCCATCAGCGCCATCATCGCTGCGGTACAGTTGATGGGACAGGCTCCGGTTTCCGGAGGCCTTCGCCTCGCCTGGAACGACTCGGAACAGATGCGGTTGGCATTGGGCGAGAACGACGGCTAGTGATTGACCGCAGGTATGCAGGGCTTCTCGGGTCCCAAACCAGAGACCCGGGCAGTCCTATGGTTCCGGCCCGTAAACACAGGCGCTCCGTGCCTCATCCTTTCCATGTTTTGAGAGGAAAGGGTGGGAAGCCAATCACCCTCTTGAAGGGCCGGATCAATAGCCGGTGAGTGGTCGAACGCGGACGGGTGAAAGAGCACGGACCGCCGGGAAGTATACGAAGAGATGAACGACTCAACACCGCGCGTGGCTTATTTTCCCGACTCATTTCACGAGGTGAACGGGGTGGCCCACACCAGTCGCCACTTTGAAGCCTTTGCCCGTCGCCGCAACCTGCCCTTTCTCTGTATCCGCGCCGGAGACCGTCCTCAAGCCCTGATCGAAGACGGCAACGTCTGGACTCTGGAGCTGCCGCGTGGCTTTCTCTCTTTCGCCCTTGAAAAAGACCTGCGCTACGACCCCGCATTTCTGCGCCACATTCCTCTGATCGGAGAAGTGCTGGAGCGCTTCCGGCCAGACCTCGTACACATCACCGGCCCCAGCGAAGTAGGCATGTTGGGCGCGGGATTGGCCCACCACCAACACCTGCCTCTCGCGGCCAGTTGGCATACCAATGTGCATGAATATCTGGCCCGGCGCTCCAACTGGTTTCTGCGCCATCTGCCCGACCCGCAGGCTGCCGCCGCACAACAAAAGATCGAAGACCTCACCATGGCTACGGCTGCCAAGTTCTATTCGGTTGCGCAGGTGCTCTATGCTCCCAATCCCCCGTTGTGCCAACTGCTGGAGCGCACCACGGGCCGTCCCTGCCACCTGATGCCGAGGGGCGTCGATGCTGCACTCTTTCATCCATCCAAGCGCAGCCGCGAACCCAATGACAACCAGTTTGTCCTGGGATTTGTCGGCCGTCTTTCCGTTGAGAAAAACGTAACCCTTCTGCCCCAGATTCAGCAGGAACTGGAAGCGATGGGCGTGACGAATTTTCGTTTCCTGATTGTGGGTCAAGGAGACGAGCAGGGGTGGCTGCGCGAGCGAATGCCCCGCGCCGAGTTTCCTGGAGTGCTGAAGGGCGAAGCACTCTCCACCGCCTACGCCAACATGGATCTGCTCGTCTTTCCCTCGCACACCGACACCTTCGGCAATGTCGTCCTCGAAGCGTTGGCCAGCGGTGTTCCTGCCGTTGTGACTCCCGACGGCGGACCCTGCACGATTGTGCGCGAGGGCATCACTGGCAGCATCGCCAGCGATGAGCAATTCGCCGCGGCCGTGGCGTCACTTTTGGCCGATCCAATCAAGCACGCAGCGATGCGCATCGCCGCACGGGAACATGCGCTGACCGCCAGCTGGGACTCCGTCTTCGAAGGCGTCTACGCCGGGTACGAAGACATTCTGCCGCAACGGCAACAAGTCGCCAGTTGAAGCGAAGCTGAAGTTCGCCGGGGCTAAGCAGGTTTTCCGGTGAGCAGATTCAGCGTGAATCTCGTTTCCGCGTCGCTGCGCATCTGCCAGCCCGTGCCATGCAGCAAGCCTTCGTCGATTGCACTCACCGTCACGCCTTCATCCGAAAGCCGCTCCGACTCCCATATCTGGCCGTTCTTGTCCCAGGCGAGAATCGAACGGTGCCCCACGAACAACAGGCACTCCATGCGCGATGGGCCTTGCGGGAAAACAGGCAACACCTGCAGAACAGGCCGATACGCGATCATCGTGAAGTGCTCCGGCGTGGTGGTGTCGATCCAGTAGGCATACCCTCCCGCCACCGCGCAAAGGCAGTCCGGATGCGGCGTTGACCAAATGCCGGTGGGAACCGACGGATCGCGAAAGCCCAAGGCGCAGGTGGCCAGAAAGGGCTCCAGGCCGGGCGCAATTGGCCGCACCAGAACTTCCAGTGCGCCGCGTTCCACCTCTTCCGCTTGCAGCGGATACACGTAGCTTCGGCGTGGAAGAATCAGAGGACGTGCGCCGAGGATTTCCGCCTCCCAGGAGTGAGGAAAGCTCAGGTCGATGGTTGGAGCGCCCAAAGCTACACTCCCACGAACCGTTCGACGCGCTGACGCACGCTGACCACGGGCAATCCGAGTGCGGCGCCTTCTTCCATCAAGGGAAGAAGCTTGTCCAGCGCCAGTCCGGAGTGCGACCCGGTCAGTGCGATGCGCACCGGATGGAAGAGCTCGGGACCCTTGACTCCGGTTGCGGTCTTGATCTCGTTCATCCAGTTCTTGAAAGCCTCCGCCGTCACCACTCCTTGATGCGCACGAACGCGGCCGGCGAACTCCGCCAGCACCGCCCGCGCCGAGTCGACCGCCAGAATCGCTGCGTTCTCTTCCTGGGTGCGCGCCGCTTCCACATCGAATTCAAAGAGCGGCGCGGCCTTGGCGGGCAACTGGTCCAGATGATCCACATGGGGAACAAGGAAAGCCAGAAGCTGGGCAAACCAGTTCTGCACCTTGGCGGAAGAAGAGTCTTGCGCGGGCAGTTTGCCGGCAAAGTACCCCCAGCTCAAATCCACCAATCGCTGAGGGGCGGCAAGCTTGAGGTAGTGCCGGTTCAGCCAGTTCAGCTTGTCGAAGTCGAAGATCGCCGGGCTGGGCGTAACCCGTTCGAGAGAGAAAGCGCGGGTCAGTTCTTGCAGGGTAAAGGTCTCGGTCTTGCCGTCTTCCGCGCCCCATCCCAGCAGGGCCAGGTAGTTGACCAGCGCCTCGGGCAAGTAGCCCATCTCGCGAAAGGTGGAGATCGAAGTGGCGCCATGACGCTTGGAGAGCCGCTCGCGGTCGGCGCCCAGAATGGTGGAGAGGTGTGCAAACTCAGGTACCCTCCAACCAAAGGCCTGATAGATCGCCACCTGCTTCGGCGTGTTGGAGATGTGGTCATCGCCGCGGATGACGTGGGTGATGCCCATCAAGGCGTCGTCGACGGTGACCACGTAGTTGTAGACCGGCACTCCGCCTGAGACTCCACCCGCGCCACCTGTGATCGAGCGAACAAGAATGGGGTCGCTGACGGTCTCGGCGGCGAACTCCACATCGCCGCGGACCAGATCATTAAAGCGCAGCGGCTCGGAGCCAATCTTGAGGCGCACGGCGAAGGCCTTGCCTGCGGCGATATTGGCCGCGATGGTCTCCTGGTCGAGCGTGCGGCACCGTCCCGAGTAGACCTGCGCGGTGTGTGCGGCCACGGCCTCGGCGCGCTCGGCTTCCAGCTCTTCGGCGGTACAGAAGCAGCGGTAGGCCTTTCCCTCGGCGAGCAGCCGTTCCGTGTGTTCGGCATAGATCGCGAGACGGTTCGACTGCCGATAGGGTCCGCAGTCGCCGATTTCTTCCTCGGAAGGATCTCCGGAACGGGCGGGACCTTCGTCCCAGTCCAGGCCCATCCACTGCAGATCTTCAATCAACTGTTTTTCGAAGCGGACCTCGGATCGTTCCAGATCCGTGTCCTCGATGCGCAGCAGAAAGTCGCCCCCGGTGCGGCGGGCAACCAGCCAGTTATAGAGAGCGGTGCGGGCATTGCCGACGTGCAGCAGTCCAGTCGGAGAAGGGGCAAAGCGGACGCGAGTCTTCATTGTATTCATCACTCTAACGATGATAGACGGTGAGGAACGTGGCTGTGCCTGTATCCGCGTGATCTGGAAGTATCACCCATACAGAGTGGGTGCCCCAGGTCCCCGATTTCGGGACCTGGGAAGGCAAGAATCTATCTGAGCTGCCGGAATTTCCTACGCCGGAGAGTGCGGGCACTACGCTCCACTCACAGAGAGGCAAACACCGCGCGTCTCAGCAGAAGTGCTGCCAGCCGCGTGCTTCCAGAGGCGACCGTCCGTTTTCAGAAAGCAGAGTCACCTGCGGCTGCCTCGGACGCGTCTTTACCATCCTTCCGATGCGGGTTACATGGACTCCGGCGATAGAGCGCGGCAGCTTCACCTTGGCCGACGCAGTAAACAGAAGCTCATAGTCTTCGCCGCCGTGGAGCGCCTGTTCCAGCGTCGCGCCGGGATGCAGGGGCAGGGAAGCGGCATCCACTTCCGCGGCCACACCTGACTCCTCACAAAGGTGGGCGAGATCGGTGGAGAGCCCGTCGCTCACGTCGAGAGCCGCTGTTGCAACTCCCTTGCGGCGGAGCCAGAGCCCCTGGGCAATGCGCGGCTGCGGCCATAGATGCGGAGCAAGCAAGGGCTGAAGACGGGCAGGGATGCGCGGGGGCCTGCTCGTGTTCGGCTTTGCCGCGGCCAGTTCGCTCAACAGCGAAAGCCCCCGGGCCGCGCCGCCCAAAGCTCCGGTCACATAGAGAAGATCTCCCGGTCTGGCGCCCGAGCGGAGCAGAGCTTTGCCGCGCTCCACCGCCCCGGTCAGCACGATGTCGGCAACGGCTACCGGTGACTCGGCAAGGTCGCCACCGGCCAAAGGCGTCTTGTGGAGTTCGGCGAGCGCCAGCAGTCCATCGAAGAATCCCTCCACCCAAGCGGGCTGCTTGCCCCGGCCTTCCGTCAGTTCTCGCGGCAAACCAAGCGAAAGAAATGCGCCTACCGGCCGCGCTCCCATGGCTGCCAGATCGCTGAGTCCGCGCGCCAGGGTGCGATGGCCGACGCACTCCGGCGTGTGCCAGTCGAGGCGGAAGTGGCGTCCCGCGATGGAGAGATCGGTGGTGACGGCCAGTTCTTCGTCGGCGCCGACGGTCAGCAGGGCACAATCGTCGCCGATGCCCAGGCGCAGGCCACCGCGCGACCGGCTCGCCGCGCGACTGCGGATCTGGCGCAGCAAAGCCAGTTCGCCATCCTTTGCGTATTGGGGAACGGAAGTTCGCACTTTAATCAGCATAGGGCAAAAGCCAGGGAAATCTTGCCCGGGTACCGATTTGGGAACGGGCTAAGTCCCTTTTGGACATTGTTTTGCCAATGCTCTCCGGGAGGGTTTTCGTTGACCCCTGCAATGCCGATCTGGTAGGCTAGACGAACGTTTGTGCGGTACACGATCCTGTCGTGTCCGTTTGTTTTCTTTTGGGCCCGGCGGCCCCTTCACTGCGGGAATTGGTATGCTGATTGGCGAATTGCGGCCTTGCACCTGAGAATTCAGAGAGTGAATATGCTACGCAAGCGCTATTACATCTTGTTTGTCGCCAGAGACGATGACGGGCAGGTTCGCAAGATCCCGGTTCCCGTCCAGTACGCCTACGGGTTTGTCGCTGCTGCCGTGATCGGAGCCTTCACCATCGTTGGGCTGGCCGGTTCTTACACGCGCATGTTGCTGAAAACCGAAAGCTACAACCAGGTTCGCCAGGAGAAGGAAACTCTCCGCAAAAATTACACCCAGATGGCGCAGATTGCGCATGACCGTGATGTCCAGGTGGCGTCTCTGGGAGCACTGGCCAATGAAGTTACGGCGCTTTACGGCCTGAAGCGGAGCAAGCTGTCCGAAGCAAAACCCGCCGCTGAAGCTGCCGCTGCGCCGACGCCAAATTCCCTCGCGCTGACCGACAATCCCAGCCAGCAACAGGTGAAGCTCTCCATCGACCAGTTCTATTCCTTGCGCGCCCAGGCCCTTTCCGGGCGCGTCTCCCGCGCTCTGGAAGTCGGCCTCTCCCCGAGCTTCTCTGGGGATTGGACCGAGCTAGCCGACGCCCCCTCGCTCTGGCCAGTGGAAGGCCGCGTTGGTTCGGCTTTTGGCTCCCGAGAAGATCCGATCAATGGGGAAGGCGCTTTCCATCCCGGCCTGGATATCGAAGCACCAATCGGCACACCGGTTCGCGCTGCCGCCGACGGAGAGTCGACCGGCGCCGAGATGGGCGCAGGGTACGGACGCCAGGTGGTTTTAGCCCATGGACACGATGTTCTCACCATTTACGGGCACCTTTCCGCTATCGCCGTGCTGCCCGGCCAACATGTAACGCGTGGTCAGGTAATCGGTTACGTGGGCATGACGGGCAGAGCGACCGGGCCCCATTTGCACTATGAAGTCCGGGTGCACAACGTTCCGGTGAATCCGCACAAGTACCTGCGCATGACCTTCGAACAAATGGGCGCCAATGAGACTGCCTCTCTGAAAGAAATGGCCAAATAGTTCGAGGTGAAAGCGAGTGAAGAGCGGCTTCCGGATTTCCGGGGGCCGCTTTTGTCTGAACGCCCCGGACCGTCTCCAGACGGCCGCACCCGCGGGTGCGTCCTGTACACTTTTCTTTCCAATCCTTTATGCAGAACGCTGACGCCCTAGCTCGATATCCGCTCACGCAAGGCGTGAACCCCTGGCTGGTCACGGTCTCGGTGATGCTGCCCACCTTCATGGAGGTGCTGGATACCGCGATTGCCTCGGTGGCGCTGCCCTATATCGCCGGCTCCCTTTCGGCGTCGAACTCCGAAGCAACCTGGGTTCTCACCAGCTACCTGGTGGCCAACGCGGTCATCCTTCCCGCCTCGAATTGGTTTGCCCGCCGCTTCGGACGTAAGCGGTTCCTGCTCATCTGCGTCATCCTGTTCACCATCGCCTCGTTCTTCTGCGGCGCAGCCCCCTCTTTGGGGGTAATCCTGCTTGCCCGCGTGTTGCAGGGAGCGGGCGGCGGAGCCTTGCAGCCGCTTTCCCAATCCATCCTGATTGAAAGCTTCGCCCCGGCCAAGCGATCGATGGCCATGGCCGCCTATGGCTTGGGAATCGTAGTAGCGCCGGTGCTGGGGCCGACCCTGGGCGGCTGGCTCACCGATACCTTCAGTTGGCGCTATGCCTTCTACATCAACATCCCCGTGGGAATCCTGGCGGTGATTCTGATCAGTCGCTTCGTTCACGATCCGCCCTTCATGAAGAACGCCAAAGTAGGCCCCTTCGACAATCTGGGCTTCGGACTCCTGATCGTGTGGACCGGCTGCCTGCAGATCGTCCTCGACAAGGGCCAGGAAGACGACTGGTTCGGAGCCGCCTGGGTGCGCTGGGCGACCGCCGCGTTGTTCTTCGCGCTGATCGGCTGGATCTGGCGCTCCTGGACCAACCGCGAGGGATTGCTCGACCTGCACGTCCTGAAGGATCGAAACTTCCGGACAGGTTGTTTTCTCATCGCCTTGCTGGGCATGTGCATCTACATCACCATCGCCATCCTGCCGCTCTACTACCAGGAGGTCCTGGGGTACACGGCCTTTACCGCCGGCATGGTGGTGGGCCCGCGCGGAATCGGCTCCTTCATCGGTTCGCCGATGGTGGGCTATCTAGGCACGCGCGTTGACCCGCGCAAGCTGCTCTGCGCCGGGTTTCTCGGATTCGGCATCTGCTCGCTGATCTTCGGCACCATCAATCTGGATATCGGACCCTACACGCTGCTGATTCCCATCACCCTGACCGGCTTTGCCCTGAGCTTTGTTTTTGTCCCGCTGGCCACCATGACCACGTCGACGATTCCCCGCGAAGAGATGGGCAACGCCACCGGCCTCTTTAACATGCTGCGCAATATCGGCGGATCGATTGGGATCGCCATGGCCACCACCGCTCTGGTTCGCCGCGCTGCGCTGCACCAGGTGGAAATCGGTGGGCGTCTGGCTCCCTCGAGCCCCATGCTCCAGCAGAAGTCCGCAGCGTTGGCTGGATACCTCGGGCACCACATCGGCCCCGGCGCCGCCCGCCCCGGCGCCTATGGCATGTTGTATGGCCAGATGATGCAGCAATCGGCCTTGATGTCCTATGTGGATGTATTTCGCTGGACGGCGCTGCTTGCCTTTTTCTGCGCCGGTGCGACCTGGCTCTTCAAAAAGCCCGCCAAGAACGTCGCCCCGCCGCCGGGGGCGCACTAGGTGTAGATGGATCGCAATAACTCAATGATTGAAGATAGGCGACGTTCCGAGAGTAATATTTCGAGGTCGATATTCTTGAGCTTTCTCTGATCCCAAAATCGAGATCCGTAGCTCAAGATTGAATTTAGCAAAGAATGTCTGAAGTCCGGGGCACCCTCAGGTTGTTTACCCTATTGGGGTTGGAGGATTCGAGTGATCTCTTTGAACACAAACGTTGGACCATACTGGTTCCTTACCTGGCTTGAGTCAAAGAGGGTTACTACAAAATCCGAGGCTGCGTTTTTGCTAGGAAAACCATCTTCGATAGGTGAGCTACGGATGGTTGCTGAACAATGGTCGCAGAATGCGGTAGCACCACCACCGGCCCTTAACCTAGTGGCTGGGGCTGGGCTTAGGATGAACGACCCTATGTCCTGTCCAAGTCCAAATTGTCGACGCCACCAGATCGAGGTCCTCTTCCGCCATGCGTGGCACTATTTTGACTCCATCCTTCTGCCGGATGTTATAGGCGGCTTATTGCTAAATCCATCGGATCATTTTAGTTCTGAGGGTTTGCGTGGAGAAATTCTTAATATGGCAGAGGTTGTGCTTTACATCCAGAATATAGGTGCAAGTGGCTTGGTTCATTACTACCCCACAACACATGGAGCTTACGGACATGTAGAATCCTCATGCTTAGATCAACCAAGTCGTTGGAGTGAGGCTTGGAATATAGTAAAAAAAAGACGATTCTTGCGGAGTCATCATTTTGCATTGAGAAGGTAGATGAGGATTTGTTTTCGGTTCAAATCGTAACCTCAACGAATGAGCCTTCTCCTATAATTAAAATTGAACTAGAAAAGCATGAACCTCGAAACGAAAAATATCTAAAAAATCGTGCTGCGAGCGTTGCGATTGGCAGTTACATGGAAGCTCTCGAAACGGACATGAAGCAGGCGCACCTTCTCAATGGGCCTTTAGCTTCGACAATATGGAGTCATGAACGTGCGATTTCAGCTATGGGAAGTGGACTTGATCCTTTTAGCGTCGCTTTTAACGTATCCTTCCCAACGTTAGAAAATGTGCCGATAAATGAACTAATTTCGATCCGATTGGAAAACGGTGATGCGTTTCAATGCTTCCGTGATGCTCTCACAAGAGCTGCGAGAGAAATGTGCGCCATTTCGAGGGGGGCAAGTTACGGCAGTTTAGCGGAGCAAATCAAATCTGATATTATCAATCCGGAAATCAATAGACTAAACAAAAGGATGAAATCCGCACAAGAATCTATAGTCAAGAAGGCAGTTGGAACAATCGCACTTTCGGCTATCGGAACTCTCTGTGCGGCATCAATGGGAATTGTTCCAGCGGCTGCTGCTGGAACGGTATTAGCGGCGTCAGCAATTGCGAATTTGAACAAAGATTTCTCTAAGTTTATAGATGACAAGAACGACATTAAACTCTCTAACATGTATTTCATCTGGAAAGCATTGGACCATGCTGATTGAGACAGGTTGATCCCTCCTCCTTTCAGGCGATCCTAATAATGCCTTCATCACATCTGAATGGCGGGTGGCCCCGGTCCCTCGCTGTTGAGGACCGGGGAGAAAGGCAAAGATCTCTGAAGGATCTGTGCTTGCAAGCGCCGCAATCTTCAAGAGGTTTATAGACTCTGATCGCCAGCTGTGAGTTGAGTTTTTTGTCCCTGTCACTGTTTCTCCTGGAATGGGCTTCTTTCTGCAGGAGCCGTTCAGAGCTATTGCCCATCCCCAAACACCCGTGCCCCAGCGCTGCGCGCGGCCTCGGCTAGTTGCCGGTCAAAGGTGGCCAGCATTGCGCCGGTGCGCATGGTCAGTTCCAGATAGGTTGCTTCATACGCCGTGAGTTTGTAGGCGCGGGCAAGCGTCAGGACAGTCGACTGCACTGCCGATGGCCGTGTTCCGTCTTCCAGAATTGGCAGCACTTCCAGCAGCCTTAGGAAGTCGGCTGAAGTCGAGGGGACGATTCCGTCCCTGCGTTCCGCGACCAATATGCCGTTGGCAACTTCGGGAAACCAGAGGGCTGGCACCAAGGCATTCTCCTTCTCGATCTGCCCCAGAAGGTCATCGGCCAATTGCGCTTCAATCGGATCGACGCGCCGTACCAGCCATGCAAGCGTTGCTGAGGCATCCAGAACCAGTTCCATGCAGATCTCTTACTTTCTGCCTTCACGAATCCATTCCAGCACCGTATCGCCCGGAATGCCCTCGATCTTGGGGAAATTACGAAGCGCCTCGACTGCCGCAGAGATCTTCGCCCGTGAACGGTCCGGTGGAACAGGAACAAGATTGGCTACCGCCCGCCCCCGCACCGTGATCGTAAACCTTTCGCCCTGTTCAACTTTGCGGAGAAGCTCGGAGAGCCTTGTCTTGGCGCCAAAGGCGCCGATTTCAGTAAAAACAGATTCGGTTTCCGGCATATTCCCTCCCAATTGATCCCTTGCTCCAACCAACTAGATTACCAACCAGTTTACTCCGATTCGGCATTTCCGGCAGGTGACCCACCCAAGCATCCAGCCTTCGATCTAAGCTTCGCAAATATTAAGTCTGTGCCCCATTCATCGCGGCTTTATCGCGATGAGTGGGCGGCGAATTCTTGCCGTCCACTCCGACTCGATTTCAATGACTCCTCGAATTCCCGAGGCGTAGTGGTTGAAGCTGCTCCATCGGTACTGTTCGGGCGATGCCACCAGTCCTCGTTTGACCGGATTCCTGTGGATATATCGGATCACTTCGGACCGGGCTGATTCTCCACGGATGTTCGCATCAAAATAACGCTCCTGCCAGAACTGCTTGCGATTGCCTCGCAGTTTGCGTGAAGTGGTCTGCTTGAGCGCCTTCAGAAACTGAGCCAGCAAAATCTGCGGCGGCTCGTTGATCAGCAAGTGGATATGTTCAGGCATCAGGACGTAAGCGTAGACCCTCGCCTGGTGACGTGACCGGGTCTGTTCCAGAACGAATTCAAAGGTTGCCTTGGTTTCCGGCGCTTCAAGGAACGGAAGCCTGCGGAAACAACTGAACGTAATGAAGTGAAGGGCTTCGGCTTTCTGGAACCGCTTCAGGTCGTAAGGCATGATGCCATCGTAAGTCCGGTGGGAGCTTGCCCGAAGACCCGCTCATCGCGATAATGCCGCGATGAACGGGGCACAGCTCCCAATACCAGGACGAGTGGGCAAACTGCCATCTTTTACCTCACCAGCGGCACAAATTTCCGCGCCGCTTCGTCATAGCACTCGATCGTTCCGCTTAGGATGTCGTAATACCACCCGTGGATCTGCAGTCGTCCTTCGGCCGTGGCGCGTTGGATATAGCCGTGGGTCTTCAGATTATCCAACTGCACCAGCACATTGGCGTGGGTCAGCGCCGTGTGGCGGGTGAGTTCCCCGGCGTGGTGCTCCACTTCGTCCAGGTATTGCCAGGCTGGCTCCACGTGCTGCAGCCAGTCCTGCACGCTGGACAGGCCGTCCAGCGCATGGGGCGCCATCAGCGCCCGGATGACTCCGCAATCCGAGTGACCGCAGATAATTAGCTGCCGCACCCGCAGCACTTCTACCGCGTACTCGACCGTTGCCGAGACACCGCCAGCCGGTTCGCCCGCGCGGGGAATCACGTTGCCCGCATTGCGGCACAGAAATAGATCGCCGGGCTGGGTCTGAAGAATCAGGTCCGGAACAATGCGCGAGTCGGCGCAGGTGACAAACAGCGTCTCCGGTTGCTGGCCCTCGGCGAGCAGATGAAACTGGTCGCGCCTCTGGGGAAACGCCTCGGCCAGAAAACGCTGATGGCCTTCGATCAACTTCTGCAAATCCGCCTCCGGATCTTGAGGAATCGCGCGACGAGGGGTGCGCGGCAGCGATACCGTTTCTGAAAGCCTATCCTACCGCGATCGGGGCTGATATTTTTGATGGATGAACTTGCAGGGAGAAGGAGAGCGCAGGCAATGAAGTTCTGGAATCAGCTTTTTGGATGCACGATCGGATCACTTCTGCTGGCAACCTCGCCCGCCCCGGCGCAAACAGTCGAGAACATCAATGCCACCCTGCGCGCCCGTGTCGACCACGTCGCTTCCCAGGTGCTGGAACAGACCGGTATTCCTTCGGCTTCGGTGGCCGTCGTTCAAGGCGGAAAGCTGGTCTACACCCATGCCTATGGACTGGCCCGGCTTGACCCCGCGACTCCCGCTACGCCGGATATGCGTTACTCCATCGGGTCCATCTCCAAGCAATTCACCGCCGCCGCGATTCTCTTGCTGCAGGAAGAGGGCAAGCTCTCGCTCGATGACGCAGTGGGCAAATACGTGCCGGGATTGACGCGCGGCAACGAGGTCACTATTCGCCAGATCCTCAGCCACACCGCCGGCTACCAGGACTACTGGCCCGAGGACTACGTGATGACCCCCATGCTGCAGGCCGAAAGCGCGCAGCAGATCCTCGACACGTGGGCCAAGAAGCCGCTGGACTTTGAACCCGGAACCCAGTGGCAATACTCCAATACCAACTTCGTCATCGCCGGGCAGATCGTCGAAAACATTACCGGCCACCCGCTGATGGACCTGCTCACCACCCGCATCTTTCGGCCGCTAGGGATGAAGTCGGTGTGGAACTCCGATGAACTGAAGCTCACCCAGGCCGACGCCACCGCCTATTATCGCCACGCCCTTGGCCCGCTGCGGGTTGCGCCCAAGGAGGGCCGGGGCTGGATGTTCGCCGCCGGGGAACTGGCCATGACGGCGCACGATCTGGCACTCTGGGACCAGAGCCTGATCGCTCGGTCTCTGCTGAAGCCCGAGAGCTACAAGCAGATGTTTACCGAGATCAAGCTCAAAGACGGCAAGAGCACGCACTACGGCCTCGGCGTTGCCGTGCAGGATCGCGGCGGGCACCGTTGTATCGAACACAGCGGCGAGGTCTCCGGATTCGTTTCCGACAATGAAGTCTTCGTCGACGATGGCGTTGCTGTCGCCGTTCTCACCAATCAGGATGCGGTGGGGGCGGCTTCTACGATTGCCCACCTGGTTAGTCCGATGGCGCTGGGGAATGCTGCGGGGAGTGAAGCGGAAAAGCAGGCTTTGGCGATATTCCACGACCTGCAGAAGGGCCAGATCGACCGCAAGTTGCTGTCGCCGAACCTGAGCGACTACTTCACCGAGGAGGCCTTGGCGGATTTCCAGAGCAGCCTGGCGCCGCTGGGCGAGCCGCTCAGCTTCCATCAGGCCAGCGAAGGCCTGCGGGGAGGGATGAGCTTCCACAGCTTTCAGATCGTCTATCCGAGCAAGCACCTGCGTCTTACGACCTACACCTACCCCGATGGCAAACTCGAGCAATACCTGATTTCCCCGGCGGAATAGCCCTTGCTTGCGCCCATACTGATGGTGTGCCCCAGGTTCCCGATTCTGGAACCTGGGAAAGCACGAATCTATCGGGTCAAAACGTAAGCTGTCAGCGTTACCACAGCGGTCGGCCCTGCGAGGCTATCTGATCAACAAAGCAGATGCCAGTGAAAGGGAATCGGAGTCTGTGGGTTTCATACCTGGGAACACCGTCGCCCCGGTCGGGGCATCGTTCCAGTCTCAGGTGAAGCTACCTTGCCAGGCTTCCGTTTCCACTCGCATTCGGCAGAGTACGGAAGTCCGGCACCCGTAGCTGGCAGTCGGTGTGATGACTGGCGGCGGGGAAGCGCGCTAGTGGTTATTCGATGCGGCCGGTTCTGCTCCCGGTTCCAAATTCTTTGAAGAATCTTCACTCGCAGCCAAATCGCTGAAAAGAGAGGGCGAAAGCTGGGCCGTCACCACCACGCGGTTGCGCTTCTGCTCTACCTGGGCGGTCTTGAGCAGCTCTTTCAGGCTGTTATTGGCGGAGTTTCCCCCTAGCGGAATGGAAAATCCCCGCGCCAAGGTCACCAGCGTCGCCAGGGAAGCAGCCTGCGAGGCCGCGGCCTCATCGCTCGGCGCAATCTCCTCCACCCGCAGGCGCAGCGATCCGGCCCAGCGCAGGCTGGCAACAATCGTCGCGTCGGCCTGCAAAGGCAGAGACAGCCCAAAGACATGAATCTCTCCGCTTTCCGAGAAGGGAAGACCGATCTGGCCCACACCCCACGCCAGCGAGAGCAGCGGAACCTCATGGTAGTGGCGGCCCAGCAAGGTGGAGCCGGCAAAGGGCAGCGCAGCCGCGCGGTGACGGTCGAGCATGGAGTGGATCTGCTCCGTCGTGGGGGTGTTGGAGATGGCCAGCATGTCATAGCCGATCTGCGCCACCCGCACCGTGCGCCCGTCCGAGGGAACGCTGTAGACGGTGTGTCCGGCATAGGACTCGTGGCTGACGGCGTGGCTCTCAAGCCAGTTGTTCAGCCGCTGGCCGGTCAGCTTGCCCACCAGCACCATCGAGTAGGCGACCGGTCCGTTGGGGCCATTGGGATCGGGCATCCGATGCACCGCGACGGCCACCTGGTCCAGATCGCGTTCCCAGTCGATGCCGGTGGCGTCGACGAACTGCTGATACTCGGGCACGCGATGGGGCGGCTGCAAATCCTTCTTCAGGAACGCCCGCATGGGCTTCAGGTTGACGAAGAGGATGCCGTCGGATTCAGGCAGAAGCCGGGCTGCCTCCGGCGGAGCCTTGGAGCGCAAGAAGATGGCCACGGCCAGCAGGAGCAGGACCGCGGCCACTACCAAAAGCGTTCTACGGGTGCGTTTGTTCATGAAGTGCCGTCAGGAATACCCTATCACTCCGCGCGGAGCCTTCTGCGGGCGTGTCGGCCGGAATCATGGCTACTCAGTCCGGCGGCGGGCAATGTTCTCCAATTCCGGCATGTCGCCACCGAGTGCGGCAAGTCGGCGCGAGCTTTCCCGTTCAATCAGGGACTTCAGCGCCTCCCGCAGGAGGGCCGTCTTCTCGGTGATTCCTGTGAGCTCCTGGGCAGTGGCGACGAGCTGGTCAACCAGGGTGAGAGCGGTTCTCTAAGCCCTCCATCTGCCTGTTTTGTCATCGTTTGATGGTGTGTATGTATGCAGATGTACAACAGAACGTTGAAGAGGGGATATGGCAAAGGTGTTTGCAGCATCAGCATTGCAAAAAGTAGTCGCCCCACCTCTGGTTCCGGTTCCGAATCCAAAGGCAAGGCTGAAGGGAAAACTAAGTTACAAACAAAATGGCTGCTACACGACCACCCAGCAAACGATAGATCCGGGTTCTGTCGAAATTAAGTCAAGGGAACTAAGTCAAGGGAACCAGGAAGCAGTCTTCGGCAACATAGACCTTCAATGGAGCCCCTTTTTTTATGTCGATATTCTGGCCGTGCTTGATCAGTCCGATAGGCCCAAACAAAACGGTCAGCACGATCGCGCCAGTGGTGCCACTCTCGCCTACTCTTCCCTTGACGCCGCGGATCTTCACCTTCGCCGATCCAACCGTCAGGTAATCAACGCGCACGTTCAACTCTCCCGCCTTGCCCATCATGCCGGCCTTCTTTGCATTGGTAACCTCACCAAAGGCTTTGCTGCCCGCCTTGGCAACAACCAGATCGCCCACCTTCAGGTCTTCGGCGAGCGAGAGCGAGACCGGATCTCCATCGGCAGCCGTTCGCGAACTCAAATCCTCGTCAAACTGAAGTGGAACATCCGACCCTTCCGCGACCTTAAGCGTTCCGTTTGCTGGACCCGAAGCTTGTCCCGATGCTTGCGAAACCGGGGTGGCCTTCATCACGATTGCTGTGACAACCTTGTCGCTGGCGCCCGCGCTTTTCAACGCAATCAGGCCGTTTGCCGATGCGTCATAAGCACCGGGCGATGCGTTCACGGTAGAAACAATCAGGTCGTCCGATAACCCGGCCTTGACCAGCTTGATGATCGATTCATTGTTGAGGGCTTGCTGAGCGGTCAAGGCGGAGCAGACCAGCAATAAAAGAGCGGCGAAGAAGGACTTGCGCATTTCCATTTCTCCTTGTTTCAGAGCGGATTATTTCTAGGTGCGGAGTTAAGGAATAATCAATTACAGGCCCGGCTCCGTGCAAGTTACGCATGGTGGATGGATGAATGAATTCCTCCCCGTCTACTTCTTCACCCGCCTGGAACAGCCCATTGTCCGTTAGGATGGAATCGATCGAAAAGTGAGGAATTCCGCTTGATCCTCTTTTCCCAGTCGAATCACACGCTGCTTGACGACCTGCTTCATTTGCTCAGCCGTCCGGAGATTTATGGGTTGTTGTTTGCCTTTGTGGGTGGGGTGTTGAGTCGCTGGAGGCGCAAGGCAAAGCGCGCGCGGAAAGGGAAAACCGGCACTTACTGGCCGACGCTTGCGGCTACCGTGGAGGTGGCGACCGTAGCCAAGCGCGTGGACGCCGACAAAAAGCCTTGCTGGGTAGTGACCCTGAGTTACTTCTATCGCCAGCCCGAGTTGCAAATGGGGGAATACGAACGCGAGTTTCCGGTGGAGAGCGAAGCACGGCAGTGGGCCAGCCAATTCAAAAACCGGCTGGTGACGGTGCGCGTGAACCCCGCGAAGAATTCGGAGTCGGTGCTACTCGACAGCGACTTGGAGGGCATGACGGTCCCGACCCTGATCGTCCCCGAGTTCGCAGGGGAGGCAAGGCCGACGCCGATCCTGCCGCCGAATAGCCTGTACGCCAGCACGGCGGCTGGACTGCTTTCCATCGTCGGGCTGGCGATCAGTTCGGTGCTTCTGGCGGTCGGTATGGCCAGCGGCGGCAAGGTGCAATCGGTGGGGGCTCTGTGGGCAGGCGGGGTGGTCCTGGTACTGGCAGTGCTGGCGACGATTTTGACGATTGCCGGATTCTCGCGCGGAGGCTCCAAAGAATCCTTCTGGCGGTCTTACCGGCATTGGTGCCCAGCCTGGATGCGTTGGTGCGTCGAAGGAGCCGGCGCAGGTATCGGCACCCTCTGGGTTCTGGATACCTTCCGACAGGAGCTACCCGGCAGTCTCCGCCACGGAGCGGCTGCGCTGAACCCGTCTCTGGCCCTTCTTTTGGCCTCCTGGTGTTTTCTGGCGATGGCCGCGTTTCATGCGGCATTGCTGCGCTCTCAGGAAGAAGTACGGAACCTCAGTTTCTAGCCGTGGCTTCCAGCGCACAGTCCCTTTCTTTGCCGCGCCTCCCATGGGACTCCGTGTTTGCTCTCCGGCCCTCCCTGTGCTACCTTTGATTTGTGCCGAAGATTGCGTCAAGCGGCAGTGTGCTTGCGCGGATATTTGGGCCTCCGGGTGGTTTTCGGGGTGGGACGGGCTGGCGTAGCTCAGCTGGTAGAGCATCTGATTTGTAATCAGAGGGTCGGGGGTTCAAATCCCTTCGCCAGCTCCACTTACGAAGAGTAAACGGGGCGGTAACAGCAAAGAAGTTGAACCGGCGAACAGGTTTTGTACGCCGGATCTGTCCTCCGCGGTGACCCCACTGAGGTGCAAGCTCCGACCAACCGGAGATTTTCCGGGCGAAGCTTAACGCGCTGAAGTGGATGAACCAACGGTCAGGCAGTTGTGCACAGGTGGCCGAGTGGTTAATGGCAGCAGACTGTAAATCTGCCGGTCTTAGACCTACGGAGGTTCGAACCCTCCCCTGTGCACCATGAGATTTGAGGGTAGTTCATGCGCGATCAAACGCAGCCGGATGTTGAGCTTGGCTCGCAGCGCGCAGAGTTGCAAAGTTCCAATACCGGTCTGAATCACGACCTTGACCGGCGGTTTTACACAGCGCTCGTCTCTTATGCAATACTCGGAGCGCTGGCATGGTTTACTCTAGGCGAGGGCACAATCTTCGTCGGCGGTAGGCCGGTAGAAATACGCATGTTGCCACTGGTGGTGCTGGGTGGATTCGCACTGCGTACAGTGGTAGCCCGGCAGGCCGAGAAGATCCGCCGTGAGAGCAAGTAGGGTGACTTTAGGCCCGGTTTTTTGCAAGTAAGCTGATGTAGCTCAGTTGGTAGAGCACTCCCTTGGTAAGGGAGAGGTCACCGGTTCAAGCCCGGTCATCAGCTCCATAAGTTCGAGGGAACAGGGATCAGAGAACAGGGATCAGTCAGACATTTGGCGCTGAGAATGAAATGGCTTCGAGCGGCAAAAACAAACTGATCCCTGGTTCCTGTTCCCTGATCCCTGTTTTTGCGGGAGTAACTCAGTGGTAGAGTCACAGCCTTCCAAGCTGTTGGTCGCCGGTTCGATCCCGGTCTCCCGCTCCAAAAGTTGTTCCGCACGGGTTGACGAGGCGAAGAATGAAGTTTGAACAGGCGGTCATTGCCGTTCAGAACCAGTCGGGTCATGCGCAGCTTCAGGCGCTGATCGACGCGGCCTTCGACCAGCGGGATGTGGAAGTGTTTTTGAGTAGCGTTTCCCGCCGCGGTCTGCGGATTCGCGACTTTGAGGCGATTCTCGCAAGAGGATTGCTGGGTAAGGATGCCTCGGCGCTCTATCAGGCGCTGCCGGTGTCCGATCAGGGCCTGACGCGCGAGCGTTACCTGAGTCTGGTTGAGTCGGTTGCTGCCGATTTGCGGCAGCGGTATCTGAAGCTTTACGCCTACTATTGAGGCGATCTAGAGCTTTATTCTCCCGGCTTGCCGGGGCGACAAAAGAAGTCTAATGGAAGGGATTGAAGGGCATGGGTAAGGAAAAGTTTGACCGTTCGAAGCCGCACGTAAACGTGGGCACCATCGGACATATCGATCACGGCAAGACCACCTTGACGGCGGCCATCACCAAGGTGCTGTCGAAGCACAACCCCAAGAATTCGTTCCGTTCGTTCGACTCGATCGACAACGCACCGGAAGAGCGCGAGCGCGGCATCACCATCGCCACGGCGCACGTGGAATATGAGACGGCTAACCGTCACTATGCCCACGTCGATTGCCCCGGCCACGCCGATTACATCAAGAACATGATCACCGGCGCGGCGCAGATGGACGGCGGCATCCTGGTGGTTGCGGCCACCGACGGCCCCATGCCCCAGACCAAGGAGCACGTGCTCCTGGCCCGCCAGGTTGGCGTTCCCTGCATCGTGGTCTTCCTCAACAAGTGCGACGCCGTCGAAGACGAAGAGCTGATCGACCTGGTGGAGATGGAAGTGCGTGAGCTTCTGTCCAAGTACCAGTTCCCCGGCGACGATCTTCCGGTCATTCGCGGTTCGGCCCTGGGCGCTCTGAACGGCGATCCCAAGTGGGAAAAGTCGGTCGACGACCTGATGGAAGCGGTGGACAAGTATGTTCCCCGTCCCGATCGTCTGGTGGACCTGCCCTTCCTGATGCCGATCGAAGACATCTTCTCGATCTCCGGTCGCGGTACCGTTGTGACTGGCCGTATCGAGCGCGGCAAGGTGAAGGTTGGCGAAGCGGTAGAGATCGTGGGCTTCCGCGATACCCGCGCCAGCGTCTGCACCGGCGTGGAAATGTTCAAGAAGCAGCTCGATGAAGGCATGGCGGGCGACAACGCCGGCATTCTTCTGCGCGGCATTCCCAAGGAAGACGTAGAGCGCGGCATGGTTCTGGCCAAGCCGGGATCGATTACGCCTCACACCACCTTCAAGGGATCGGTCTACGTGTTGAGCAAGGAAGAAGGCGGGCGTCACACTCCGTTCTTCAAGGGCTATCGTCCCCAGTTCTATTTCCGCACCACGGACGTGACGGGCGTTGCCCAGCTTCCTGAAGGCGTGGAGATGGTGATGCCGGGCGACAACGTGGAACTCGAGATTGAGTTGATTACCCCAGTGGCCATGGAAAAGGGCTTGCGCTTCGCGATTCGCGAAGGCGGCCGTACGGTGGGCGCGGGCGCAATTTCGGAAATCATTAAATAAGGGATCAGGGCTCAGGATTCAGGGATCAGGAAAAACTGAACCCTGACCCCTGTTCTCTGACCCCTGGAAAAAGGACTGAGAAATGCGGGAAATCGTTACATTGCAGTGCACTGAGTGCAAAGAGCGCAACTACACCACGACGAAGAACAAGAAGACGACCACTGGCCGTCTGGAGTTCTCGAAGTTCTGCAACCGTTGCCGCAAGCACCATCCGCACAAGGAAACGAAGTAAGCTTAAGCGAGGGAACAGGGTGCAGGGATCAGGGATCAGTTTCGAGCGAATTTCAAACTGATCCCTGATCTCTGACCCCTGAACCCTGCTTTTAGGGGCGTAAGCTCAACGGCTAAACTGTCGGTCTCCAAAACCGAACTTGGGGGTTCGAATCCCTCCGCCCCTGCCAGATTGAACAAGGAAGCGCCGGCTAATTGCCGGCGCGAAGGAAAGCTAGCATGGCATCGAAGGCAGCATTGATGAACAGCGACGATCAGCCCAAAAAGCGGCAGGGGCTGAAGGTCATCGACAACGCGGTTGGCAGCTGGACCGAGTTCACGCATTTCTTGGGAGATGTTCGTTCCGAGATGCGCAAGGTGGTTACGCCCTCGCGTGCGGAAGTCAAAGCCACCACCACCGTCGTGATCATTGCAGTCTTCATCTTCGGGGTTTTCTTTTGGCTGGTGGATAACATCTTCCAATATGGATTGCACGCGTTGCTGGGCAAGCTGGGCGGGTTCTAAGAACCCGAAGAGCCGTGAATCGAGAGCATGATGGCAGAAGAATTGGAACAACCCGCCGAACAGCCCACGCTGGAGAACCAGCCAGAGCTGGAAGCCACGCCTGAGCCCAACGAGCGCTTCAAGTGGTACATCCTGCACGCGTACTCGGGATTTGAGCGCAAAGTGCGCGAATCCATCCAGAGCCGTATCGAAGCCTTCGGCCTCCAGGACAGGGTCGGTCGGGTGATGATTCCCACCGAGCCGGTGACGGAGATCGTCAACGGCAAGAAGCGCACCATCGAGCGGGTATTTTTACCCGGTTATGTACTGGTCGAGATGGAACTCGACAACCAGCTTTGGCATGTCCTCAAAGACACTCCCAAAGTGACCGGATTCCTCGGCACCGGCGACAAGCCCGTGGCCCTGTCGGAAGCGGAAGTCAGCTCCATCATCTTCCGTTCCGAAACATCCAAGGATAAGCCGCGGATGAAGATCAAGTTTGAGAAGAACGAGCAGGTCCGGATTACCGACGGCCCGTTCGCCAACTTCAACGGCGTGGTGGATGAGATCAACGAAGATCGCGAGACCCTTAAGGTCATGGTGACCATCTTCGGACGCTCCACCCCGGTTGAGCTGGAGTTTGGCAAAGTCGAAAAGATTGAGTAGTTGCGGCTTCTAGCTATTAGCTTCCAGCTTCTAGCCGATCGCGAATCCTAGCAGCGAGCGGTTGCAAGCGAACGCCAGGGTGCAACTCCAAAATTTGTACAAGGAACAGACCAGCGGAAAGCTAGAAGCTAGGAGCTCGAGGCTGGTTCCAAAGGAACAAACATGGCACCTCCGAAGAAAATCACGGGCTACGTCAAGCTGCAGATCGTAGCCGCCAAGGCAACTCCCGCTCCTCCAGTCGGCCCCGCGCTCGGTCAGGCGCAGGTCAATATCATGGAGTTCTGCAAACAGTTCAACGCGCGTACGACCAACAAGGAGATGGAAGGCCTCGTCATCCCGGTCGTCATCACCGTTTACGGTGATCGCACGTTCAGCTTCATCACCAAGACGCCCCCGGCGCCCGTGTTGATTCTGAAGGCTGCCGGCATCGCCAAGGGCTCCGGCACGCCCAACAAGGATAAGGTCGGCAAGGTCACCTCCGCCCAGATCCGCGAGATCGCCACCACCAAAATGCCTGATCTGAATGCCTCCTCCGTGGAGCAGGCCATGAAGATGATTGCCGGCACCGCCCGTTCCATGGGCGTCGAAGTCATCGGGTAACCGCGGACTTTCGGGTATTTACCTGGAAAAGGCCTTCCCTGCGTTGGGAAGGCCTTTTCGGTCGTTCCGGTAGTAGTATTCTTGGGGTATCGAGGGAAAGATTCCATGCACGCAAAATTCCGTCCTTTTAGCAAGGTCCTGACGTTCGCGATGATCCTTGGAGCGAGTTGCCTCCTTTCCACCGCCTCCCGCGCGCAATCGATATCGATCAAGAGCGCCCCTTACGAAGTCGCACCCATGCCCAAACCCACTCATAAAATGGCTGGGGAGACCGCTTGTCCCTATTTCACCGCAAATACCTATACCGGCGCGGCCCGGGTTGCGTTCTCGTATTACGCGGATCCGGCCAAGAAGCCCGCCAAGCAGGATGAGAATGCGCACGTTGAGAATGTCACCGTGGTCATCGGCAATAACGCCGTACCCACCGCAAGCATGGTCGGCATGGACGACAACCGGCAGTGGTTATGGGAATTGGCGATGAGCCAGGAGACGTACAGCGCGAATCAGGCTTGCCTGCCCAAGGTCGCAACGCCCACCCCAGCCGCCAAATAGACTCCTTCGGCTGCTTCGGCGATGGTTTGTGGAATCAAACAGAAGGCCCTTCTCCATCGGAGAAGGGCCTTCTGTTTGTCGGTGAGGTTGGTTGGGCCGGAGATGCAGGCAGCGGGTGCGGCGCTACTTCGGCGGGGCTGGGGCGAACCCTTCGCGCCTGCGGCCCGGTTCTGGTTTTGCCTTGGGCTTGGGCGCCTTCTTGACTTCTTTCTTGCCTTTGTCTTTGCTTCCCATGGATCCAAGTGTTACACAAACGGGCGGCTGCGAAAAGAGTCTACTGCAGATAGCGAGATTCGGCAGCTCTGGAACAGGGCTTGCGCCGTTCCATACTTCGTGCCCGTTCTCCGAGTTCTA
>Ga0302320_10006124_pt1 | contig 26785 bp, 20 predicted proteins | sample Bog_T0_3_FD_202130 | JGI IMG/M metagenome (GOLD analysis project Ga0302320, IMG submission 202130) | Peat permafrost microbial communities from Stordalen Mire near Abisko, Sweden - Bog_T0_3 | ecosystem: Environmental > Terrestrial > Soil > Wetlands > Peat | place: Sweden: Abisko, Stordalen Mire...
TGATTCATGATTTCGCGCCCCAGGATTGGTGAAACCGGCGAGCTGGCCATTCTCACTGAATCGAAGCACGCGGTGGAGTTTGCCGGCGACGGCATGCCGGCTGTGGTTTCCACGCCCCAGCTGGTTGGTTTTCTCGAACGCACTTCGCGGGAGACGATTGCGCCGCATCTCGAGGCCGATGAACGTTCCGTGGGCGTCGAGCTTGACTTGCGCCACCTCGCGCCGACGCCCGTTGGCCAGACGATTCATTGCACGGCGCGAGTTATTGCCGTGGACGGAACCAAGATTTCATTCCAGATCGAAGCCCGCGACGCGCAGGAAGTCATTGTGCGCGGCGTGCATAAGCGCGCCATCATCCGCACCGAAAGCTTCACCCGGCGCGTGCGTGCCAAGTTGGTGTAAAAGGCCATTGCAGGATTACATGCGTGCGTGGGTCTTGAGAAAATTTAGCGCCGCTATCGCAGGCTGTGGGGCCCAGGGATGGTTCGAGCAGGGTCGAGGAGCGGCGCTCCTGACTTATGGAGGGCAAGGATGGAATTGAGTCCCGATTCCTCGGGAAGACCGGCGCTCCGCTCGTTGGCGGCCTCTTTAGGGGCGGCTATCCTGACGGTCAGCGCCGCCACAGCTTCGCCCGCGAAGGTTGAGCCGGCGGCGATTCCCGTGGGCTTGGATGCCTATCGCCAATGGAGTCACTGGCCCTATCAGCGGATCGGCATGCGGGCGTATATGCGCAGCACCTACGACCGGAGCGGCGGGAATCGCGACGCCTGCAATTTCCTCTACCAGTTGTCGGACACCCATAACGTGACCCTGGATGTGGCGGGGGCAGGGGTGCTGTGCTTCGTGAGATATAATCATTGGCACGGCAGTCCCTGGCATTATGTCGTGGATGGAACCGATCATCTGGTGCAGGAGACCAGTTCAGCAGATCCTACCAAGCCCGTGCCTGGCTCCATTTTTCTTCCCGCCGACGTGTTTCCGTCCCCGCTCACAGCCACTTGGGCGGACACGAAAGGGGCCGACTTGTCTTGGGTGCCCATCCCGTTTGAAAAATCTTTTCGCATGGACTATTCGCGCACCCATTACGGAACGGGTTACTTTATTTACGACCAGTTTGTGCGGGGTGCCACGCTCTCCAGACCCATCCGCACCTGGAATGACCGGAAGCGACCGGCGCAGGACGTTTTAGATCTGATCCAGCGTGCCGGCACCGATATTGCGCCGGCGGACGACACGGAAGTGCACGGCGTCCTTCTGGATACCGGCGCAAACCAGACCAACGCTTTATTTACCCTCGCTCAAGCGCCGTCCATGATTCGCAAACTGGCCTTTTCCGTTCCGCGCGATGAGTCCCTTGCTTTTGGGCAGGCCTGGCTGCGCATCACTTGGGACGACCGGGGCCTGCCGTCGGTCAATGCGCCCATGGCGCTTTTTTTCGGCGCCGGCACTCTCTATAATCGTGATGGACGGGAGTACCTGGTGAAAGCGTTTCCCAGCTACATTCGCTTTGAGGCGACCAACGTGGAACTGGCCTGCTTTTTTCCGATGCCGTTTTTCAAATCGGCCCGGGTAGAGCTGATCGGTCCGCCCAAACAATCCGTCAGAAATGTGTCGTGGCAGGCCGGCTTTCAGGCTTTCAAGGCTCAGCCCAACCAAGTGGGTTACTTCCATGCAACCTACCGCGATTTTCCCCTGCCTGAGCCGGGCAGGGATTTGGTGCTGCTCGACACACGGGAGGCGGAAGGCGGTGGCGATTGGTCCGGCAATTTCATCGGCAATTCGTGGATTTTTTCGGATCGCGCGAATTTAGGCACGCTGGAAGGAGACCCGCGCTTCTTCTTTGACGACAGCCAGACGCCGCAAGCCTGCGGCACCGGCACCGAGGAATGGGGCGGCGGCGGGGATTATTGGGGCGGACAAAACATGACGCTGCCGTTTGCCGGACATCCCACCGGCGCAGCCAAAGCATCGTCCGCGAAAAATGCAGAGGACCAGATTGAATCCGCCTATCGCTTTCTTTTGGCGGACCTGATGCCGTTCGGCAAGAACGCGGTCATCCGCTTGGAGCACGGCGGCATGGACGAATCCACCCAGCATTATCAAGCCGTGACCTATTGGTATGGGGCGCCCGCGCCGGCATTGATCAAGACTGATGAACTCAAGGTGGGGGATGCCGCCAGCGAAACGGCGCATTATTATCTCTCGCCCCAAGCCTCCGCTCCCTATGCAATTACGTCACGCTATGAATGGGGGGTGGATACGCTCAACGGCCACGAAGTTTATCCCGCGGAGACAGACTGTGGACGGAAGACCACCGGCAGTTCGGAATTTACGCTCAAGCTGGATCCAAAAAATCTTGGGGTCATGTTGCGTCGCAAACTGGATTATGCGTTCCCCAATCAACGTGCGGAAGTGTACGTGGCCAAGGACGACGGAAAAACCACCAAACTGGAATGGAAACCCGCGGGCACCTGGTATCTGGCCGGCGCCAATGTCTGGGTGCGTTCTGATCCCAAAGGCGAACTCGGCGCGGCGAAGCATACTGTCGAGAGTTCGAACCGCCGTTTCCGGGATGATGAATTTCTGCTGCCGCTCAATCTGACCCAGAGCCGCTCAAGCATCCGGGTGCGGGTGAAGTTCACGCCGGTAACCACGCCGCTTTGCCCCGGTCGTCCGCTCGGCGAGTTGGCCTGGAGCGAAATCCGCTATGAGGCGTATTGCTTTACCTTGCCGGAATATGTGGCGGGCAATTAAAAACTTCAAGGTATCAGCCGACGTGAGGTGCTGGTTCAATTTATGAGAGGCGATTGAATTATATTGATTTGCCTGCCCAACGCGATTAACCCGGGCGCAATTTGTTGGAAGATTGGACGCGGATTGGCAGGAGGGGAAAAAGCGCCAGAGGGCTGGCGCTCCAAAACGCTGGCGCGGTTGAGGGCGGCTACCGTGGGCGCGAAGAGTTCTTGGACTGCGCGCGGCCCTCCGCCGCTTTGGGTGGCAGCAAACGACAGACTTTGCCACGCGTTTGACCAAACCAAGGGCTAATTAGCCTCCAGAACAGATTGGCTTTGTAGGCGCGCCGAATTCAGAGGCCGCTCGTGTATCGCATGCGTAAATCTGGCCCTACATCGGCTGCCGCGCTATTTCAGTTCCTCGCCCCCTTGCGACACGTTGTCGTGGTCGAACAGGCGCGTGCCCAAGACGATTTCCTTCGGCACCGTTTCGCCGTGCAGGATTTTTAAGGCGGTGTCAATCGCCTCAGCGCCGCCGGTGGGATATTGGAAGGTGGCATCGAGCACGCCCTGCTGTACATAGACCTCGCCTTCCTGCGGCAGGGCGTCAATCCCCACAAACTTCATCTGCTTTTCGCGCCCGGCGGCCTTCGCCGCCAGATACGCGCCGTGGGCGCCGTCGTCGTTGTGCGCATAAACGAGATCAATTCTATCGAACCGCGCCAAGGCGGATTCCATTTCATTGCGCGCGTCCGGCTCCAGCCATTTCATGTCCGCGCTGAAAATGATTTTGATATCCGAGCGGGCAATCCCGTCCAAAAATCCGCTGTGCCGGTCCTGGCCGGGAGTCGAAGTCTGCAAGCCCATCAGTTCCACCACGTTTCCTTTGCCGCCCAAGGCCTTGACGATCCACTCGCCGGCCGCCTTGCCGATTTTCTTGTTATCGGCTCCGATAAAACAGGTGTATTTGTCGCCCATCAGACGGCGGTCCAGAACGATGACGGGAATTCCGGCTTCCATTGCATGCGCCACCGGTTCGGTCAACGGTTGCGCTTCCTTGGGGCTGACGAGCAGCAAATTGACCTTGGCGCTGACGAATTCCTCGATTTGGGCCCTTTGCTGGAGCGTATCGTTCTGGGCATCCTTGCAGATCAGTTTCAACTCGGGATGTTTTGCCGCCGCAGCCTGGAGGTCCGCGTTCATTTGCACGCGCCAGGGTTCGCCCAAGTTGCACTGGCACATGCCAATCACAAACCGGCTGGATGGGGCGCCGGGAGAGGTGGAAGTCTGCTGGCTGCCATTCTTGCCGCAGCCGGCAAAGAGGATGACCGTTATGGCAGAGACCAAGGTGGTGACAAGGGTCTTGAGTTTTGAGCGCATGGAATTTGATTTATTTAGGCCCGCTGGCGGCGCTGAGTCAAGACCGCAATGACGATAATGACGCCCGTGAGCACCAGCCGGCCGGCTTCGGGCACGGCGTTGATGCTCAAAATCTTGTCGAGATAACCAATCGTCAGCACGCCGAGAAACGTCAGTCCGATGCCGCCCCGCCCGCCCATAAGGCTGGTGCCGCCAATGACCACCATGGCAATCGCGATCAATTCGTAGCCCGCCCCCGCCTCCGGATCACCCTGCTGTTCTTGCGCGGCCTGGCATATGCCGGCCACGGCCGCACAAACCCCGGAGAACGCATAGACCAGCGTCTTGATGCCCACCACCGGAACCCCGGACAATCGGGAGGCTTCTTCGTTGCCGCCAATGGCGTAAATATAACGTCCGCATTTATGGCGAGACATCAGCAGCCAGGCAATGGCAATGCAGGCCGCAAAAATGAGGGTCACCACCGACACGTTTCCGCCGAAAATCCGGTGGTCAACCATGCGAAAAAACTCCGGCACTTCCACGTAATGATACGAGCCATCCGCACCAAGAATGGCTGTGGAAACTTTCGTGCCGCCGGAGGCATATTTGGCCAACCCGCGGGCGAAGACCATCATGGCCAGAGTGGCGATGAATGGCTGCACCCGCAACCGCGCCGTGAGGAGGCCGGAAATGCTGCCGCAAACCCCCCCGGCCAGCGCACACGCGGAAATTGCCAAGTAGCCCGGCCAACCCCAGTGAATCGTCATTCTGGCGCAGATTACCGCGATGAGCGCCAATATGCTGCCGACCGCCAGATCAATTCCGCCCGAGATGATCACCGGCGTCAAGCCGCACGCGAGGATGCCATAGACCGACATCTGGCGCAGGGCGTCCCGATGCGTGCCGGGCTTGAAGAAGGCGCCGCCGGCATTGAAAACAGCGCCCACAATCAAAACCAGCGCCAGCGCCAGGAGCGCCCGGCCCGCCGGGCTGGCCACAAGGTTTTTGAATCCGCTGTTCGTTGGCATGATTAATTCTTCGTTCCAGCCGAACCCATGGCTGCCGCCAGAATCCGTTCCGGCGTGGCCTGCTCGCGCGAAAATTCAGCCGCGCAGCGGCCGCGATGCAGCACCAAGATGCGATCACACAAGGTCAGCAGTTCGGGCATTTCGGAAGTGATGAGCAGGATGGCAACGCCTTGGGCGGTCCATTCGTTCATCAACTGGTAAATTTCATGTTTTGCTCCCACGTCAATGCCGCGGGTGGGTTCATCCAGCAGCAGCAATTTGGGACGCACTTGCAGCCATTTGGCGATGGCCACTTTTTGCTGATTGCCACCCGACAGGAAACCCACCGGCAGGTCCAGTGAAGCCGCCCGCAAGTGAAGCGAAGACGTAATGGTCTGCGCGGCCAGCCGCTCCTCGCCGGGGCGACGCCAGCCGCCCCGAGCCAGACGCGGCAGGCTGGCGAGCGTTGTGTTGGCGATGATGGAGAGCGACAAGACCAGCCCGGTGGCTTTGCGGTCATTGGTCAGCAGGGCAACGCCGGCTTTAATGGCCTGCCGCGGCGAATGGAGCGAAACCTTTTGGCCATCCAGATAAACCTCACCGCTCACGGCTGGGCCATATGCTCCGAACAGGCCCAGGAAAAGTTCACTGGCACCTGATCCTTGCAGACCGCCAAGGCCCAGGATTTCGCCTGACCGCACCGACAGGGACAGGTCTTGCACGGCCGGTCGCCGTGACTTGCCTCCTGGAAAAACGCTAAGGTTCTCGCCTCGGAACAACTCCCGGCCCGAATGCGACGCAGGTCGCGGAAATTGCTCGCCGACCTCGCGGCCAACCATCCACTGAATCAGTTTGGGTGCCGGCAACTCCGCCGCCGGCACCGTGCCAATCCATTGGCCATCCCGCAACACGGTGATGCGATTGGCAATGCGCTCGATTTCCTCCATTTTGTGCGAGATATAGACGATGCCGCAGCCCTGGCACTTGAGGGATTGGATCAGCCCGAAGAGCTTTTCCACCTCCGGCGCGCTCAAGGCGCTCGTCGGTTCGTCCATCACGATGATTTTGGCCTTTTGACTCAGCGCCTTGGCAATTTCAATGAGCTGCTGCACGGCGATGGGAAACTGTTCCACGGGTTGGCGCAGATCAAGCTCCAAACCAAGCTGCTCCACCCAGTGCGCCGCTTGTTTTTCCTGCTCCGCCCGGGCCACGAACCCGGCGCGCACCGGCAGCCGTCCCAGGAAAATATTGTCCGCCACCGACATTGGCCCGATCAACGACAGCTCCTGATGAATGATGGCAATCCCCAGCGCATTGGCGTGCAGTGGTGATTTGGGACGCACCTCGCGTCCCTCCAGCTCGATGCGCCCCTCAAACTCGCGGTGAATCCCGCCTAGAATCTTGATCAAGGTGCTTTTCCCCGCGCCATTTTCGCCCGCCAGCACGTGTACTTCGCCCGCGCGCACCTCAAATTGAACCTCCCGGAGAACTTTCACCCCGCCAAATTGTTTCCCGATTCCAGTCATGCGCAACAGCGGTGACGGCGCCGCCGGTTCGGGATCAGAGGAATTCATAAAGCTGGGTGGCCGGTGGTGTTATTCGTGGGCCGGAACCTAATCGTTTTCTGGCGCGCGCGTCAATCGTTTTGGTATTCTTGAAAGTTTTTTCCATTGAAAATCCGCCCCCGCTTGCGCATGATTTTGATCGGCGGCGTGCTGAGACAACCATGAATAGATGCCTGTGCTTATTGCTGCTTGCGATGTGTTTGCGCTTGCTCGCCGCCACTCCGGGGCAGGCCGACGAGGTGACAAATAAACCCGGGAATGCTTTTCTTGAGACCGTGGCGGCGAATTTCTCCAGTTGGGACACCAACCACGACCGGACTTTGTCCCGGCAGGAATTGGACGCGGCCATCGAAAACCCGGCGAACACAGGGCGGGCCGCTGCGGCACTGGCCACGCTCCGGCATGCCAGCTTCGCCACCAACGCCCCGGCCCTTACGCTGGCCAACATCCGCCAGTTGGCCGGTGACAAGGACCTCAAATTGCCAGCTTTCTACAACCAATCCCTTGGGCGAATCAAACGCGTGACGCATCGCGAGTTGTTTGCCTCCGGGCTGCCCCAGTTGATGACCATTCATCAAGGACGCATGGGCAACTGCTTTTGCCTCGCTCCGCTGGGCGCCATGGTCTATCGCGATCCGCACGAAGTCGCTTCCTGGTTTGAGGTGCAGTCCAACGGAAATGTCCTCGTAAAAATGGCAGCCGGACCTGTCTCGGTGCCTCCCCCCACCGATGCCGAACTGGCCTTCGCCTCGGGCAACAGCCAGGATGGCATCTGGATCAATCTTTACGAAAAAGCCATCGGCGAGGCGCGGAACGAGCGAAAACCCCCGGGCAAACGTTTCAACGATGCCCTCGATGCCGTTGCCAAAGGCGGCTCGGAAGCACCAATCATGTCCTACCTCACCGGCCATAAAGTCAGCGCCTTTCCGCTCAGGTTCCGGAGCGCGGAAGAGGCCGCGGCCAAAATGGCGCAATTGCGCCAGAAAATGGCGTACGCTTCCAGCAACAAGCTATTGATGGTATGCGCCACGCGCCTGCCCACGACGCCGGGCCTGACGCCCCACCATGCCTATGCGCTGCTGGACTACGACTCAAGCTCGGATGCGGTCAAACTGTGGAACCCTCACGGCAACTATTTCAAGCCCAAAGGCCCGCCCGGTTTGACCAACGGCTATCCCACGACGAACGGCCTTTTCACGATGCCATTGGCCGATTTGAGAAATCAATTCGTCCACGTCGTCATCGAGCGCCCCGAACTTACTTCGCTCAAGTGGCCGGACCAATGGGAACTGATGGCGGAAGCCGGGCGTTTTTCCGAGGCGGCCACCGATTTGGCGGGAATCATTGACACGGACGAATCCGAGAACTGGAAATTCTACCTGCTCGCGCCGCTGCTCATCCAAACCGGCCGGATCGCTGACTACACAAACCAATGCAAATCCATGCTGGACCAGTTCGAAAAGACCGCGGACCCTGCAATTGCCGAGCGGACAGCAAAGAGTTGTCTGCTGTTGCCGGCGGCGGTCAGCCCGGATGATTTTAATCGCGCCACTAACCTGGCCGCGCGGGCAATAGACATGTCGAAAAAAGGAGCCTGGCTGCATTGGCGGCTGATGACCCGCGGTTTGGCGGAATATCGCTCGGGCCGCTATGACGAGGCCATCAAAACCGAGGCGTGGTCGCAAAAAATTTCAGCGCAGGCGCCGGAGACCAACGCGCCGGCCTGTGAAGCGGACACCTGCTTCGTCTCCGCCATGGCGCACAAGAAGCTCGAACAAGAGCACCGGGCGCGCGGCGATTGGGAGCACGGCCTCAAAATCGTGCAAACCAGGCTGCCGAAATTGGACGGCGGAGATTTAGGTCTGCGCTGGTTCGACACCCTGATGGCGAACATCATCATGCGCGAAGCCCGCGAAACGGTGGAAGGCACATCCGCCGTCGCAAAAGGGCCGAGCCCGACACCCGCCCCGTAGCGGCCGGCATCCTTGCCTGACGCTACAATGGCGGGAAGTTCTGGCACCGGCGCGCGTGTTTCGTTAAGCTGTGCATTCTTAAATGAACACCATTTTCATCACCGGAGTCGCGGGTTTCATTGGCAGCTCGCTGGCCGACCGGCTGCTCGCCGAAGGAAAAACCGTCATCGGCTGGGACAATTTTTCCACCGGCCAGCGCAGATTTCTGGACGGCGCGCTGAAAAACCAGCAATTCAAGCTGGTCGAGGGCGACAATCTGGATCTGCCCGCGCTGACGAAGGCGATGGCCGGTTGCGACACAGTTTTTCATCTCGCCGCCAATGCGGACGTGCGGTTTGGCCTGGAACATCCGGCGAAGGATTTGCAGCAAAACACCGTCGCCACCTTCAACGTGCTGGAAGCCATGCGCGCCAACGGCATCCGGCGCATCGCCTTCAGTTCCACGGGCAGCGTCTATGGCGAGGCGGAGAAAATCCCCACGCCCGAGGACGCGCCGTTTCCGGTGCAGACTTCGCTTTACGGCGCCTCGAAAGTGGCGGGCGAAGGCATGATTGCATCCTATTGCGAAGGTTTCAAATTCGAGGGCTACGTTTTTCGATTTGTCTCGATTCTCGGCGAACGTTACACGCACGGCCACGTCTTCGATTTTTACCAGCAACTGCTCGACCATCCCGGCCGGTTGAAAGTCCTCGGCGACGGCACGCAGCGGAAAAGCTACCTTTACGTGCAGGATTGCCTGAGCGCCGTGTTGCACGTGATGACTTTGGGCACCGCGAAAAAGGCGAAGCATGGCGTGGAAATCTACAACCTCGGCACGCCGGAATACGTGCAGGTCAACGACTCCATCCGCCACATTTGCAACGCGCTCGGACTGACGCCGCAGCTGGAATATTCCGGCGGCAATCGCGGCTGGGTCGGCGACAATCCATTCATTTTTCTCGACACCAAAAAAATCCAGGCGACCGGCTGGAAGACATCGCTGACCATTGAACAGGGCATTGTCCGCACGCTGGAATGGCTCCGGCAAAACCAGTGGGTCTATGAACAAAGTATATGAACATTTGCGTTCTCGGTTTGTGGCATCTCGGCAGCGTCACGGCAGCATGTTGCGCGAAACATTTCAATGTCATCGGCCTGGATTTTGACGCCGCAAACGTGCAGCGGTTGAATTCCGGCCAGGCGCCATTGCTCGAACCCGGCTTGAACGAACTCCTCGGCGCTGGCCTGGCGCGCAAGGCACTTTCGTTCACGACCGACCCCAAAACCGCCTGCGCGCAGGCGGAAGTCCTCTGGCTCACCTACGATACGCCGGTCAATGATAGCGATGAGTCGGACGTGGAATTCGTCCTCGGCAATCTGCGTCGCGCTCTGCCGCACCTGCCGCCCGGGGCGCTCGTCTTGATTTCCGCCCAACTGCCCGTCGGCACCTGCGCCCGGCTGGAAAAAGAGTTCCCTCAGTTTCCGTTTGCCTGTTCGCCGGAGAATCTGCGGCTGGGCAAGGCCATTGACGCTTTCGAGCAGGCCGGGCGCGCGGTGGTGGGCATCCGCAACGACGCAAAAAAACCGCTGCTCGAACGGCTGTTCAAGCCGTTTGCCGCGCAGACAATTTTCATGCGCACCGAATCGGCCGAAATGGTCAAACACGCGCTGAACTCGTTTTTGGCCCTGTCCATCACGTTCATCAACGAAATCGCGCGGCTCTGTGAACGCACCGGCGCGGATGCCAAAGAGGTGTCTGCGGGGCTGAAAAGCGAGGCGCGCATCGGCCCGAAGGCCTATCTCGGTCCGGGCGGACCCTTCGCCGGCGGCACCCTGGCGCGCGACGTGGTGACCTTGAGCCAACTGGCCGAGGCTTGCGGCGAAAAAATTTCCGTCATCCCCGCCATCAAAAAGAGCAACGATTTGCATCGCGGCTGGGCGTTCCGGCGGTTGCAGTCGCGCCTCGGCGATTTGCGCGGCAAGAAAATCGCGGTGCTTGGCTTGACGTACACGACGAACACCGACACGCTCCGGCGCAGTGCGGCGGTGGAATTGTGCCAGCAGTTGGTCGCGGCGGGGGCGAAGGTGGCCGCGTTCGATCCGGCGGCGAAAGCGCTGCCGGTGGACCTGAGTGCCGTCTCGCTCGCGGCTGACCTTCCGGCGGCGCTCACTGGCGCGGAAGCCGTGGCCGTGTGCACCGAATGGCCGCAGTTCCGGCAGGCGGACTGGCCGAAACTTGCTCCGCAAATGCGCCAGCCGGTGTTTGTGGACGCGAACCGTTTTCTCGAAAAGGAATTGAAAAACATCCCCGGCGTGGAGCATCTTTCCGTCGGACGCACTTAATGAAACGACACGAATTGCACGAAGGGCCACGAATCCAATTTGAATTCGGATTGGCGACTTTTCGCGTCAATCCGTGGAATTCGTGTCTATGAAACTTAAAAACCTCAACGCACTCATCACCGGCGGCAGTCAGGGACTCGGAAAAGTCATCGCGGAACATTTCCTGCGCGAGGGCGCAAATGTGGTCATCTGCGCCCGCGGCGAAAAGGAGTTGTCCGCCACGCGCGCCGAACTGGCCGGAAGGTTCACCGCGCAAAAAGTCATTGCCAAGAGATGCGATGTCGCCAATGAAATGCAGGTGCACGAACTGGTGGCCTTCGCGCTGCGCGAACTGGGTTCGCTGGATGCGCTGGTGCTCAACGCCGGCATTTACGGTCCAATGGGGCCGACGGAATCGGTTTCGCTCGAGGAATGGCGGCGGGCGCTGGACATCAATTTGTTCGGCGTGCTGCTGCCCTGCCGGGCGGCGATCCCGCATTTTAAAAGCGCCGGACGCGGAAAGATCATTGTTCTGAGCGGCGGCGGCGCGACCAATCCGCTGCCCAACATCAGCGCCTACGCCGCCTCCAAGGCGGCCGTCGTTCGCCTGATGGAAACACTGGCGGAGGAGCTGAAGGCATTTCACGTGGACGTCAACGCAATTGCGCCCGGCGCGTTGGCGACGCGACTGGTGGATGAAGTCCTGGCCGCCGGCCCGGACAAGGTGGGGGCGGCGTTTTTTGAGAAGAACAAAACCTGGAAGGAAAAAGGAGCGGTGCCGTTGGAACTCGGCGCGAGCCTGGCGGTTTATCTCGCCGGCGCGGAAAGCGATGGCATCACGGGCAAGCTCATCAGCGCCCAATGGGATCCCTGGAAGGATTTGCAGCAGCATCGCGAGGAGCTGGCCAAATCCGATATTTACTGCCTGCGCCGCATCGTGCCAGAGGACCGCGGCAAGAAGTGGAGCGCAAAATGAAATGATTTATGAACTACGCCATCATTGGTTGCGGACTGATTGGGAAAAAACGGCTGGCGGCCATGCCCGCCGGCGCGCAATTGATCGTCGCGTGCGATACAAACTTGTCGCGCGCCGATGACCTGGTCAAACAGGCGAAGAGCGGCCGCGCGGCGGCTGATTTTCACAGCGTTGTCTCCGATCCGCTGGTGGACGTGGTTTTTGTTTCCACACTCAATTCCACGCTGGCGCCCATCACGCTGGCGGCGGTGAAAAACGGCAAGCATGTCCTCGTCGAAAAACCCGCCGCCATCACCGTCGCGGAGCTGGACGAGCTTGCAGCCGCCGCCCGGAAAACCGGCGCGCTCGTCCGCGTGGGCTACAATCACCGATTCCATCCGGCGGCTTTGCAGGCGCTGGAGCTGTTCCGCGGCGGCGCGCTCGGACCGATGATGTTTGTGCGCGGCCGTTACGGCCAGGGCGGACGCCTTGGCTACGAAAAGGAATGGCGCGCGGACCCAAGACTGTCCGGCGGCGGCGAATTGATCGACCAGGGCGTCCACCTGATTGATCTCGCGGGAATTTTTCTCGGCGAATTCACGACTGTGGACGGCCACGCCACAACCTATTTCTGGAAGATGCCAGTGGACGACAACGCGTTCTTGAGCCTGCGCAACGCGCAGGGCAACACCGCGTGGCTGCACGTCAGTTGCAGCGAATGGAAGAATCTGTTCAGCCTCGAGATCTATGGCCGCGACGCGAAACTGCACTGGGAAGGTCTCGGCGGGAGCTATGGCATAGAGCGGCTGACTTATTATAAAATGCTGCCGCAAATGGGTCCGCCGGAAACGACCATCTGGGAGTATCCGCGCGGCGACGAATCATGGAAAATCGAGATGTCTGAATTTTTTGAAGACATCAAGCTCCAGCGCACGCCGGTGCCGGGATTGAAGGAAGCCAGGGCGGCGCTGGCGGTGGTGGAAAAGATTTGCCAAATTGGAAAACGGGAAAACCAAGACTGACAAAAGCGGAAAGCCGGAAAGCGGGAAAGCGAAAACAAAAAAAGGCCGTCGGTACAAAAGCTGAACTGGAAGGCAGAGGTAATTGTAAGCGCTGGAGATTACGAAGCCCGATTTGACATTCTAAACGGTTCCATTATGGTTCCGGCATGGCTGAATACACATTGAAGAACATTCCGGAGGAAATTTACCGGCGCGCGCAGGCCGCGGCGGAACGCAGCTTCCGCTCGCTGAACCAGGAAATCATCCACCGCCTGAACCGGTCATTTGACGCTGAAGATGCCCGCGTGTCCGCATTGCATGCCAAATGGGTGCTGGAAGCGTTGGAGTCGGGACCGGTGCGCCCGTTGAAAATGAAGGACCTGGACGCAGCCTTCGCGCGCGGCGTGTCCCGTGCCCGCAGCCGGAGGCAAGCCGGGTGAAACTGGTTTATCGCCCCCTCTATCTGAGTGACGTGACGGAGTGCGCGGACTTTTTGACAGCAGAGGCCGGCGAAGAAGTCGCGACGAAATGGTATCAATCGCTCAAAAACGCCTTGGCACAAATTCTGAGGAATCCGGAACTCGGCCGCGTCCGACATGATCTCCCAGTGGACGGAATCCGGACGCTGAATTTGAGGAAATATCCGAATTATCTCGTTTTCTACAGACTGGAAGAGAATTCGATTGAGTTGCTGCGCGTCCGGCATGGCATGATGAACCTGCCGGAATTGTTTTCAGCCGGCGACTGATTTGTCCTTCAAATACTCATCCATCGCCTGCGCGGCTTTCTTGCCATCACCCATCGCCAGGATCACCGTCGCTGCGCCGCGCACAATGTCGCCGCCGGCAAAAACGCCGGGAATGCTGGTCTGGCCGTTTTCGTCCGCGACGATGTTGCCCCACTTGTTCAATTTCAATTCCGGGCACGTGGCGGTGAGGAGCGGATTGGCCTTGGTGCCGATGGCCACCACCACGATGTCGCAATCCAGGATGAATTCGGAGCCGGGAATGGGTTCGGGCCGGCGCCGGCCGGAACTGTCCGGCTCCCCGAGCCTCATCTTCTGGCATTTCATGCCCGCGACCCAGCGCTTGTCGCTGCCGATGACTTCGAGCGGAGCGGTGAGAAATTCAAATCGGACGCCTTCCTGTTCCGCGTGGTGAACTTCCTCCGCGCGGGCGGGCAATTCATCGTGCGTGCGGCGATACACGATCATCGCCTCCGCCGCGCCGAGCCGCTTGGCGGTGCGCACCGCATCCATGGCTACGTTGCCCCCGCCGACCACGGCGACACGCTGGCCGTTCAGCACCGGCGTGTCGGCATGCGGAAACTGGTACGCCGCCATCAGGTTGATGCGCGTGAGATATTCGTTGGCGGAATAAACGCCCTTCAGGTTTTCGCCTGGCACGTTCATGAACACCGGCAGGCCCGCGCCGTTGGCAATGAAGATGGCGTCGAAATTCTTTTGCAACTCCGGGATTGTATAGGTGCGGCCAATGACCACGTTGCACTCGATTTTCACCCCGGCTTCCTGCAGGCGTTCCACCTCCTGCGCGACAATTTTTTTCGGCAGGCGGAATTCCGGGATGCCATAGACCAGCACTCCGCCCGGCTTGTGCAGCGCTTCGTAAATGGTCACGTCATGGCCGCGCCGGGCTAGTTGGCCGGCGGCAGTCAGACCCGCCGGGCCGGAACCGACGATGGCCACCCGCCGTCCGGTCGGCCTCGGTTTGACCTGGGGCAACTCGCTGCGATGTTCCCGCGCCCAGTCGGCCACGTAGCGTTCTAGATAGCCGACGCCCACCGGCAGTCCCCTGGCGGTGCGCACACATTCCGCCTCGCACTGTGTTTCCTGCGGGCAGACCCGGCCGGTGACGGCGGGCAGGGCATTGTCGTCGAGCAAACTTTGCGCGGCCTCGGCGATTTTTCCAGCGGTCAGCAAATCGAGGAATTTCGGGATGTTCACGCCCACGGGGCAGCCTTTGAGGCAGCGCGGGTCCTTGCATTGCAGGCAGCGATCCGCCTCCAGCAGCGCCAGCCGCTCGGTGAAGCCCAGATTCACTTCCAGAAAATTGGCCGCGCGGGCGGCGGCGTCTTGTTCCGGCATGGCCTGCCGGGTGATTTGCATCCGTTGTTTGGTGGTGATGCGCGCGGATATATCAGGCATATCAAGTTTGGGCGGCAATTTGTTTTTCCAACCGGCAATTTTCATTGGCGCAGGCGAGCGCCTTCTGCTCAAACTCGCGATAGGTCGCCAGCCGGTCCTGCAATTCGTCGAAGTTCACTTTGTGGGCGTCAAATTCCGGGCCGTCCACGCAGGCAAACTTGGTTTCGTTGCCGAGCGACACGCGGCAGCCGCCGCACATGCCCGTGCCGTCAATCATCACCGGATTCAGCGAAACAATGGTGTGAACGCCAAGCTCGCGCGTGAGATTGGCCACCGCTCGCATCATCGGCACGGGGCCGACGGCATAAACAATGTCCACTTTTTCCGCCGCGAGAATGTCCCGGGCCGCGTCGGTCACAAAGCCTTTGCGGCCATGGCTGCCGTCGTCCGTACACACGACGACCTGGCCGTACCGCTGAAGTTCCTGCTCGAAAATCACCCATTCCCGCGACCGGCCGCCGAGGACGCTGGTCACCCGCACACCGCGCCGGCTCAAGCCCTGCGCGATGGGGTGGACCACGGCCGTGCCGACGCCGCCGCCGATGCACAGCGCGTGGCCGGTCTCGATCATTTCCGTGGGATGCCCCAGCGGCCCGGCGATATCATTGATGAAATCCCCGGGTTTCAGCGCCACCAGTTCGTTGGTGCTTTTGCCGACCGCCTGGATGACCAGCGCGAGGCTGCCGGCGGCGGGATTGGAATCGGCGATCGTCAGCGGGATGCGCTCGGAATGTTCCGCCAGGTGCACAATCACGAATTGCCCCGGCGCGCGGATTTCCGCGATGCGCGGCGCGTGAACGTCCAGCCGGGTGACGTTCGGGCTCAAGGTTTGTCGGGCCAGGATGCGATGCATTTCAACCAAGGATGATGCTTTTGATTAGCCGCCGCTATTCGTGAATTGTCCAATACCGGCTGTTTTTTGAACGCGAATCCGGGTCCAAATTCACCCCGACTCATGGCCCGGACCATGCCGGCCAAGGCTTGGCGCCCGCCGCCGCTTTCTCCAAAGAGATTTTCACCAGCGCCTCCACTTGCGGCAGCGCGGCGGCAACGGCCGGGGAAAGTTCCATGCCCATCGAGCCGAGGCCGCCAATGGAAATGGTGATCAGATTCACTTCCGGCAAGTCGCCCAGCAGCGCGGCCGATTCAAGCAAATCCTTCAAGCCGATATCGTGCGCGGTGAGCGACGGCGGAAAATCGCTGGCGTAGCGCGGTTGAATCAGTGAAACCGTGCCGGCGGGCTGGTCATCCGCCGCGGCGTCAATGAGAATGAGGTGCTGCCGGCCGCGGAATAATCCAAGCAGGTGAAATCCACCCGTGCCGCCGTCCACCAGTTCGGCCTGCCCGGCAAAGCCATTGGCCTCCAGCCGCCGGATGGCCGACACGCCCACGCCTTCGTCACCCATCAGCAGATTGCCAATGCCCAGAATGAGAGGTTCGCACCGCAGCCGTGAACCCGCAGGCTGGATAAGCTGCGCCCCGGCGGGCTGGCTTTGAAGCTCGCGGCTGCTCTCGAAACAGCCAGGGTTCATTTTTTGCTCCGGTCAGCAGGTTTTTCGCTTTTCAAAATGGGATGATATTGCTTCTCAATGAACTTCCAGCCGCTGCCCATCGAGGAGATTTCGCCGCGCCCTTCGACGTAGTCGTGATAAAATACGATATACACATGGACGAGCGCGAACAGGATGAAAAACCACATGAACATGTGATGCCACTGGCGCACCGCGAAGTCGCCGCCCATCAGCGGCACGATCCACGCGAACAGTTTCGGAAACCACGCCTTGCTCATGGCGGCGTAGAGGCCAAAGCCGGTGATGCACTGGAACAAAAACGCGAGAAACGTCATGAAATACGTGAAGCCGGCGACGGCATTGTGGCCGATGGTTTCAATGGGCGTGTTATCCGCCTGCAGCACGTCCACGGCGATGACCTGTTTGATTTCCTTCCACTGCTTTTTGCGGAACGGGATGAAGTTTTTCCAGCTCGCATATCGGTTGCCGACGAAGCCCCAGTAAATGCGGAACAGGAAATTAAAAAAGAAAATGTAGGCAAAGGCAAAGTGGAGGAACCGCACTTTGCCAAACCAATAGGCATAAGACGCCTCGGACGCCTGCTGGATGGCCAGCGGCGATCCAATGAGGTACCCCGTCACGCACAGCACCACCAGGCTGAAGGCGTTCAGCCAGTGATAAAACCGGACGGGAATTTCCCAGACATACACGCGGCCGAGGGTGGCTTTTTGCATAATGCCTCCTAGCCGCCGATGGTGATGCGGTTGAGCGTGCGGCCCTGGGGATCGTACAAATGCACGGCGCAGGCGAGGCACGGATCAAACGAATGAATGGTCCGAATAATCTCCAGCGGCTGGTCGGGATCGGCCACCGGGGTGCCGAGCAGCGAGGACTCATAGGCCGAGCGCTGCCCCTGCGAATCTCGCGGCGATGCGTTCCAGGTCGAAGGCACCACGAGCTGGTAATTCGCAATCTTCTGGTCCTTGATGACGATCCAATGGGCCAGCGCGCCGCGCGGGGCTTCGCTCATGCCCACGCCTTTGGCCTCCGCGGGCCACGTGGCCGGCTCCCATTTCTCGCTGTTAAACGTGCGGGAGTCGCCGTTCTTGATGTTCGCCAGCAAGTCGCCATAAAACTCCTGCGCCCACTGCGCGATCAGATACGTTTCAATGCCGCGCGCCGCGGTGCGGCCCAGCGTGGAAAACAGCGCCGCCACCGGCACGTCCAGCTTCTTGAGCACCATGTTCACGGCGTCCTGGATCTCGCCCCGCCCGGCGCCATAGCCGACCAGCATGCGCGCCAGCGGACCCACTTCCATCGCGTGGCCGTTCCAGCGCGGCGTTTTGAGCCAGGAATATTTTCCGTCCACGTTGAGCTGGTCGTAAGGCGGCTGCGGGCCGGTGTAATTCAGCTTGGTCTCCCCGTCCCACGGATGCTTCGCCGCCGCGTCACCGTCGGCATACTCATACCAAGAATGAGCAATCGTTTCCTTGACCTGCTGCGGGTCGTGCGCATCCACCTCATGGATCTGGCTCAAGTCGCGGTCGAGAATCGCGCCGCGCACAAACTTGAACTTGCTGGGGTCGCCGAAGCCGTTCATGGGCAGATCCCCGTAGCACAGGTAATTCTTCAGCCCGCCGCCAATCGCCCCCCAGTCCTTGTAGAACGACGCCACCGTGAGCAAATCGGGAATATAAACCTGCTCCACAAACGTTTTCGCGTCGGTCATCAGCTTGCCGACGTACGCCAGGCGTTCGGCGTTGATGGCGTTGGACTCGTCCAGGTTCAGCGAGCAGGGCGCGCCGCCGACGAGGTAATTGGGATGCGGATTCTTGCCACCGAAGATCGCATGAACCTTGACAATTTCCTTTTGCCAGTCCAGCGCCTCGATGTAGTGGGTGACCCCGAGCAAATTGGCCTCCGGCGGCAGCTTCATGGCCGGGTGGCCCCAATAGCCGTTGGCAAATATGCCGAGCTGGCCGCTGGCCACAAATTTGGCGATGCGCTTCTGCACGTCGGAGAAGTAGCCGGGCGAACTCTTCGGCCAGTTCGAAATGCTCTGGGCCAGCTCCGAGGTTTTGGCCGGATCGGCCTTGAGCGCGCTCACCACATCCACCCAGTCAAGGGCATGCAGGTGATAGAAATGCACGACATGGTCCTGCATGTATTGCGTGCAGAACATGAGGTTTCGGATAAGCTCCGCGTTGGGCGGAATGACGATGCCCAGCGCGTCCTCGACTGAGCGCACGGAGGCCAGCGCATGGACTGTCGTACACACGCCGCAAGTGCGCTCGGCAAACGCCCAGGCGTCGCGCGGATCGCGTCCGCGCAGGATGATTTCCAGCCCGCGCACCATCGTGCCGGAGCTGAACGCGTCGGTGACGACGCCGTCTTTCACTTCCACCTCCACGCGCAGATGGCCCTCGATGCGCGTGACCGGGTCGATAACGATTCTTTTTGCAGCCATATGCGAGAAAGTTGAGGGTTATGAGTGGGGGGTTAGTTTGATGTGGTCGTTTTGTGGTTTATGCCCAAGCTTAGGATCCGCCTTGTTCCGCGCGCCCGTCTTTTACGTCTTCGCCCGCCTCCCGTTCTCCCATGATCAGATGCCGTTTGCGGATGTTGGTGGAGATCGCGTGCGCCGCAATGCCCACCGCCGTCACCGCCCCGAGCGCGACGCCGACCTTGTCCGCCGTGGTTTCGATGCCGAAACCGGGGAAGTTTGGCAAATGCTGGTAGAATGGGCCGTTGTCCCAGAAATTGCCCTCGCTGCAGCCAATGCAGCCGTGGCCCGACTGGATGGGAAAACTCACCCCGCCGTTCCAGCGCATCACGCCGCAGGCATTGTAAGTCACCGGCCCGCGGCAGCCCATCTTGTAGAGGCAGTAACCGCGCTTGGCGTTTTCATCGTCGAACGAATTCACAAACAGGCCGGCGTCATAATTGGGCCGGCGGTAGCAGGTATCGTGCACGCGCCGCGAAAAAAATGCCTTGGGCCGGCCCAGTCCGTCCAGTTGCGGGATGCGATCAAAGGCCAGCAAGTGGACGATCGTTCCGGTCATCACTTCGGCGATGGGCGGACAGCCCGGCACCTTCATGATGGGCACCCCGGAGATGATTTCGTGAATGGGGGTGGCCTTCGTGGGATTGGGCTTGGCGTTTTGCACGCAGCCGCTGCTGGAGCAACTGCCCCAGCAAACCAGCGCCTTGGCGCCGGCGGCCGCCTCTTTTACGATGTCCAGCGCGGTGCGCCCGCCGATGCAGCAATAGACGCCCCCGTTGGCGGTGGGCACCGAGCCTTCGACCAGCATGAGATATTCGCCCTTGTATTTTTCCATGGTGCCGCGCAGGGCCTCCTCCGCCTGCCTGCCCGAGGCGGCCATCAGCGTCTCGGTATAATCCAGGGAAATTCGATCCAGCACCACGTCCGCCACCAAGGGATGCGAAGAGCGGATGAAAGATTCAGAACAGCACGTGCATTCCTGGAAATGAAACCACAGCACGGGCAGGCGCGGTTTGGTTTCGAGGGCTTTGGTGACCTGCGCCACGGCGCTGGCCGGCAGGCCCAGCATGGCGGTCATCCAGGCGCACGCGGTGAGAAAATCGCGCCGGGAGACGCCCTTGGACTGGGCGTGCTCCCAAATGGTCGGTCGGGAGGAGTTCGACATAAAAACGGTTCGGTTAATGTTTTTAATGCTCTTAATGACTTCTTGGCGACTTTCGTCCCATTTAAAAATCTTTACTAACCATCTTTTGTGATTTTTCGGACAATTTTTGTTTTGTTTAAGATTCGGAGGTCCCGCAGACCGGGCATCAGCTTGACGCTATTCTCGTCTTCACCTCAAAGTTTATGTTTGCGTGAGGCCGACTTTTCTTGCGCTGCTTGAGGTTTCGGGCTAATCATCATCGGATCATGCGCCACCCATTATGTCGCTGTCTGCTGGCGTTCACCCTGACTTTGCCCCTGGCCGCCACCCGCGGCGACGAGGTGTGCGCGGCCTGCGACCATTTGGTTCAGGTCACGGGGGAAATCAGCCATTTCAACGTCCGCGATGACAAACCGATCCAAGGCGCCCCAGCGGGCGGCGAAGCGGCCTACCGCTCGGAAATTTGGGGCAAGAGCTTTGTCATAACTGTGGCGCACTTGCCGGCCGGCAAATACACCGTGGCCATTGGCGAGGCGGAAAACTATTTCACTCAGCCCGGCCAGCGCGTTTTTGACGTGGTCTGCGGCGACACGGCGCTCGTCACCAATTTTGACATCTTCTCGTCTGCCGGCGGCTCCGGCAAAGTCTGCCTCATCACCGGGCTGGTGGAGCACCAGGAGGATTCCCTTCGCGGACCGCTGACCATCACCTTCAATGGCCGGGTGAACCACGCCAAATTCAACACGCTGGAAATTCGCGACACCTCGGGCGCCGCTTTGGTCACGGCCAAGGCTTCGGACTTTGCCGATCCTTTCACCGCCGCCGCCGGCAAAATCCCGGTCGTGACGGGGCCGGAAATCTGGAAGGACCCGGCGCAGACGATGGACGCGCGCGTGGGGGATCTCCTCCGACGTATGTCGCTCGCCGAAAAGGTGCAACAAATCCGCAACACGACGCCGGGGATACCCCGGCTGGGGGTGGCGGCGTATGACTTTTGGAACGAGGCGTTGCACGGCGTCGCGCGCGCGGGAGTGGCCACCGTGTTTCCGCAAGCCATTGGCATGGCGGCCACTTGGGACGCGGCGTTGATTCACTCGGAGGGGGCCGTGATTGCCACGGAAGCGCGCGCCAACAACAACGAATACCGCAAAGCTCACCACGGCGACAGCGACATTTACCATGGCTTGACCTTCTGGTCGCCGAACCTGAACATTTTTCGCGATCCGCGCTGGGGCCGGGGCCAGGAGACCTACGGCGAAGACCCATTTCTCACCGGGACGTTGGGGGTGGCGTTCATCCACGGCCTGCAGGGGGATAATTCGAATTATATCAAGGCGATGGCCTGCGCCAAACATTACGCCGTGCATAGCGGCCCGGAATCGGAACGCCACCGCTTTGACGTGGACCCGCCGGAGCGGGATTTCTACGAAACCTACCTCCCGCATTTTGAGATGGCCGTGCGCGAGGGCCGCGTCGGCGGCGTGATGGGGGCTTACAATTCAGTTTACGGCCAGCCCGCCTGCGCCAATCCGCTCCTGCTTACGGATCTGCTGCGCCAGCAATGGGGCTTCGACGGCTATATCGTGTCGGATTGCGGCGCCATTCACGACATCAGCGCCAATCACCATTTCGCGCCCACGCCTGAGGCTGCGGCGGCGGACGCGGTGAAGGCCGGCTGCGATATTTGTTGCGGCAGCGACTACGATGCGCTGGCCAAGGCGGTGCAAACGGGGTTGATCACCGAGGCGCAAATAGACGTCGCAGTGGCCTGCGCATTGAAAACGCGCTTTCGCTTGGGCTTGTTCGATCCGCCGGAAAAGAATCCGTTCGCGAGCATCGGGATGGACCAGAACGACACGCCCGAACATGAAGCGCTGGCCCTGAAGGTGGCCGAAGAGTCCATTGTGCTGCTGAAGAACGAAGGACTGCTGCCGCTGCACCGGGCCAAAATCAAGCGTCTCGCCGTCATCGGGCTGAACGCGAACTCGCTCCCGGTGCTGGTGGGCAATTACAACGGCACGCCCGCGCGGCCGGTGACGATCTTGGACGGCATCAAGCAGGCCGCCGGCGCGGACGTTGCAGTGGCTTATGAGCCGGGCTGTCCGCTGGCCCTGCGCAAGCAGGGCCAGGACGCTCCGGACCAGGGGCGCTTCGCCGCCGCCGTCTCCGCCGCGAAACAGGCGGACGTGGTGATTTACGTCGGCGGCATCAGCCCCGAACTGGAAGGCGAGGAGATGGCGCGGGCAAACAGTTTTGATGGCTTCAACGGCGGCGACCGGACGCGGATTGAACTGCCTTCGGTGCAGGAGAATTTGCTCGAGGCCTTGAGCGCCACCGGCAAGCCGGTGGTGCTGGTCAATTGCAGCGGCAGCGCCATGGCCCTGCCGTGGGCGGCGAAACACCTGCCCGCGCTGGTGCAGGCCTGGTATCCGGGCGAGCAGGGCGGACGCGCCGTGGGGGCGGTGTTGTTCGGCGACGTGAGTCCCGCCGGACGCCTGCCGGTGACGTTTTATCGCGCGACGGAGGACCTGCCGGATTTCGAAAATTATTCAATGAGCAACCGGACGTATCGTTATTTCGGCGGGCAGCCCCTCTTTGCGTTTGGCCATGGCTTGAGTTACACCAAGTTCTCCTATCAACACGCGAAGTTGAACCAGTCCAAATTTGCGCCGGCGGACACGCTCAAGCCGGCCTTCGATCTGCGGAATACCGGCGGAATGGACGGCGACGAAGTGGCGCAGGTTTATTTCCGCCATGTCAATTCGGCGGTGCCGCAGGCCAGGCTGGCGCTGTGCGGTTTTGCGCGCCGGCATCTGGCGCGCGGGCAGGGCGCCAAAGTGACGGTTGACATTGCGGCTGAGCGTTTTCGCTGCTGGGACACCGTAAAAAAGCGATACGTCGTGGAGCCGGGCGACTATGAACTTCTGATTGGCGCGGCTTCGGACGACATCCGGCTGCGCCTGCCGTTTAAGATTGGCTCTGAATGAGTGAATGTGCGGGTGCCGAAATGGGCCGTCAAACCCGCGACTTTGCGCGTCAATGGCCGGTCGGTGGCCGCCAGTTCATTCCCAGGGACGTTTTTGAAGATTTCCCGCCGCTGGCAGGAAGGCGACACCGTAGCTGTCACTTTGCCAAAGTCGCTGCGCTTCGAATCCGTGGACCCGCAGACGCCGGAGCTTGCCGCGCTGATGTTCGGCCCGATTTTGCTCGTAGCTCTGGCAGACGGCGAAGTGAACTTGCACGGCGACCGTGCGAGGCCGGCGGAGTGGGTCCACCAGCAGGGCGGGGCCTCGCTGACGTTCCGCACTGACGGGGGCCGGGTGTTTCGCCCGTTTTATCTCTTGCGCGACGAGCGCTACACGACCTATTGCCGCGTTGAATAGTGGCTCGGGCGCCCGGGCCGTCGCCCTGCGCTGAATAGCATCAGGAATCATGTATTTGAGAATGGATTTGGCTATTGACATTTGCGGCTCTTTGCGGCAAACTTTTTAAAACATGCATCGGGAAATACCACCTCACCCGGTACCCTCGCGTTTGGGCCAGCGCGAAGTGTCCCCATACCCAAGTTGACTCATCCACTTGTTCGCCCTGTTAGCGGTAAACCATAACCCATGAACAAACCACCCGGAAATATGTCTCGCCAGTCGGAGAGAAACCTGTGATACCTTGTTCCCATCAACCCATCAACCCATCAACCCATCAACCATGAAAACTCCTCGATTCCAGTCCGCAGCGTCTGTCGGCAAGACCATGCGGCGTTTTTTGACCTCAGTCGCGGCATTGGCCGCAGCCGGTTTGGCCAGCCTCCAAGCTCAGACCTTTACGCCCATCCCGCTGACCCCCGCCAGCTTCACCGTTGAGACGGTGATCCCAATCGATTGGACGTACAAATTGAACGCCCAATCCGTATCGGTCACCATAGACCATGGCCCCGCCCTGCAAACTGATACTGTTACGGGCTTTCCGGTGTACTATTCGATTGATTCCGGTGACACGTTCTTCGAAATGGGCATGAACCGCACCAATCTTAATCTCGGCTTGCCCAAGGGGGGCTCCCTGTTTACCAACACAACTTTCAACAGCCACTACTACCAGCTCCCCTACTGGACCAACTGGAACAGCAACTGTATCTGCATCGCTCCATACACCAACAATTTCAACTACAACAACCAGCCTTTGACCGGCGGCCCTTATACGTATCCCACCAACAATCCCTATTATAATCCCAACCTGACATTAAACAATACCAACGGTTCCGGCGGTTTCAATACGAACATTTACACCGCCTTGTCCTTCCTGTGCACCGGTGGCGGCCCCGATGTGGATACCATGAAGATTCAATACGCTGACGGTACCAGTCAAGGCCCGGTCCAATTTTGCGTGCCCAACTGGTTCGTCAATGCCTCTATCTATCCCTCTTCAGGGTGCCCCTCGAACTCATTTGCTTACACCGCCCAGTGCCGGTGTAATCCTGCGGAGAACCAGAATAGCTTTTCCATAAGCGGGGCCGTGACCAGCGGCTCGCGGCTGTGGTCGTTCGACGTGGCGTTGAGCGATACCGGAGCTGCCCCGACCAATGTCATCTTTTACGACGGGCCCAGCAATAACACGGCCGGCACTTTTCATTCCAGCATCATTATCGCCGTCAGCGGCAGCGCCAACCCAGCGGACAATGGCACAATACCGAATACCGGCGTGTTGACCGGCCCGTTTACCCCGAACCCGGTCAGTGGCTATAATGCCGGCTTCGTGGTGGCCAATTCCCCGCAGACCCTGGCCGGTTTGGCGCCGCTGACCGCCACCATGGACAATGGCACCAACCTGGCCGGCGGAGCCAACACCTGGTTCGAGGTCGGCTGGGATGCCGCCGCTCCCACCAATGGGTTTCCAGCCCACGGAACGATTCTGACCAGCGCCGCCAATCCCACCCGCACGTACCAGATGCCCGCGAATTACCACCAAAACACGATGACCCTGATAAATGCCAGCGTAACCAATGCCAACATCACGCCGCAAACTCCGGGCACTTATACGGCTTTCTCGCTCTTGACGTGCGGCGCTTCCATCGGCAGCGGCCACATCGCCACCAACTACATCATTTTGCAGCATAGCGATGGCGTTAACGAATCCAACCTGTTCTTCTGCTATGACTGGTTCGAGACGACCGTGCCCTATGCCTACGCCGCCTATGAGCGCTGCAATATCGGCACCAGCAGCGGTCTCTCCGGCCGGGAAGTTCAGAATCTCGATACCACGGGCGCGAGCCAGGGGGTGCCGAGAATGTTCGAATCGGAATTCCAAATGCAGGACGGAAGCAGTGTGACTAATATCAAGCTGGGCTTCATCGTGGCGCCAGCAGGCAATGCGGCCAGCTACGTCATCGCGGTCAGCGGGAGCACCAATTTCCTTCCCGTGCAGCAGCCGCTTGCTTATACGCCGGCGCAGAACGTGTACGCAGGGCAGACGGCCACCTTCCAAATCGCCCCGGGAATTGGCAGTCTGCCGCAATTCCAATGGCAGTACACCGATGGCTTGACGTTTACCAATAATCTGGCCAACGGGCCGTCGTCCATCCCCGGTTCCACCGCAGTCATTTCTGGGGCCACCACCACCAACCTGACCATCGCCAATGTCGGCCCCGCCGACGCGACCAACCTTTATACTTGCTTGGTCTATAATTCCGCTCCGAGCAGCACCAATAGCGCTCTGGCGGTGCTCTCCCTCCGGGTTTCGACCAATCCCAATATCACCACTCTCGGCGACCAAATCACCGACTTCGGCGCTACTACCCTGCCTTCGCCCGCGGGATTGGGGGTGACCAACGTGATTGACGGCACCTTGACGGCCTACTTGAATTATGGCTCCTCCTCCACCACGGCTGGGCCTTTCGGCGGGCCGGTTGGTTTCATCTTGACGCCGCTCAAGGGCAGCACGGTCGTGAACGCCCTGGTATTTTATGCCGCGGTCAATGCTCCGATCTGCGATCCGGCGGATTTCATGCTGGAAGGCTCCACGGATGGCGGCAACACTTGGGCGACCATTGTTTCCGATGAACCGCTGGCTTTGCCCGTCCAACGCAATCTTTCCACCGGCTATCTGGTCAACATCACCAATCAAGTCCTGCAAGAAGTGGATTTTCCCAACTCTTCGGCCTATACCACCTATCGGGTGACGATTCAGAATGTCAGAGGCGGCGCCTCCGCCAACAGCATGCAGATTGCCGAAGTTCAATTCCTGGGCGCGCAGCAACCCGTCGCGCCAGGCATCCTGGTCCAACCCACCCCGGCCAGCAAGACCCTGATCCAAGGCGGCACGTATGCGACCACAAGTTTGCAGGCCAGCGGGCCCACTCCTGACTACTATCAGTGGTACAGTGTGCTGGCAGGGGTGACGAATGGGATTAGCAACGCCACCAATGCCAGCCTGACCTTGCCTGGCGTCCTGGCGTCCGCTTCCGGCAACTATTTCTGTGTGGTCAGCAACCTCTACGGCGCGACCGCCAGTTCTCTCCTTAGCCTAACCGTCATATCGCCCAGTTCGGCCTACGCCTCCACCATCGTGGGGGAC
>Ga0302320_10006125_pt1 | contig 26782 bp, 22 predicted proteins | sample Bog_T0_3_FD_202130 | JGI IMG/M metagenome (GOLD analysis project Ga0302320, IMG submission 202130) | Peat permafrost microbial communities from Stordalen Mire near Abisko, Sweden - Bog_T0_3 | ecosystem: Environmental > Terrestrial > Soil > Wetlands > Peat | place: Sweden: Abisko, Stordalen Mire...
GCATCACGCACCAAGCGCGTAATTCGTAACGGTCATCGTGAAAAAACAGCAGCGCGTTTTGAACCAGTTGCGCTATTTCCACATCTCGCAACATGCACTCGCCGACACCACGATCCAAGTACTCTTCCAACTTCGTGCGGCGCTCGCGGACGTCTTCAATTTCCAGCAAATGCTCCCATTCGCCGCGACGCGCGACAGGCATGGAATCTTCCAGCCGGAACGTGACAAACTGGATGAGGTTCGGAATATCACAATGCGGCAGATACCCGCGCTCGTGCCAGCCGAGAAAACCCAGGGCGCGCGCAGAGTCGGTCAAAGGATGCGACCACTGGTTCTTATCTTCGACCAAACCGCGAAGGTGTTCGCGTTTGGAACGAGGCGGTGCGGCCATGTCCGTGGTTTAGCAAAAGGTATCTCCGCAAACCAGCCGCAATTGGAGCGCCGGCCTCCGGCACGGCTCGTTGAAATTCACATCACCATCGAGCCGTGCCGGAGGCCGGCGCTCCACCCTCACGCCTTGGCCACCAACTGGCGGAGCACATAGGGCAAAATGCCCCCGTGCTGATAGTAATCAATTTCGATGGGCGTATCAATCCGGCAGCGGACGGGCACGTTCTCCACACTTCCGTCCTGACGCGTGATCCGGAGCGTCAAATCCTGCTGCGGCCGGAGGCTGGCGTCGAGGCCCACGAGGTCGTAGCTCTCGGAGCCGTTCAGCTTGAGGCTCAACACCGTAGTGCCGTCCTTGAATTGGAGTGGCAGCACGCCCATACCCACGAGGTTGCTGCGGTGAATGCGCTCGAAACTCTGCGCCACCACGGCTTTCACGCCGAGGAGGTTGGTGCCTTTCGCGGCCCAGTCGCGCGATGAGCCGGTGCCATATTCCTGCCCGGCAAACACCACCAGAGGCGTGCCGCGTTTCTGGTACTCAATGGCCGCGTCATAAATGGAGACCTTCCGGCCTTCCGGCTGGAGCAGGGTGTCGCCACCCTCCTGCCCGGCCAGCATGAGATTCTTAATGCGGACGTTGGCGAACGTACCGCGCGTCATCACGCGGTCATTGCCGCGGCGCGAGCCGTAACTGTTGAAGTCCTCCGGCGTGACCCCGTTTTCGACGAGATACTTTCCGGCCGGGGAGGTCTTCTTGATGGAACCGGCGGGAGAAATGTGGTCGGTGGTCACGCTGTCGCCGAAAATGGCCAGCGCGCGCGCGCCGCTGATGGGTTTGATGCTGCCGGCGCTCAGGGAAAAATCCCCGAAGAACGGCGGCTCCTGGATATAGGTGGATTGGCGGTCCCATTCATACACGTTGCCGGTGCTGGATGGGATTTCGTTCCATTTCGGATTCTGGGCGGCGAAATCCTGGTAGAGCTTGCGGAAGACGTCGGGCTGCAACGCCGTCTGCATGAGGTCACGAACTTCGCGCAAGCTGGGCCAGAGGTCGCGCAGATGCACGGGTTTCCCATCTTTGCCGGTGCCCAGCGGGTCATTGGCCAGGTCAATATCCACCCGGCCCGCGAGCGCAAAGGCAACCACAAGCGGCGGCGACATAAGGAAATTAGCCTTGATGTTCTGATGCACGCGCGCCTCGAAATTACGATTCCCGGACAGCACGGAGGCGGCCACGAGATTATTCTTGACGACCGCGTCTTCAATGGCCGGGTGCAGCGGGCCGGAATTGCCGATGCAGGTGGTGCAGCCATAACCCACGAGATTGAACCCAAGTTGGTCTAAATAGGGTTGCAGGCCGGTCTGGTTCAGATAATCGGTGACCACGCGGGAGCCGGGCGCGAGCGACGCCTTGACAGTGGAATTCACCGTGAGGCCGTGTTCGACCGCTTTCTTGGCCAGCAGGCCGGCGGCGAGCATCACGGAAGGATTGCTGGTGTTCGTGCAACTGGTGATGGCCGCGATCAGCACCGAGCCGTTGCGCACATTGCCGTCCAGGCGCCGGGCGCGGGTATGAACCGGATCGGGCGTGGGATGTTCGGCCGCCATCTCCCGCTCACTCCCGGCGCTGCCGTTCTTCTGGTCGCCTCCGCCCGGATGAACTTCGCCGCCGGCGGAGACATGCACCGTGCGCGAAAGCTCTTCGGGCTTCATGCCAAATCCATTTTCCGTAACGGGCTTGCTGAAGGCGGCGATGAATTCATGTTTCAACTTCGGCAGTTCAATCCGGTCCTGCGGCCGTTTCGGTCCGGCCACACTGGGCAGCACGGTGGCCAGGTTCAGTTCCAGTTCTTGCGAATATGCGATGTCCCCTTTCTTGGGAATGCCCCACAGGCCCTGCGCTTGGTAATAATTCTCATACGTCTTGACTGCTTCCTCGCTCCGCCCGGTGGCGCGGAGATAATTCGCACATTCGGCGTCGATCGGGAAAAAGCCCATGGTGGCGCCGTATTCCGGCGCCATGTTGGCAATCGTGGCGCGGTCCACCAGGGGCAGTGCCGCCGCGCCAGGTCCGAAAAATTCCACAAATTTGCCCACGACCTTCGCCTTGCGCAGCAGTTGCGTGACGGTCAGCGCCACGTCCGTGGCGGTGACGCCTTCGCGGATGGCGCCGGTCAGATGCACCCCCACCACGTCGGGGGTGAGGAAATAAACCGGCTGGCCGAGCATGCCAGCCTCGGCTTCGATGCCGCCGACGCCCCAGCCCACAATGCCCAAGCCGTTGATCATGGTGGTGTGGGAATCCGTGCCCACCAGCGTGTCGGGATAATACACGCCGCCGGCTTCCAGCACCCCTTTGGCCAAGTACTCCAGATTCACCTGATGCACGATGCCAATACCGGGCGGCACCACCTTGAAAGTGTCGAACGCCTGCATGCCCCACTTCAAAAACTGGTAGCGCTCGCGGTTGCGCGTAAATTCCAGGTCCAGATTGCGCGCCATGGAATCGGCGCCGCCGGCAAAATCCACCTGCACCGAGTGATCCACCACCAGGTCCACCGGCACGAGCGGTTCGATGATCTTCGGGTTCTTGCCGAGCTTGGCCACCGCGCTGCGCATGGCCGCCAAGTCCACCAGCAGGGGCACCCCGGTGAAATCCTGCAGCACAATGCGCGCGACCACGAACGGGATTTCCGCCGTGCGCGTCTCCGTGGGCGTCCAGTTGGCGAGTTCTTTCACGTTCGCCTCGCTCACCTTTTTGCCGTCGCAATTGCGCAGGACGGATTCCAAGACCAGCCGGATGGAAACGGGCAGTTTGGAGACGGGGCCGACGCCGGCGGCTTCCAGCGCGGGCAGCGAATAAAATTGCCCGCGGGTGCCGTTGCCCAGTTCAAAACTTTGCAAGGTGCCAAATAAATTGTGTGATGCGCTCATTTAAAGATGTTGATTTAATTAAAAAACAATCCCAAGAAAATGCGGTCTCCGCGCGGCGGTGTCAAGCGAAGGCGGCGGCGAAGGCGGCGGCTGACAACCGTGCTGGCGCACATAGCTCGCGGTTGCCGCCGGGTATTTTCTGGCAGGAGGGGCGACATTTTTGGGGGTCCAGGATTTTCTATGGCCGGATTTACCCGGATTTAGCCGGATAAACCGGGGCGAAAGGCAGAATTCGGCGGAAAAAGGACGGGGGTGTCCGGTTGAAACGAGCCGTACCGGAGTCTGGCGCTCCGTAGCAGAGTGGCGGCCTCGAACAGCGACGGGAACTTTTTATCAAAAAAACCAAGTTTCTCAGAAACATGAAATGCGGTTTGCGAGCGATTTTTGGCTGGTATCAGAGGGCCAGCGCTTTTTCATACACCGCCAGGAATTGCCGCCCCACGTCGGGCCAGGTCGCCGGTTTGGGGGGACAGGGCAGTCCAGGGGCCGCCTCGTAAAAACGGCGCAGGGCCGCGGCCGTCACGGCCAGGGAATCCGTGACTGGACAGAATTGTGCTCCTTGAGGAAAGGTGCCGTGGGCCCAAGGCAGGTCGCTCAACAACACCGGACAACCACAAGCCACCGCTTCTTCGGCCGAAAGGCTGCGGGTTTCCATGGTGCTCAACAGCACGAAGCCGCGCGCGGAACGGTATCTCCCGGCCAGTTCGCCCCGGTCACTGACCGCGCCTTCAAAGCGGATCCACTGGGGATGGGCCTTGGCCAGCGTCACAAACTTTTGGGCATAGGGGTCTGCCTGGCTGTAAGCTCGCCCGATGATCCACACGGGGGTCTGGGCCGCGACGGCAGCTTGGGCCAGCTCTAAAACGCGTTTACGCTCGGTCAAAGTGGCCGTACACACCAGCCAAGGTCCGCGCGGCACCGGCGGCGAATTGAAAAAGACTTCCTCCACGCCGTTGGGAACCACGTGGGTCTTTTGCGGGTCGGCTCCAAAGAGGTATTCCATCAAATACTTTTCCCAAGGCGTATTGGCGACAAACGCGTCCGCCAGGTGGTACGAATCCCAATTGAAGGAAACGATCAAGCTGCGCGGGGCCAAGCGGGTCAAGACCCGGCAAATACATTTTTGCAGGCGCAGTTGGCGGAGGGAACGCGAACCTTGGTCCGAGAGCAATTCCGCCATGACCACCTTCATTTTCTTGTGGTGGGCAAACCGGATATGGTCCGCCGGCAAGCGCCCGAAGTGATGAATCAGGTCCCCGGTTTGGGTTTCATCCCACCAGCGCAGGGGTTCCACCACAACGCCCAGCCCGCGCACAGCAGCCATCGTCTGCTGCATCTGGATGGCGTGGCCGCCATGGGCCAGGCAAAACGGCAGATTACAATTGGTCAAGATTCTCATGGTTGAATCGGTTGGCTGGCGGGCTCAATCCGGCAGCCGGCAACGGAATAATACATATCTTCGCCCGAGGGGAAAAGCCAACGCAGCCAATCTCCGCTCAACGGGGGGCAGTGTCCTAAGTTGCAGAGCGCTGGTCTCCTGGCCCGGCTCGATGGCGCGTATTTTGAAACGAGCCGGGTCGGGAGACCGGCGCTCCATTTCCAAGTCAGGACACTGCGCAACAGGGTTGAAGCTTGCCAGTCACGGAGTGGATGTCTAGCTTAGACCCGCAAGAACCAGCACGCATCATCTGTCAACATTATGGAGATCGAAGGTCAATTAAGCCCCACCGAGCGCCAGCTAATCACGGACGCCATCTGTGGTGCAGTCAAGAAACCGGTCGTGGCCATCGAGGTCGGCACCTGGCTGGGTGGCGGCAGTACGCTCCACATTCTCCGGGCGCTGGAGCGCAATGGGACCGGCCATCTGTGGGGGATTGAGGTGGATCGTTCCATTTATGAACGGATGCTCGCCAACATCCGTGCCGCCGCCCCACTGGAGGCCAAGCGGTTTACGCCGTTGTTCGGTTTCTCGCAAGACGTGCTCAAACAGTGGAAACGGGAGCAGCCTGCAAACACCTTGGTGGATTTCTGCTTTCTCGACGGCGGCAACAATCCCCGCGAACAAATCGAAGAATTTGCGCTGCTCGATCCGCTGCTGCCGGTGGGCGGACAATTGATGTCGCACGATGCCAATATGCGCAAAGGGCGTTGGCTAGTGCCTTATGTGTCCCAACTGGACAACTGGGAGTCCGAACTGCACGGCGGTGGAGAAACCGGTCTGTTCCACGCCAAGAAGATCGCCGCCCGGCCTTCAGCGTCCTCCCTGCGCGCCGCCGAGAGGCACTTGTTCCAGCAGAAGTGCCAGCCAGCGGAAATTGCCGCCTCGTATTTGCCGGCTTCCCTCTGCCGCTTCGCATTGCGGCTGCTGCCGCGGAAGTACTCCAGCCAGTTGGCGGAAGGACGAAACAAGAATTAGGCGGCATGAGCGCCCCTGCCCATCTCGAGGTTCCGAAAGCCGGACGTCAGGCGTTCCATCACTTTTCGCCGGCGGAAAAAATCGCCGGCGCGCTCGCGGACTTGAAAATCCGTTTTTTCCCACGCCGAGTGCTGGTGGCAGGGCCTTATGTCGGCGAGTTTGGCCATGAATTAATGGACTGGCAACCGTGGGTGCGCGCGCAAGTGGGCCGTTACGCGGAAGTGCATGTCATCACGTATCCGGGGCGCGATTATCTTTATCCTGGCTGCCGGGTGCATACCCACGAGGTCGCACTGGAAGCGGCCGGCTACAAACACGGTTGGTTCACCCCAGCGGAACTGGAGGCCATGGCGCGAAAAAAAGCGGCCGAACTGGGCTTGGTGAATTATGACCTGATGACCGCGCTGAACATCTGCACAACGTATCACCAGCGGTTCCTGCTCCCGGCCAAATTTGAATTGCTCGGGCGTCCGCCGGCGGCGGACGAGATCCGCGACGTCGCTTTTCACTTCCGCCAGGTCAAAAAAGCAGGCCCCGACCAGACGCGGAATTATCCGCTCGAATCCTGCGACCAGGTGGTGGAATTCTGCCGGCGACGGAATTTGAGTTTCTTTTGCATCGGCCATCCCCGTTATTCATATTGTCCGCCCGGCGTGGAGGACCGGCGGGCGGAGGATCTGGCGACCAGTGTGGCCGCCATCCGCTCCGCGCGGCTGCTGGCAGGCGAATTGAGCGGGCCGATGCATCTGGCCCAGTTGTCGGGGACGGCGATTCTCATCTGGGCGGATGGCCAGTGGCGGCTGGATAATTGCGACCGGTGGAACGTTTTCCGCGTGCCAACCTATATTGTGGCCAACGACACCCATCGGCCGAAAGGAGAAGACGTTGGCCAGAGAATCCTCGCGGCCCTGGCTGATTTGCGGCAGCGCACGAATCATTTTTCCAAAGCCGCCTACACCCTCCCACGATAGCACGACATGCGCATTGTCATCCTGACCACCGACAATCGTGAGCCGCACAAGGACTACCGCAATCCGGCGCCCCACTTTGGCACCGCGCCCGCCGCGCTGTTGCAAGGGCTGGCGCTGATTCCTGAAATCGAAGTACACGTCGTTTCCTGCATCCGCCGGCCCGTTCAGTCGCCGGAAAAAATCGCTCCGAATATTTTTTTCCACAGCCTTGTGGTTCCCCAAATCGGCTGGATGAAGACCTTGTTTCAAGGTTGCATCCGGGCCTCTCGGGCAAGAATCCACGAAATTCGCCCGGACCTCGTGCATGGTCAGGGCACAGAGGCCGACTGCAGCCTCAGCGCGGTCTTTTCCGGCTTTCCCAACATCCTGACGCTGCACGGCAACTTGCGGCGCATTGCCAAGCTGAACCAGGAACGACCCTTCTCCTACCTGTGGCTCGCCGCGCGGCTCGAACACTTCGTGTTACCACGCACCCAGGGCGTCGTGTGCATCACGAACCACACCCGTAGTCTGGTGCAAATCCTGGCCCGGCGCACCTGGGTGCTGCCGAATGCGGTGGACCAGAGCTTTTTTGCAGTGCAGGGCGTGCCGGATGCTTCCGAGCCGCCCATTGGCTTGTGTGTCGGCACCATCTACGCGCTGAAGAACCAGAATGATTTCATTCGCGCCCTGGATCCTCTGGCGCGTACACTCCAATTCAAAATCCTCTTCGCTGGCGAAGTGGCTCGGGATGCCTACGGTCAGGAATTTCATCGGCTCATTTGCGAACGGCCCTGGTGCGAACACCTCGGGTTTCTCAACCGTACACAGTTAAAGGCCCGGCTGGCCACGGCCTCCTTTGTGGTGCTGCCCACCCGCGAAGATAACTGCCCCATGGTGGTGCTGGAGGCCATGGCTGCGGGCGTGCCGGTGCTGGCCTCTCAGGTCGGCGGCGTTCCGGATCTGATTGTGCCGGAAAAAACCGGCTTATTTTGCGACCCGGCGCGGCCGGATAGCTTTCGCGAAGGAGTCGCCAGATTCTTGGGCGATCGTGCGTGGGTGCAACAACTGGCCGCAGCGGCGAAAGCCGAAGCCTTGCGCCGGTTTCATCCCGAAGTCATCGCCCGGAAACATCTGGAGATTTACCGGCAGGTGTTGGCGACCGCGGGCGGGCGGAGCGCGAGGATGAGCCGTGTTACTAATTACTAATATTACCATTATGCCGCACCTCAACCCGAATTCCGAAGCTCGAAACCCCGAAATCCGAAAGAAATCCGAAGCCCGAAATCCGAATCAGAGGGTGGCTGCGAGAATCCAACCGCACTCATCCAGACTGACGGACCATTCAGTTCGGCCGTTGGATACTGGGCGGCTTGCGGTTTCGCGTCCTGGACTGCGGCGCCAGAGCGCAGCGACGACGGCGTTTGCGCACAGGCGACGCGCCATCGAACCCCTAAAAGCCCCTGTTCATTCGAAGGCGGCGTGGCGCTTCGCTTCCCGCCGCAGTCCAAGACGCTTTGCAACCTACAGTGCGGATTTTGCCAGGCGAAGTGGCTGCGGGTCTCAGACCCGCGCTCCGTCCGTGATATGAAAATGGGCCACAAGCCGATCCGCCTCGCTTTTTCTGCATGAAATCCACGATTTTCATTACCGGCACGGGCACGGGGGTCGGCAAAACGGTATTGACCGCGCTGCTGGCGGAATTCTTCCGCAGCCGCGGCCTGCGCGTGGCGGCGCTCAAGCCGGTTTGCTCCGGCGGCCGCGAGGACGCGCGCCGCCTGCACGCGGCGCTCGGCGGGGCGCTGACGTTGGACCAGATCAATCCCTGGCATTTTCGCGCCGCCATCGCCCCGCTGCTGGCCGCCAGACAAGAGCGCAAGCGCGTGACGCTGGCACCGGTGCTAGCACACGTCCGGCAAGTCAGGCAGCAATTTGAGGTGGTGCTGGTTGAAGGCGCGGGCGGCCTGCTGAGCCCGTTGGGAGCCGGTTTCAATTCCCGCGATTTGATCTCCGCTCTGGAGGCCACGCCGATCGTGGTGGCCCCGAACCAACTGGGAGTGGTGAACCACATTCTGTTGACGCTGGAGGCCCTGCCGGAAGTGCTTCGCCACCAGGCCAGGGTGGTCCTGATGTCGCCGCCTAAGCCGGATGCAGCGATGGCCTCAAACACCCGGCTGCTGCGGCAATTATCGGTTCCAAATCTCTGCGCTCTGCCGTGGCTCGGCCCGGGTTTTTCGGAGAGCGAGGTTTTGCTTAAGCCGGAAGTGCGAAAGACACTTGCGAAGCTCGTGGATTGACCAACAAGGCGTTGCGCGTTCGCGAGAGGCGCTTGTCAGTCGCGCCAGCGTCTGGAGTGCGGTGGCTTTAGCACCGCTGTGACGCGAGCACAGCACTTCCTCGGTTCGTTGGCGCAGCGCGCGCACGACAGCGGCGGTGAACACGCCGCACTCCAAACGCTGCGCGAGGTCCGAAGGCGCTCGTCAATCGCGCCAGCGTCTGGAGTGCGCCAGCCCTCTCACGCTTTTGGGGCGGGCGAGACGGCAGCGGATATGCGATGGCTTCCGTGCGTCCGAAAGCAGCGGAGGGCCGCCGCAGTCCAAGACGCTGTGCGCTCGCGGGAGCCTGCGGCATTCGCGCCAGCCCAAGAAACGCGATTGGCATCAACCCCCGTTTCGTTGATTTGTAAGCGAAAGGACGAGCCACGCTTTTTCCGGGTGGCAGGGATGCCACCCTCCACGTCAGGCAGGGATGCCTGACGCTACCCGCTGAAATCAACCCAAAAAAACCTGCGAACGGGGTGGAATTGCTATTGCCGCCGGTTTACTGGTTGGCGTAGATTACGCAGTGTCAAGCGATCTGGCCCGAAAGGGCGGCTCGATTTCTTGCAAGCCAATGTAAATGTAAATGAATACTGTAAATCCCGCGACGCTGCTTCGATCGCTGATCGTCTATGCGTTCATCGTGCCGATCGCCATCCTGATGGGCTACCTGCTGGCGAACCAGATGGACTACCAGTCCCTTGGTTTTATGACGGTGCTGGGGTCCCTCATGGTGTTCCCGCTGTTGATGAAATGGCATTATCCGCTGTTAATCTTCAGTTGGAATCTTCCCGCCACGCTGTTCTTCTTGCCCGGCCACCCCACTTTTTTCACCTTCATGGTGGTCGTGAGCCTGGGCATTTCCGTGCTGGAACGGATCCTGGACCGGAACCAATCGTTCGTGCCTGCCGCCTCCGTCCGCTGGCCACTAATTGCCTTCGTGGCGGTCATCATCATCACGGCGAAATTGACCGGGGGGTTCGGGCTTCGGTCCATGGGTTCAAACGTCTATGGCGGCAAGAAATATGTTTACTTGATCATCGGCATCCTGAGCTTCTTTGCCATCACCGCCCGCCCGATTCCCAAGAACAAGGTGAACTTTTATATCACGCTCTTTTTCGCGGGCGGTTTTTTTAATTTTGTTCAAGATATTTACCCCTTTGTCCCGACGCCCTTGCAATTCATCTTCCTGGTGTTTCCGCCTGCGGAAAACGTAATGGATACTGCCGGCAACGCGGCCGTGGTGCTCGGTAAGACCCGGTTGGGCGGGGTCGCTGCCGCGGCTTGCATGGTCTTTACCTGGATGCTGGCCCGGCATGGTTTTAAGGAAAACTTCCTGACCGGAAAACTTTGGCGACCGCTGTTGATGGGGTTGATGTTGGCGGCGATCTTTCTGGGTGGCTTCCGCAATAACGTCATCGGGGTGGCACTCATCGTGGGCTTGCTTTTCTTCCTGGAAAAAATGTATCGCACGGGCGCCATGCTGGCGGTGCTCTTGGCGACACTCCTTGGGGGTGCGCTATTAATCCCGCTGGCGCCACATCTGCCCTTTACCTATCAGCGGGCGCTGGCGTTCTTGCCCTTGGATCTGGATCCGGAGGCCCGGCTGGATGCGGACGCTTCCACCCAATGGCGGCTGGATATGTGGGACGCGTTGCTGCCAGAAGTCCCCAAGTACTTGCTGCTGGGGAAGGGTTATGCCTTCTCCCAGCAAACTTTTAATGATTACATGGGGAACGCGGCCACATTCAAGAGGGTCCTCGACGCCGGGGAGGATCCCCTGGCCTTGTCCAGCGATTTCCACAGCGGTCCGCTCTCGGTGGTGCTCTCTTTCGGCATCTGGGGCGTAGTGGTCTGGTTGTGGTATTGGGCGGCGGGTTTTTATGTGATTTGGCGCAATTACCATTATGGGGACCCGGACCTCCGGCACGTCAATCTATTCTTGTTTGCCTGGTTTATCTGCATGTGTTTCAGCTTTATGTTTATCTTTGGCGGTGTGGTGGAAGATGTAGGCCACTTTGCGGGCGTCATCGGCTTGAGCCTGGTCATTAATCGTGGCGTCAGGCACCCCAGGTCCTTCTCCCAGCCAGCGCCGGCCAAGCTCCCGGCACCTGCCGAAGGCCGGTTGGAATTTCCGGAACAGCCAGTGTATCCAGCTTAGGAAAAGCAGAAATGGGGAAAGCAGAAAGCAGAAAGCAAAGGCCAAACCAGAAATGGGGAAAGCAGAAAGCAGAAAGCAAAGGCCAAGACTGTCCGTTCATAATTTCTGCTTTCTGCTTTCTCAATTTCTGCTTTTCCTTATGAGGCCCAAGCTGCTCATTCTGGAACTATGGGGATTGGGCGACTTGGTGATTGCCACGCCCTTCATCCGCGCGGCGGCTGAAAAATACGCGGTGACCGTCCTGGCCAAGCCATTCGCAGGGGAAATGCGGCAACGCTTCTGGCCGACGGTGGACGTGGTGCCCTTTACCGCGCCTTGGACCGCGTTCCGATTCCGGGCCAAATACGGTTTCTGGCTCTGGCCGTGGCCGAAGCTGCTGCGCTTGCGCCGCGAATTGCGCGCCAGGAATTTCGCCTGCGCCGTTTCGGGACGCTGGGATCCGCGGGATCATTTCTTCCTCCTGACCAGCGGCGCCCGCGAACGGCTCGGGTTTCCCCGCTGGAACAGCCAGCACTTTCTCACCCACCCGCTCGCGCGGCCCGATCCGCTGGCGCATCGCACCGAATACTGGCGCGTCGCCGGCTCAGCCTTGGGTTTGGTCCTACCGCCCAGGACGGAATTCTTCCCCACACCCAGTCCGCGGTCGGCGGTGGTCTTGATTCACTCAGGCGCCCGGCTGCCACTGCGCGTTTGGCCGCTAAAGAACTTCCAGGAAATCGCGCGGAGGCTCCGGCAAGAACAATATACCGTCCAGATCGCTTGCGACGAGGACCAACGCGACTGGTGGCGCGGCCAGGGCGAGAACGTGGCCTGTCCCCGGACCGTCACCGAATTGCTCGCCTGTCTGGATCAGGCGGGCATATTCATCGGCAACGACTCTGGTCCCGGCCACCTGGCGGCGGGTTGCGGACTGCCCACGCTGACGCTGTTTGGCCCGCAACTGTTTGAATGGTTTGCACCGCTGCACCCGGCGGCGGAATGCATCGAAGGGAAGGCATGCCCTTACAAGCCGTGCTCGGATTACTGCCGCTATGACACGCCGTTCTGTTTGTGGCAGATTTCCGTGGAGGAGGTTTGGCGGCGGGTGGCCGCATTTGCGGGGCGTCATTTGCCGGCGCCAGCGTGGCACGATGCGTGATGGGCGTGGCACGACAAGGATTTTCCTCGTTGAACTTCCGAATCGTAGGCTCCGTCCTCACCTAGCATTTTGTCGAGGTGCCGGCCATCAATCTGGGCCACCGTTTGACCAGGAAAATACGGCTCCATTTTCAAACCTAGCCCGCGTGGTTCTTGCCTGAAGCCAAAGCGCGCTAAAAGCTTTTAATTCCAGCCCGTTGCTGGCAGGCTAATCGCCTGATAATGAGCCGGTCGAAAAGAAAATCAGCGCTTCCCGCGCCCAGTGATGTAAACGCGGTTCATTCGCGGCTCAGCGCTCACGGTTCTCGCCCGCTTAATCTGGAATCAGCATGAACCACGGCCCGCTTAAAGAATTGCTGCTCCAACACCGCCCTGAGTTTTGGGCGCAATTGCAAGCCTTGACCCGCTCGGCTCGTGATTTTGAGGAACTGTTCTTCCTTTCCTCGCTTCGCAAAAAGGCTCACGCACGTGAATTGTCGCCGATGAAACCGCCACCGGCGAAGCTTCGGCTCGCGATGCTGGGCGGATACAGTCTGTATCCGCTGCGCGAATTCATCGAACACCTTTGCGAAGTGGAAAGCCTCCCGATCGAACTCTGGCAGGGCGACTACGACAATTATGTTTCGGAAATCATGGATGACGGCAACGAATTGCATGCCTTTGCGCCCCAAGTCGTTTTTCTACTGCCGGCGGAACGCCGCTGCGTTTACACTGGCAAACTGACGGATCCACGCTCCTTGGCCCAAACAGCAGCGCAGCACGTCGTGGATTCGCTCCTGGAACTGACGCAAAAAGCCCACGAAAAGACAGGCGCGGAGATCATTACCACCAACTTTATGCTGCCCGCACGGCACGACCTTGGGGCGTTTCGCGCACGCACGCTAGGGTCCGACTGGAGCTTTCGCAAATGGGTGAACCTGGAGCTGGGTCTGGCAGCGCCCCCCTATCTGCACATCTGTGACTGGGAATTTCTGGCCCATCGTCTCGGGGGACTGGCGGCGTGCGACGAACGCTCGTGGTTTGAAAGCAAACAACCGGGTTCGCCGGCACTGTTGGTGGCCCTGGCCCGCGAAGCCGCACAGCTCATCCTTGCGCTTAGACGCGCGCCCAAGAAAGTCCTGGTGCTGGATCTGGATAACACGCTGTGGGGGGGCGTAGTGGCGGATGACGGCTTGGAAGGCATCGAACTGGGCGACACCTCGCCGCGCGGCGAAGCCTTCAAGGCGTTTCAAAAATATATTGCGTCCCTGAAACAGCGGGGCGTCCTGCTGGCCGTGTGCAGCAAGAATGACTTGGCCAGAGCGGCGGAGCCATTTGAAAAACACCCGGACATGGTGTTGAAAATGGAGGACTTCGTTTGCTTCCAAGCCAACTGGGAACCCAAATCGGAAAACCTCCGCGCCATGGCCTCCGAATTGAATCTGGGCCTGGACAGCTTGGTGTTTGTGGATGACAACCCGGCGGAGATCGAAATTGTCCGCCAATTCGTGCCGGAAGTGACCACGATTCTGCTTGGCCCGAACCCGTCGGACTACGTGGCGCAACTGGCCGACTGCCGGCTGTTCGAGCCGCGCAGCATTACCGGTGAAGACGCGGAGCGCACGAGCCAGTATCGTTCCGCGGCGCAACGCCAAGCGCTCGAGGCGTCGGTCACGGACATGGCAGCCTACCTGGAAACGCTGCAGATGGAGGCGATCATCACCGAATTTACGCCGGTGGACGTGCCGCGCCTGTCGCAGCTCATCAATAAAAGCAACCAGTTCAATCTGACCACCCGGCGCCGCAGCGAAGCCGAGGTCATCGCCGTGATGAATGCCCCAGAGGAAATCGGCTTTTCTGTGCGGCTCAAGGACCGATTTGGCGATCACGGCTTGATTTCCATCGTCGTCGGCACACACGCCGGCGAGACCTTGCAGATTGACACCTGGTTGATGAGCTGCCGCGTTTTGAAGCGCGGCGTGGAAGCAGAGGTCTTAAATGAACTTGTGCGGCTGGCCAAAGTCCTCAATTGTCAGCGCCTGCTGGGCACCTTCCTGCCGACGCCCAAAAACGAAATGGTGCGTGATTTTTATGGGCAGATGGGATTTACTTTGACCATCGAATCCGAAATGAAGCGGGAATTTGAATTGCGGCTGGAAAATTTCCAGCCCATTCCAACGAAGATAAAAATCGCGCGCCGCGCTTATGAACATTGGCATGGATGATAATGGCGCGGGCGTTGCGAATGGCAACCGAGGCGCACGGACGGGGCGCGCAGGCCGCCACCAGAACACACAGGCGAAACGCCTGTGCCACTTTTATGAACCAAGCTGAAGTCATCACCCAATTGCAGACCATTTTTGACGCTGTGTTTTTAGAGCCCGTCGTGCTCACGCCGGCCATCAGCGCCAAGGACGTGCCGGAATGGGATTCCCTCATGCACATTTCCTTGATGGTGTCGGTGGAGAAGGCCTTCAACGTGCGGTTCCGGGTAGGCGAAGTGGAGAATGCGAAGAATGTGGGAGAATTTGTCAATCTGATTATCAAACGCCAGTTGGAACCGTGATGCGGCCGGCCTTTTCCTCCACCCAACAAGCGGCGGCATTCGCGGGGTTGCTCCTGGTCGTGCTATTTTCTCCGGTTCTGGCCGGGAAAAAATTCTTGCCGCCGCGCGAGCAAAGTTACGCGATGCAAGCTTGGGACAACGGGCCGTATCCGTGGCTGCGTCAGCAGATTTTTGATGAGACAAACGACATCGACCTCGCTTTTGTAGGCTCCTCCTTAATGATGTGGGACCTGGACACGCCGTATGTGCAGTCGAGGCTGAGTGAAAAGCTGGGGCATCAGGCAGTCGTTCGTTCGATTTGTTGGGGTGGGACTGGCTATGATGGTTTGTATTTTATCGTTCAGGACTTGCTGGCGCACCGAAAGGTTCACGTGCTGGTCTTCTATGACGAGGACAACGTCTTTAAGAATTATCGCAACCCCCAAGCATCGCTTTGGTTTCGTTTCGGCGACAACGCGGATGCGCTGGCAGGTTTGCCCATTGGGGAGCAAGCCCTGTTCTATTTTTCCGCGATCATTGGAATACCCCGCAATCTGTTGGCACAGCTATCCCCCGTGGTGCCGGCGGCGCTGACCTCCGCCCAGCCCAATTATATGGAAAAAATGTTCCATACGCCCAATCCTGCGGCCCGGCTGGGCTCAGTCGCATCCGAGCTCGGATGCACACCAGCCGCTGACGGCCAGGGGTTCGTGCCATTCACACCGCCGGCGCGGTACCAGCAGGACGAGGTGTGCGTTTATTCAGCGACGAACCAAAACGGTTTTCTATTCTTGAACGAACCATTGCCAGCGTGGCAAGAACATTTCGCCCGAAAATTCGCTGAACTGGCGGGCCAGCGTGGTTGCAAATTGGTTTTGCTGAGTCTTCCCCAGTTGGATACAAACAGACCCCAAGCGTTGCGGGAAAGAGCATTTTGGCCGGCGGTTTTGCATAATAATTTGATCATGCTTGGCGTCCCGCCGGCCCGGTTATTTGCCGGATTAAGCGATGAGTCCATTTACCGATTATACGCCAATGCCGGGCACCGGAATAATGCCTACGCCTCGCATTTCAACCGCAATGGCCAGCAGTATTTTACCCGGCTAATGACGCCGGCCCTATTGCAAATATATGAAACTTCGACAAATCGTTGAGCGCACCGTTTATGCGCTGATCGTGGGGCTTTCGCTGGTGGCGCTGTGGCTGGCACTAAACGTGCCCGCGAACTTTCTGAACGCGCGGGTGGTCTATCAGGGTTTCTGACACATGGACTCAATTCAGGTTCTAACTGGCCTGTTGGCCTACATCGTGGCGGGAAGATTGGTCATGCGCTGGTTTTCCGGCAGTCCGCGTGAATTTCTTTTCGCTGTTTTGAACCTGGTTGGCGTTTGCTGCCTCGTTTTTGGTGGCAGCCATGAACATTTTTTGGTCCGCTTTGTCGCTTATGTGGCGCTCATTGCCGTTTTGTTTCTCGCGGTGCGCCTGTTTGCGGGTGGCCGCGGCGGGTGGCCATGGCTGGCGTTTTCCGCGCCCATTGCGGCCCTGATCGTTGTCCGCTATGTGCCCGGCGAAGTTTATGTGGGCTTGGGACACGCACTGGGTACTAGCTGGCGCGGTCCGCCGCAGATGATCGGCCTCTCCTATCTGGCCTTTCGGTGCAGCCGCTTGGTGCTCGAAATCCGCAATGGGGTGGTGCAAAAGCCGAACTTCCTCGAATACCTTAACTTTGCTTTTTTTCTGCCGACGATGCCGGTGGGCCCCATCAATACCTACGCCAATTTCCGGCGCGGGTTTGCCGCGCAACGCTACAACATTCCCATCGGCCGCGCGGCACTGCGCATCCTGGTCGGCGCGGTCAAGTACCAATTTCTCGCCAACTTGTGCAACCAACTGACCTACTCCGGGCTGCTGCTGGACGACCATCCCCACCATTGGCTGGATTTGCCGGTGGCGATGTTGTTTTATTATCTGTATCTTTATTTGAATTTCTCCGGGTTTTGCGACGTGGCCATCGGCGCGGCGGCAATCATCGGCCTGCCGGTGCCGGAAAATTTCGAAAATCCGTTTGCCGCCCGCAATGTGAAGGATTTCTGGAATCGCTGGCACATCACGCTTTCCAGTTGGATGCGGGACGTAGTGTTCTCGCCGCTCTCAAAATTCCTCGTCGGCAAATTCGGCCTCCAACGCGCGGACCATGCGATTGCGCTCACCATCACGATCGTCTTTCTGCTTGTGGGCCTCTGGCATGGGGCGGGCTGGAATTTCGCCGCCTTCGGCGCGACACACGCGCTCGGCGTGGTGACCAATCATTACTACACCATTTTTCTGAAGAAAAAGCTGGGCCGTGAAAAGTTCAAGGCTTACAACGAAAACCGGTGGATTCGCGCTGGGGCGGTGGGGCTGACCTTTTGTTACTGCGGGGCGAGTCTGATCTTCTTCGCGAACACGTTTCCGCAAATCACCGAGATTTTTTCCGTGCTGCGGTGAATTTGGTTAGCCGCCAAAGGCCCCAAAGGCTCAAAACTCCAGTAACCACAGACTGGCTACGCCAGCGCCAGCGCGGCGATCGGAGACAGGTGAACACAGATAAAGACCGCTGGGTAAAGCGCCTGGCCCGTAGCGCCGACTGGCAGACTGCTGTATCGCGGATTGATAATCCGCAGGTTGCAGCGCAGAACGGATCCATCCAACTATCAATCAGCGAACCGAAATTCGGCCGGCCCATCGTGAAAGCAATGGCTGCATAGCGGCCATGTCCACCCTTGGGTAGCGAAAAAATGGCGTAAGCAAACAGAAATTGGTCGCCATTGACTGTGGGCCAAAAAGAGTCCATTCTTGGATCGTGAGTTATCCGTTGACCAGCGAACTGAAGCGGCGCACGGGAAGATTCTGGATGCCGCTGCCCGCAAACCGCAATTTGTCATGCGAGCCGGTGAGCTGTTCGTTATCACGAAAGTGAACGCGAATGCCATCCTGCTGGCGGCGGCGGAGCAGGCCGCTGGGTTAAAGGTCGCGCGCCCGGGTCTGGCGGCTGAAGAGCGCCACCTCCGCAACGCCATACTGAGGAATCTTGATGATGCCGAAGGTTGGTGATGTTTTTTGAGGTCATTCGGTGGACATTGGAACTCTAGAATTTCAAGGTTATGACCAATCCGCCTCTGAAATTTCACCGTTTCGGCCTCGCCGTTTGCCAACAGGGCGACGCGCGCGATCCCGAAAAGAAGGAAATCTTCATCGCGGTGGGCTGAATTGAAAATGGGCCAACCAGATTACAACGAACTGCACACCCATCATTTCCACGAAATTGCCGTGGGGATGGAAGCGTCCCAAAACTATGTGATTACGCCCGCCGTGTATGAGCACTTTCTGGCCGCGTTTCATGACGCCAGCCCGGTGCATGTGGATGAGACTTTCGCAAAGTCCCTCGGATTTTCGGGAAAAGTCATGCACGGCTCGCTGTTAAATGGGTTCGTTTCACATTTTGTGGGGATGCGTTTCCCCGGCCGGTTCAGCCTGCTGCTGTCTGCTGATCTGCGTTATTTGCAGCCCTCGTATCTGGGAGACACCATTCACTTGGAGGCTGTGGTCAGCCAAAAAATGGAGGCGCGCAACATAATTGTCCTGGATGCCACACTGGCGAACACCACGCGCGGGCACTTGGCGGCGCGCGGGCGGCTTCAAATCATGCTCAAGGAGGGCGCTTGAAACGCACCGTCATTGTCACGGGCGGCACCAAGGGCTTGGGCCGGGAAACCGCACTGGCTTTCGGACGCGCAGGATACTCCGTGCTGGCCTTGTATTCCGCGGATGAAACTGCCGCCCGCGAACTCCAGGAAGTGATGGCGGGAGCGAATATCTCCGGTTGGGCGCTGCGGCATGATGTGTGTTCGGAAGAAGCTTCGCTCTGGAAGCGGCCGGAGATCCAAGAGGCGGACAATTTGGTTCTGGTCAACAACGCCTGCGCCGCATTTTCCCCCCGGCCCATGCACCAGCATTGCTGGCAGGATTTCGAAAAAAGTTTTCTGGTAGCCGTCAAAGGCGCATGGTCGTGTTCGCAGCCGTTAATCCGGCTCATGCTCAAAAAAGGGGGCGGGGTCATTGTTAATATCCTGACCTCGGCCATCGAAGGCCCGCCGCCGAAAGGATTTGCGGCCTATCTCACGGCCAAGCAAGCCTTGCATGGTTTCACCTTGGCCTTAGCGGCCGAATACGCGGCGCGAGGCCTCAAGATTTTCAGCGTGTCGCCCGGCTACATGGATACACACTTGACGCAGCAATGGGACAACCGGTTGCGGGAAACCATCCGCGCCCATTCCGGGAGAATCACACTGCCGCCCGAAGCGGCCAAGCGCCTCGTGGAAATGGCGGAAAGCGATGCCGTTCCGGGCCGGGGCGAAAACCATCCAATTTGAAAAGAGAATCGGGTTTGCCGCAAGGGCGGACCTGCGGGCCCGACCAGTGCTCCTGCGCTCTTGACACCGCTGAGACGACTGACATGATTCAGCCGTGAAAATCATGCATGGACCTGGCATTGCCTTCAGCACCGGCCAGGCCAACCAGCCCTAGAATGAACACCGGCCTTCGCGAAAACCATCACGAATTCTGGGGTTTGTCGGAATCAGCCCCCCTGCTTCGGGCGGGAATTGCCGGACTACGCTCATGAGTTTGAATCCCCTGGTTGCTGAGACAGGGAACCGTGGCGCCGTTGCCCTCTCCGCGCACACGACAGACGCAGCCATTGCCAAAGCGGCGCTGCCACGAATTGACGAACTGGATGGCTTGCGCGGCATCCTGGCGATGTGGGTGGTGCTGGTTCATGTCATCGGGTGGTGCGGCCTGTCTCTCGAGATCTTTAATCCGCCGGTGTCGGTCGAACGGCTTTGGGTCGAGGCGGTCCAAGGAGCCGTGGACGCCTTCATCATCTTGAGCGGTTTTGTCATCAGTTATCTGCTGCATGCCCGGCCACAGACTTATCGCCAATTCATGATTGGAAGATTCTTCCGAATCTATCCAGTTTATTTCGTCTGCCTGCTGTTTGGCTGGTGCATGATTGGGCCGGTGTCTTATCTGCTGGACCACGTGGCGTGGCGGGATACCAACTATTTTCAGTGGTGGATAGTACCCGCCGCAACCGCCCAAGCCGCCCATCCCATCGCCCATTTACTGGCTCATTTGACCCTCTTGTTCGGGATGATCCCCGATAGAATTCTGCCAGGCGCCCCAGTCACTTTACTGGGGCCGGCTTGGAGCATCACCTTGGAATGGCAATATTATCTCGTGGCCCCCCTGCTGGCTCGCTGGGTTTGTTCGCGAAGCGGTTTGCTGCTGGTGGGTCTGGTTTGCTCGTGTGATTTCATGTTCGTCCATTTTTGGAGCACTTCGTTTCTGCCCATCAAACTGCCCTTGTTTTTGGTGGGCATTGGCAGCTTCCATCTTTACTCCAAAGCACCGGGGTGGCGACTGAATCCTCGGCTGGTCGCCACGTCCGTTGCCATAACGCTGGCCGCCGTCATCATTATTTCCTGGCACTGGATTCCCTTGGGCTTATGGACGCTGGTGCTGGGCTGTTTGCTGCTGGAGCCGGTCGAAAATGGAGATGCTGGGGAACGCGGGCTGAACCGGCTGCGGCGCCTGTTGATGCACACGGTTTTGCAATGGCTGGGTAAAATCTCCTACCCCATCTATCTCGTTCATTGGCCACTGCTGATCTTGCTGTTGCTAGGAATCGTGCGGGTGCGGCCGGAGACAACGTCGCTGGCTGCGTTCGGAATCCTGCTGGCGATCGGCGTGCCCGTCATTCTGCTGACCGCCTGGCTGATACATAAATGGATTGAAAGTCCGCTCATGCGGTTTGGCAAGAGATTCACCAGATAAGCGGACGCCAAATCTGGCCCTGTCTGCCGACGCGCCGTGCGTCAAAATTTCGATTTCCTCCTTTGTTTTCTCGTAATCTTTGGCAAGATTTTGCATTCAAATGCGTGAACTCACGATCGAAGCCGGCAAGACGGAACGCCATTATTGGGCGGACCTCTGGCGCTATCGTGAGTTGTTTTTCTTCCTGTCGTGGCGCGACGTCCTGGTGCGATACAAGCAGACGGTGATTGGCATTCTCTGGGCTGTATTACGGCCGCTGCTGACCATGATTGTGTTCACCGTGGTCTTTGGCAAGCTGGCCAAGATGCCGTCCGAGGGCCTGCCTTACGCGGTATTTGTCTATGTGGCCATGCTGCCGTGGCAGTTTTTTTCCTCGTCGCTGGCAGAGGCCAGCAACAGCCTCATTGCCAACGCGAACATGATTTCCAAGATCTATTTTCCACGGCTGGTCATTCCGGCCAGCGCGGTCATCGTGTGTTTTGTGGATTTTCTGATTTCGGGCGTCATTCTCGCCGGGCTCCTGGCCTGGTATCACGTTGGGCTGTCCTGGCGGATCGCGCTGCTGCCGGGTTTCACGCTGCTGGCGCTGGCGGCCTCGTTTGGCATCAGCCTCTGGCTGGCGGCGCTGAACGTCAAATATCGCGATTTTCGGTACATCATTCCCTTCATTGTGCAGTTCGGAGTCTATGTGTCCCCCGTGGGTTTCAGCAGCGCCACGGTGCGGGAAAAGGGCGGGGACCTGGCCGCTCACTTGTACGCGTTAAACCCGATGGTCGGCGTGATCAACGGTTTCCGTTGGGCGTTTGGCAGCGACGCGCCATGGGATAGTTTCGGTCTGCTCACATCGCTGGGCGTCACCCTCTTGTTGTTGTTCTCCGGGATAAAATATTTCCGAGCGACGGAAAAGGCCTTTGCCGACATCATCTGACATGAGCGAGTTCGCCATCAAAGTTGAAGGGCTGGCCAAAAAATATCTCCTCCAGCATCAAGCCTCCGGACGCCGCTATGTGGCGTTGCGCGACGTGCTCGCCAACAAGGCTAGAGCCCTGTTTGGAAGCGGGAAGCCGGAAGCGGGAAGCCGGAGATCAACCGAGGAATTTTGGGCGCTGAAGGACGTTTCCTTCGAGATTCAGCCGGGGGAGGCCATCGGCTTCATTGGCCGCAATGGCGCGGGCAAATCCACGCTATTAAAGCTGCTAAGCCGGATCACCGAGCCGACCAGCGGGCGTATCCGCCTCCGCGGCCGCGTGGCCAGCCTGCTGGAAGTGGGCACGGGGTTTCACCCGGAGTTGACGGGCCGGGAGAACATCTTTCTCAACGGCGCCATTTTGGGCATGGGCCGCGCGGACATCAAAAGAAAGTTTGAGGAGATCGTGGATTTTGCGGAAGTGGAGAAATTCCTGGACACGCCGGTCAAACGCTATTCCAGCGGCATGTATATGCGGCTGGCCTTCGCCGTGGCGGCGCACTTGGAGCCGGAAATTCTGGTCGTGGACGAAGTGCTGGCGGTGGGCGACGCCCAGTTCCAAAAAAAATGCATGGGTAAAATGCAGACGGCGTCGCAGGACGAAGGCAGGACAGTTTTATTCGTAAGCCATAATATGGCCGCCATTAGCGAATTGACCCGGCGCTGTATTTTTCTGGAAAACGGCAAGATCAAAGCCGAGGGCGCGACGCCGGCGGTGGTCCAACAATATCTGGCGATCGCCGCCGGCACCGACGGAGTTTATCAGTCCAAGTCCATTCAGATTCCCCGGGTGGACCGGATCGAGATGATCACGTCCCAGTCAAGCCAAGTGCAGATTTCAGGCGAGCCACTGGAAATTCATTTTACCATCGTGCATGGCGCGCCCCGCGTCGGCTTGTGCTTCTCCTTCCAGTTCGTTAATCAATACGGGGTCGCGGTGGCGCATTGCTGGATTCATGACCCGGAACACCCGATTTGCCGGATCGGGGAAAAATCGGTTCTGAAATGCGTGATTCCCAAATTGCATTTGAACGTGGGCACATATTATTTGCGGACTTATCTTGCCGAGCCACCGGGAGGACAACTTTTTGAAATGCTCGACGCCCCGTTATTGTTTGAAGTCTCCATCGTGGACCGGCACACGTTGTTTGGCTGGCGGCCGGATGTTTGCACCTATTTGGAAGATTGCGACTGGCAAACGTCGTAAATTTCTCTTGTCCCACGCGTTAAGCCCCAAACCAAATGCCAACCACCACCAGCCAGGATCACGACGCCGGCCTTTCCGAGATGCTCGCCACCGAGCAGTACATCCGAGACCGGCTGGAGCCCAGGCCCGCAGATCCGCACTTTCTGGTCTTGGCGGACTTGATCCAAGCCCTCCGCGCGTTTGAAACCTCCGCACCCATCCGCATTCTGGACTACGGCTGCGGCGGATCGCCTTATCGCGTTCTGTTTCCCAACAGCGATTTCGTCCGCGCGGATTTTACGCCCGGCCGCGGACTGGATTTCTTGCTGCCCGCCGACTCGGCCCTGCCGGCCACCATCGCGCCCTTCGATTTGGTGCTCTCGACCCAGGTGTTGGAACACGTTCCCAAACCCGCGAATTATGTCGCGGAGTGTTTTCGCGTATTGAAGCCAGGAGGACGTTTGTTACTCACCACTCACGGCCTGTTCGAAGACCACGGCTGTCCGTATGATTTCACCCGCTGGACCGCCGACGGCCTCCAGTTGCTTTTGCGGGAGGCCGGGTTCCGCGTGCTGCAAACCCAGAAACTTACCTGCGGCCCGCGCGCCATAAGTCTTCTGCTCAATGTCATCATCCCACAAATGAGGGCGCCCAAGGTCAGCCCGTTTGGATTCGCGTTGTGGCTGTTGCGCAGTCTTTGGCGGCTGTCGCCCGGCTGGCTCAACCGTTCGGCCAGCCGCTTTTTTTCCGCTTATGGAGTGCTGGACGCCGCAACGCCCCATACCCATACTTACATCGCTATCTTGATCCATGCCGAACGCCCAAGCGCAGAGGCCTAAACAGGTGAATTTATGATCAGATCCGCCATGAAAACGGTTGACCAACGCCTATTGGGCGGCATGCTGCGGACACTGAAGCAGCGAACTTTGGAATCCGAGTTTTACAAAGGGAGATGTCTCAAGAAGCTGTCCGCCTCCGTGGACTACAAAATGGTGGTGCATTACCAGAAGAATGCATCCAGCCTGCTGGCCGAGCTTTGCGACCAATACGGATCAGACAAAGGCGAGATTAAGGCCACGGGCCACCCCTATGCCTGGCCGGCCCATACATTCGCGGATTACTATGCGCGGCTGTTCGACCACTCTCGCCAGGAGATTACCCGGGTGTTTGAATGCGGGCTGGGAACCAATAACCCAGCGCTGATTTCTTCCATGGGTGTCAAAGGGAAGCCGGGAGCGAGCCTGCGCGTATGGCGCGATTATTTTCCCAACGCGCAAATTTTCGGGGCCGACATCGACCGGGCGATCCTGTTTTCTGAAGCGCGAATCCAGACCTTCTACATGGACCAAACCAGTCCCGCCGCGATCGCCGCTTATTGGGATCACGTAGGCGTGGAGGCGTTTGATTTCATGCTGGATGACGGACTGCATTCTTTCGAAGCCGGAGTTTGCTTGTTCGAAAACTCCATCGCCCGGCTGGCCAAACAGGGGATCTACATCATTGAAGACGTCACGCCGCCCGACCTGTTGAAGTTCCAAGCCTACTTTGACGGCAAACCGTATCAAGTGGACTATGTGAACCTGATCCGGCCGGGGTTGAAATTGGATACCAACAGTCTCGTGGTGATTCGGCCGAAATAAATTCAGACTACGATCGCTTTTTGCCTGGACCATGCCCCCTGCACTCAACCATCCGAACCTGCGGCTGTCAGAAAGAGGCGTTTACTGTCTCGCCAACGACGAGTTTATTGAGTGGTTTCAGATGTTTGCGCGCAGTCTCCGGCACTTTAGCCCCACCTTGCCGTTGACGGTGATTCCCTATGACACCCGGATCGAACAGCTACAGCGGCTGCGCTCGCAATTTCAATTCGAGCTCGTTCCCGAGGCGGAGGCCGCCCGGTTTGACGCGTTGGAACCCAAGATCATGCGGATGGGACGCTACGCGGGCATGTTCCGAAAGTGGGCCAGCTTCTTCGGCGCGTACGATGAATTCATGTTCTTGGATTCCGACATTGCCGTGACCATGCCGCTGGAAGAATTGTTGGCCGCGTTCCACCAATCCGCCTGTGATTTGATCTACTTCGACATGGACATCACCAACGTCTATGCCCAGGAGCACATAGCGGACATGCAGGCGAAATATCATTCGCCCGGTTTTAACGCCGGGGTGTTCATGTCCAGAAAAGGCGTGGTCACGGAGGAATTGCTGTGGCGCGTGGCGGACGCGGCGGCCCGCGACCGGCACAAGCTCAAATTGAATCATGTGGACCAGCCCTTTTTGAATTACGTCTTTGACACCCTGCCCCGGCGGACGACGCACCACATCACGCTGCTGCCGGGACTGGCACGGACGCCTTGGGCCCGCGTTGGGTTCCATTACGATGCACGCCACGACCGAATGGTGGACGCGGAAGACCGGCAAATGCCATTCATCCATTGGTCGGGCTGCCATTACTTGAACCTGGTCCGGCCGGAAATCTTCTTGAAATACCGCACGCTCGGTTTGAATTTCCCGGAACAGATCCGCTGCCGGTCGGATTTTTATTACCGCCGATGGCGACGGAAGTTAAAAAACGCGCTACTGAAATCCAAATTGACCGCCGCGTGGATTGAACGGCGCGAAAGGCGAAAAAATGCAGGCTGACGAGTCCGTTGCCGGAAAGGTAGCAGATCAGAAATGACAAATGACGAATGGCGAGGAATCCTTATTGTTGAATTGCAGGAAAAAGAATTCTTCGTCAAACTGTCGGCATGGCTACGCCAGTGGAAATCGCCGGTCGCATCATCTCGCCCTTCCCGAGGCTGGCCGCCCGCGAGAACCCCCCCGGCAACTCGACAATCCCGGATTACACATTATTGACTTGAAGCGAATGCATCTGCTGCACAACCTCAGAAATTCCCTCAACTGGCTCGCGTCTCCGCTGGGTTTTGCCATTCAGCGGACGCGAAAAACGAAATGGCACTTGCCCAATTCGATCATTGATACCAAGATCGGCCGCTTTGTCATCCAAGTTCCTGGTGTGAACCCGGTTTTTTCGTATTATGAAACGAACCTGGAGTTTGTGAGCCAGATCGGCCGGCTGACTTCGCTCGTGAGGAAAAAGTATCCTGCCATGGCGGCCATTGACATCGGGGCCAATGTCGGCGACACGGCGTGCATCATCAAAACGGCGGAGGACGTTCCCCTGTTGTGCATCGAAGGGGATGATAAGAGTTTTGAGTTTCTTCAAAAGAACCTCGCCCAATTTCAAAACGCCTCGGCCCACAAACTCTTTTTGGGGGAAAGGACGGATACCATTTCCGCCAGCCTGGCGTGCGCCGGATGGAACGCCACCATCCTGCCGGGTTCGGCCTCGGCCAGCACCTCGAAATCCGTCAAACTCATGCGGTTTGACGATTTTATTGTGACTCAACCGGGTTGGGAAAATTACAAATTGGTGAAGATCGACACGGAAGGTTTTGATTGCGCCATCCTCCGAGGCTCGACCAAATTCATCCGGCAGGTTGCTCCAGTGATTTTCTTCGAGTACAACCGACAAAGCATGGAACTCATCGGCGAGCCGGGCATCGACACCCTGTTCCAACTCGCGGAACTGGGCTATTCACGCATCACGTTCCACGATGCCAGGGGGCGATTTGTGGGGACCGCAACCTTATCCGACCGGGAAACGATTCAGGACTGGCACGACTATGCCGACGGGAAGAACAGCGAGATCTATTACTTGGACATCACCGTGTTTCACGAACGCGACAATGACGTGGCGCAGGAATATTTGGCGGCGGAAAGGGCTCGTCGCCGGCCGACCATCGCGGCTGCCAAATGATAGGCGGATGGACAATCACCGGGCGCCGACGGTCATCGCCTTGATGACGCGGGCGATGCCGTCGCGCAGCGAGGTTTCCGGTTGCCAGTATTGCAACACATA
>Ga0302320_10006128_pt1 | contig 26778 bp, 20 predicted proteins | sample Bog_T0_3_FD_202130 | JGI IMG/M metagenome (GOLD analysis project Ga0302320, IMG submission 202130) | Peat permafrost microbial communities from Stordalen Mire near Abisko, Sweden - Bog_T0_3 | ecosystem: Environmental > Terrestrial > Soil > Wetlands > Peat | place: Sweden: Abisko, Stordalen Mire...
CTAGCGTGTTACAAATAATACAAAAAAGTCTGATAGGCTGAGTTATACTGGTTATGTCTGATTGCGTCGCCCCTGAAATGCCGCGAGTATGCGTGAGCATTGTCAGGTTCGGTCCGCTCCTTGTGGCGTTCTACCACGCTGAGACCGAATATGCAATTTGCAGGCCCAATCCAAAGGATTGTTTCATTGGCAACTCATGTACGGCTGATACGAAGTGTTGTCGAGAGAAACCTGGAGCTCTCAGGTTACGGGGTTCCGGTCGCGGAGGACGGCAGGCGCGCGTTGGAAATTGCTGAAACACACTCAACTCCGGTCCACATCTTGTTGTCGCATTTGGAAATACCCGAAATGAATGGCGTAAGCGAGGCCGGTACAGCATTTCCGTCTGGACGTCAGAGCGATTCCGATGTTGGCTCGCTTTGACGAATCGCAGAAGTCGTAGGTCGGCTGGACCATTATTGGGAAGCCGTTTGCGCGGGATGCATTCCAGGAAACCGTTCGCGGCGTACCGGCGAAACCGCTGGATAACCAACCAGAAGCAGACCACCGGCTTCACTGCTCGCAGTCTATCGCCAAGGCACCAATAGAGACGACCGGGAAAACGACGGTATGTGGAGGCACATGCACTTCGAGCCCTACGAGACACAAGGCTTTCACGACGAAATGTTCATGGCGGGCGGCGAAGTGCGCCGAGAGGCCAAACTCCTGATGGAGACAGTTGAATCGCTGGAGGATGGCCAGTTGGAGCGTTGCCAGCGAGCCGCGGAGAAGCTTCTGCTGCGGCTAGGCATCACCTTCAACGTTTATGGAGATTCCGCCGGTACGGAGCGCGTCTTCCCCTTTGACCTGATTCCGCGAATCGTACGCGCCGACGAATGGGAATGGATCGAGCGCGGTCTGAAGCAGCGTATTCACGCACTAAACGAATTTCTCGACGACATCTACCACGAACAGAAGATCCTCAAGGACAAGGTCATCCCTGAAGAGGTCATCCGGTCCGCCAAGTTCTACCGGCCGGAGTGCGTAGGGATTCACCCGCCGCGCCGGGTGTGGTGTCACATCACGGGAACCGATCTGGTCCGCCACGGCGACGGCCAGATCTATGTGTTGGAGGATAACTTACGGGTTCCGTCTGGAGTGTCGTACGTGCTGGAGAATCGCGACCTGATGAAGCAGACCTTTCCGCAGGTGTTTGAAGGCTTGCGGGTGCGGCCCGTAGACGAGTATCCGAGCAATCTTCTCGAGATGCTTGAGTCGATCGCGCCGGAATCGGCAAGCACGGAGCCCGAAGTGGTGCTGCTCACGCCAGGCATGTACAACTCCGCGTATTTCGAGCACAGCTTCCTTGCGCAAAAAATGGGGATTCCGCTCGTGGAAGGCCGCGACCTCGTGGTGGAGGGTTCATACGTCTATATGCGCACCACTAAGGGATTGCGGAAGGTCGATGTCATTTACCGCCGGATTGATGATGACTTTCTGGACCCGCTTACGTTCCGGAAGGATTCGCTACTCGGTGTACCCGGCATCATGGACACCTATCGCGCCGGTCATGTGGCGCTCGCCAACGCCCCTGGCAATGGTGTTGCCGACGACAAGGTCGTGTACGCGTACGTGCCGCAGATGATCCGTTACTACGAGGGCGAAGACCCGATTTTACCCAACGTGCAAACCTATCTCTGTTGGCGCGATGTGGACCGTCAACATGTGCTAAAAAACCTCGACAAGCTGGTGGTCAAATCGGCTAACGAATCCGGCGGCTACGGCATGCTCATTGGGCCACACTCCACGGCGGGGCAACGGGCGGAGTTCACAGCTAAGATTGTGGCGAATCCGCGCAATTTCATCGCGCAGCCGACGCTCGCGCTATCGCGCGTCCCGACCATGGTGGGCGATCATTTCGAGGGCCGGCACGTTGACCTTCGCCCCTACATTCTTTACGGAAAGGAAATTCGTGTTCTGCCCGGCGGCCTTACCCGTGTTGCCCTGCGAAAGGGATCGCTCGTCGTGAATTCGTCTCAGGGCGGAGGCAGCAAGGACACCTGGGTGCTTGCGGCACCCAAGGACGGTGGCAGATCATGAACGACTCCCGGCCGTTGTTGAGCCGCGTGGCGAATTCCGCCTATTGGCTCGCACGGTATATCGAGCGGGCGGAGAACGTCTCACGTTGTATTTCGGTTAACTCATATGCCCAGCTCGACCTGCCGCTCGAGCCGTCGCAACAGTGGCAGCCCCTGGTGGACACCAGCGGCGACTCGACGGAGTTTGCGGCGCACTATGGTGCAGCCACGCAAGCGAACGTCATTCAGTTCCTGACATACGACGCGGACAATCCCAGTTCGGTCTATAGCTGCCTGCGGGCGGCGCGGGAGAACGCGCGCTCGATCCGTGAGACGATCTCGTCATCAATGTGGGAACAAGTGAACAGCCTGTACCTGTTGATTGAATCGCAACGCACGATCCCAAAGTTCAACTGGGCTGCTGACATATGCCGCGATGTCCGGCTGGGCTGTAATTTGTTCCAAGGCATTTCGGACGCCACCATGACTCGCGGCGAGGCGTGGCATTTCTTGCGCCTGGGCCGCAAGCTGGAGCGCGCCGATCAGACTTCACGCATTCTCGATGTGAAGTACTTCATGCTGCTGCCCTCCGCTCGCGAGGTCGGGACGCCGTACGACGACATTCTCTGGTCGGCCGTGCTCAGGTCTGTGAGCGGTTTTGAAATGTACCGCAAAAAATATGGGCGCATTTCGCCGAAAGAGATCGTGGAATTCCTCGTGCTCGACAAAGAATTCCCTCGATCGGTTCGATTCTGCGCTGGATGCGCGGGCGAGTCGCTGCGAGCCATCTCTGGCGCGCCCGCCGGTACGTACCTGTTTGAGTCGGAGCGCTTGCTCTCCCATCTCCGGTTAGAACTAGACGGCGTATCGCTAGCGAGCGTAATCGAGGGTGGTTTACATGAGTACCTGGACGCCTTGCAAACCGAGGTCAACGCGATTCATATGAGCTTGCAGAATGATTTCGTTGCGAAGGAGTCTCACGCGAAGGTAGCGAGCACACTGTTCAAAAAGCATCCTTGTCGCACACTATCTCCTCACGTCTACCCGAAATGGTATCCAGTCCTGGACTCAGACCGTCCGGACGGCAAGCGCGCTGCGTAGCCCTAATTTTGGCGAGGCCTCCTAAATCCGCGCAAATCCGCCGCTCGCTGGCTCTGTAAGAACGCAGTTCGTTCCACTATCCTGCCAACTCACCAACGACCCCGTCGAAGCCCCCAATTCTTAACAGTGCGACCCTCCTCAGTCGAGAGGTTCCAAGTCCACTGCGACATCGAGCTTGTGATCCCGCCCCCCTAGAATAACGCCACGCAAGGGACTCACGTCACTATAGTCGCGGCCCCAGGCGAGCGTGACGTGACTTCGCGATGGGACCATGTTATTCGTGGGATCCACATCAAGCCAGCCGGCTTCGGGGCAGTAGACGGACACCCAGGCGTGCGAAGCGTCCGCGCCGACAAGTCGGGGACAGCCCAGGGGCGGGTAAGTGCGTAAATACCCGCTCACATAACGCGCCGGGAGCCTCAAGGATCGGAGGCAGGCAATCTGCAGATGCGCGAAATCCTGACACACACCCTTGCGCTCGCGCAGCACTTGCTCGGGCGGCGTGCGAACGTTTGTCGCCTTCGAATCGAAGACAAAATCGCCGTGTATGCGGGCCGTGAAATCAATGAGCGCTTCGGCGAGAGGTCGGCCCGGCGGGAACGATGCCGCCGCGTAAGCCGCGAACTCCGCATTCGGCTTGATGCGGGGCGATTCGAACACGAACTGAAAAGCCTCGAGACTTGGGGCAGTGAGTTCGTCGGGGAGCGATCTGGCGACGTCGTCCCAAGCCCTGGAACGCTCTGGCCAAGCCGCTTCGCCCTCTATGCTGACTATGCTGCGCCCTTCGATTGCGAGTTCCTCGTGAGGCTCCTGAATGGTAAAAAAGCTGACGCGATTCCCGAAGAAATCCGTTCGTTCACTGAGCGTGGCAGGGACGGGCGTAACCAGTAGCTCGTGGGATTCGCACCGCTGGTGATCCTGCGAACGCGGCGCAAGATACACCGAATGGTTGCCAAACGCCACCGGATGCTTGTAGGTATAAGTCGTCTTATGAACGATTCGGTAAGTCATCCACCTATGCTTATCGGGAAGGTTCTGGCGTGCCCGAAATACGTATTCGAAAGGTTATCGGCCCAAGATCGCAGCAGATCTTGAAGATAGCAGAGAGAGCGGTCGAGCTGAGCACGCGCTCCCTCGTCCACATCGGGTCGGTCCGCACCGGGCAATAGATAATCGAGCGTCCCAAGGTCAAGATTGCCGAGCAGAGCGATTGCATGCTGCATGGCATTCAAGTCCTCTGGAACCTGGCGTGGAAGTTTCCGATAAAGCTCGGCGAGATGACTAAGTTGAAAGGCGAGCGACCGTGGATTCGTGCCATCGGCCATCAGCACATCGAGCACGGCAACGGGTTGCAGAGTCGTGAAGTACCGCGACCGATAAGTCATTGAGCTGTCGGCTACTTCGAGCAGGTAATCCAGCAAAGGCCAACTCGCCTCGTCGAACGGCGCAGTTACCTCGCGCAGTTGACGCGCGGTGTACATGGCCCGTTCCAGTCGTCGCCCGAGGCTCATGAAAAGCCAACCTGGTCCGCGCGTGATATTTTCGCGCTCCATCCCGGAGATAGCGGAGAGGAGTTCAAGACAGCCGTTCAGCACGGCCGAATACTCGATGAACAGCATGTAATCCTCGACACCCGCCGCATCGGCAAGCTGACCCACCAGCCGGGACATATCGGTCGAGAGCCGTTCGCGCAAGCGCCCGCCTACCCGCTGCACTTCGACTATGGTGGAAATCAGACTGTCGGGGCGCCCGAGATCCGACATCAAGGAAATCAATTCGTCTTCGAGATCGCGCGCTGTGGAGGGTCTGTCCTTCGGCAAGACGTCGTGCTGAGAATCGAAACAGGCATGCAGCCGGAGGAGGCAGGACAGTTCCGGTCCACTGACACGCCGCACGCGCGTCATCAAGCAGCGCAGTAGGCGCGCGATGCATTCGGAACGCTCGGCGTAACGGCCCAGCCAAAACAGATTGTCCGCGGCGCGGCTTGGAATATCGCTGGACCCGCGGCGCAGCTCCAGTGGCTGGTGGCGCCGAAGCATGCTGAAAGTATCGACCGGCGCATCCCACAGCACCCAAGCGTCTTTGCTATGTCCACCCTTCTGCATCGACACGACGGGGCCGTCCGCTCCAGCAACGCGCACCAGACCGCCGGGCATGGCAACCCAGCCACCGCCGGTTTTGAGTACGAATGTTCGTAGGACGAGGCTGCGCGAGTACAACTGGCCATGATCCCAAACGGGCGCGGTGGACAGCGCCACCTGTTCCTGCGCCACGTAATCATAGGGCTTGGCCCGCAACAGAGCGGACATTTTGTGCGTCTCGGCGTTCGCGAGATCCGCGCCGAAGATGGGCTCCATTCCGCGCTGCGGGAACGCGGGCTTCACCACTACTTCATTCAGATGATCAAGCACCCACTTCAAAGCATGATCCTGCCCGCACCACCACGTCGCCACAGAGGGCAGTTTGAGAGCTTCTCCCAGCAGTTTGCCTGCGAGGCCGGGCAGAAACGGCATGATCGCCGCGGTCTCGATGACTCCGCTGCCGAGAGCGTTGGCGACAGCGACATTACCCGCGTTGATACTGTCCACGAGCCCCGCGACTCCGAGGAACGATTCGCCTCGCAGTTCAAGGGGATCGCAGAAACTATCGTCTACCCGGCGGAGAATCACATCAACGGGCTGCAGTCCTTCCACTGTCTTCAGATAAACCTTGCGGTCCCGAACCGTGAGGTCCGCACCTTCGACCAGCGGGAAGCCGAGATATCGGGCGAGGTAGGAATGCTCGAAATACGTTTCGTTGAACGGGCCCGGGGTCAGTAACACGACTTGCGGATTGTCCGACCGTCCGAGACCGAGAAGCGCATCGCGGTGCGCGCGAAAAAATGGCGCGAGGCGCCTGACGTTTGACGTTCTGAAGACGTCCGGAAGAACCTCCGACACAATCGTGCGATTTTCGAGGGCGTAGCCGCTGCCCGAAGGCGCCTGAGTGCGATCGGCGAGTACCCACCACCGGCCGTCGGGGGAACGGGCGAGGTCCACGGCGAGCAGGTGCAGCCAGGAAGACTGCGGGACCCTGATGCCCGCGAGTGGTCTGAGAAAAGCCGGGTTCGCGAAAAGCAGCGAGGCTGGCAGATCGCCATTCGAGATTAGGCGGTGCTCTCCATAAATATCCTGGAGAATCAGATTCAATAATTCAGCGCGCTGAATGATGCCCGCTTCGATGAAGCGCCACTCTTCGGGTGGAACGAGGAGCGGGACGGGATCCAGTGCCCAGGGCCGGTTCTTACCGAGCGGGTCCGTATATATGTTGTAGGTGACACCGTTTTCGCGGATACGGCGCTCGGCTCGTTCCCAGCGTCGCACGAGTTCATCTGGTCCAATGTTCTGCAGCGAATCAATGAACGGAGCCCAGTGATCGCGCGGCGCTCCTCCGTCCGGGGCCAGTTCGTTGTAGACGGAAGGGTCGGCGAACGGAAATTGAAACAGGTCAGCGAACATTATCGGTTCAGATTAGCTCAAGCGTAAGTCGAGCGTCAGTGGAAAGTCTGGATTGCGTTCTTCTGGGGGAACATTTATCAGACCCGGAGTATGACCCATTCCGCTGAAACGAGCAAGCCGGCGACTCTCCGCTTCGTTCGCATTAATTGGAAACTCTTCGTTCGCGCGCCCGCCAGGATGAGCGACATGATAAGTGCATCCACCTATCGCACTTCCCGACCACGTGTCCACGATATCGAACACGAGGGGGGTATGAACGGGGATGTTGGGGTGGAGGCAGGAGGGTGGTTGCCACGCGCGGTACCGAACGCCGGCTACAAACTCCCCGCGTGTCCCGGTGGGATGGAGAGGGACGCGGCGGCCGTTGCAGAGCACGACAAAGCGCGGCTCGATCAGGCCGGAAACTCTGACCTGCAGGCGCTCGACCGAGGAATCCACGTTGCGAACAGTCGCGCCGCTCGAACCTTCCTCGCCGAGCACGTTCCAGGGCTCCAAAGCATGGCGCAACTCGAGATGGACGCCGCACTTTGAGATGGACCCGATCACAGGGAAACGGAATTCGAAATGGGGAGCGAACCAGTCTTTCTCGAAAACATACCCGGCTTCGCTGAGTTCGGCGAGAACATCCTCCCAGTCGAGCCAGACGAAGTGCGGAAGCATGAAACGATCATGCAGGGTAGTCCCCCAGCGTACGAGTTTGCGTTTGAGAGGAGTGCGCCAGAAATGGGCGATCAGGGCTCGAACGATCAGTTGTTGCGCAAGGCTCATCCGCGCATGCGGCGGCATCTCGAAAGCACGCATTTCGACGAGGCCCAGCCGCGTTGAGGCCGAATCCGGGGGGTAGAGCTTATCGATGCACAACTCGGTGCGATGCGTGTTGCCGGTGAGGTCGGTGAGCAGGTGCCGGAATATGCGATCGACCATCCAAGGTGTCACGTTCGGCGTTCCGGCGTCCGGAATCTGGCTGAACGCGATTTCGAGCTCGTAGAGCGAGTCGTTGCGGGCTTCGTCGATGCGCGGATGCTGGCTGGTAGGGCCGATGAACAGACCGGAAAAAAGATAGGACAACGAGGGGTGATTTTGCCAGAAGCCGATGATGCTGCGCAGCAGGTCGGGCCTGCGCAGAACCGGGCTGTCTTCCGAAGCCGCGCCGCCGATGACAAGATGATTGCCGCCGCCGGTGCCCACGTGTTGCCCGTCGATCATAAATTTCTCAGTGCCCAGGTGGCATTGGCGTGCGAGGTCGTAAAAGCCGGTCGTATTTCGAACAAGTTCGTCCCAGGAGGCGGCCGGTTGGATGTTCACTTCGATTACACCTGGGTCCGGCGTGACTTTGAGAACGGCGATGCGGGGATCGGCCGGCGGCGTATACCCTTCGATCGATACGGGCACGTTCAGATGCGCGGCGGTGTCTTCTATCGCAGCTACGAGTTCGAGGTAATCCGCGATATAGTCCACCGGCGGCATAAACACGAACAGCTTTCCGCCTCGAGGCTGCACGCACAACGCCGGGCGCGAAACCCATCTCGCCGACTCACCCTTTGAGGGCGGCTTTGCACATTCCGCGCCCGGTTCAGCTTCATCGGCATGGGCAGGTTCGGTAAAGAAGGGCCGCTTGCGGTAGCGGGCCGGCGGGAGTTCGCCGCGTTTGCGGAAAGGATCGGGATCGAAGCTCCATTCCACGTCTTCCTGTGTGGTCCAGGGAAGAGACTCGAGCGGCAGGCGATATCCCATGGGCGAGTCGCCGGGCGTCAGAAAAAGTTGCGGCGACGCGAGGAACCAGGGCTGGCTGGTCCAGTGCGGTTGTCCGGGTTTCGTCGGAATCCTGCGAAGCGGAACGATGTAGCCGACCGCAGCCCCCAATCCCTGTTCGAAAACGCGCGCCATTTGTTCCCGATCGAGCGCGTTGTCGAGTTTCGAATCGAGCGGTGTCACATTGACCGGCAGTTTGCGCTCTTTCCAGAGGTAGTAGAAGGCATCTTCAAAGGCGGTGATGATGAAGGAAGCGTCCACTTCCAGGCGGCGCGTGAGTGCCTCGAGAAAGCGCCTGGCATCTGCCGCCGTGTAGGCAGACACTGCGTTTTCATCGGCAATCAGTTTCGGATTTTCCCAGATGGCGACGCCGTCTTTCCGCCAGTAGCAGCCGAGAGCCCAACGCGGCAAGGGCTCGCCAGGATACCACTTGCCTTGTCCGAAATGAAGCAGAGCCTGGGGCGCGAAGCGATCCCGCAGCTTTAGGAGCAGTTCGACTGCCATCCTTCTCTTGTTGGGTCCGAGCGCGTCGCTAGTCCACTCGGCCCCGCCCGGATCGTCCAGAGAAACGAAGGTCGGTTCGCCGCCCATGGTGAGGCGGACGTCCTGCGTCTTGAGATCCTCTTCGACCTTCTGGCCCAAAGCCATAATGCCGCACCATTGAGAATCCGTATAGGGCTTGGTAACACGCGGCGATTCGAGCAGACGCCGCACGGACATCTCGTGATGGAACGCCGTTTTGCAGGGTTCGATCAGTCCAGAGATAGGGGCGGCGCCGCTGGCGTCGGGAGTACACGCAAGCGGAATGTGGCCTTCCCCCGCCAGCATTCCGGAAGTGGGGTCCAGCCCAATCCACCCGGCGCCTGGCAGATAAACTTCCGCCCAGGCGTGCAGGTCGGTGAAATCGGAGGCGGGCCCTTGCGCGCCTTGGAGCGGTCTGACGTCCGGCGCAAGCTGAATCAGATAGCCCGAAACGAAGCGCGCGGGGAGGCTCAGATGCCGAAGTGCCTGAACGAGCAGCCACGCCGAATCGCGGCACGATCCGCTGCGCAGCGCCAGCGTTTCCTCGCAGGTTTGCACGCCGGGCTCCATGCGGATAACGTACGCAATTTCGTCACGCAGGCGCTGGTTGAGCGAAACAAGGAAGTTCATGGTGCGCACGCTTGTAAGGGGCACCTTGGCGAGGAACGCCGATAGGAGGGGACCAGCCGGTTCGGCTTCCAGAAACGGTCGAAGTTCGCGGACGGCAGAGGCGTCAAGCGAAAACGGATATTCCTCGACGGCCGGTTCGAGGAAAAAATCGAACGGATTGAAGACGGCCATCTCCACAACCAGATCGACTTCAACGAGGAATTCGGAAGTGGGCTTCGGGAATACCAGACGGGCCAGATAGTTGCCGTAAGGGTCCTGCTGCCAATTAATGAAGTGATTTTTCGGCGTGATTCCAAGAGAGTAAGAAAGAACCGGGGTATTGCAATGAGGCGCGGGCCGCAAACGCACAGTCTGCGGTCCGAGGGGAATTACCCGTTCATACCGGTACTGCGTCTTATGATTCAGCGCAACGTGAATGGCCATTATGTTCCGTGTTGCTTGCTGATCAGCGCGCTCGCGACGGGGAAAGACGCCAACAGTAGGAACATAACGTAGGTTAACACGCGGTATGTGTACGGCTCCCAATCCTGACACAATCCTGGCGGACGGGCACAGGCGGCCTGGAGAGTTTTCTGACTCTCGCGTTACATCAACGCCTGAGCTAGGCGCAATGCCCACCGATACTGTGCGGCCGCGTCCGATACCTCGTCCTGCCGGAATTCCACTTGGAGGTGTGGCAGTCCCCGGCGCAGGGCATGGAAGGGGATGCTGTAGTCCATCTTCGGATCCAGATCGTACGGCTGATTGTCCCCCACGACGACATCGCCCGGTCGGCGAAGCGCAGCGAGCACAGGGTCGGCGAGGCTGCGGTCGAGATGGCTGGAGATAGCGATTTGCCAGGGTCTTGGTGTGCCGGCAAGAGAGGCGGTCATGGAATGAATGGAAACCGCGATAGATGGCACGCCTCTCGTCTCCCGCTCCCGCAAAACCGATTCGACCGCGTCGTGATACGGATGAAACCAGCGTTCGATGCGGGTCGCTCTGGCTGCCTCGTCGAGGCGCAGATTGCCAGGAATCTCCGTGCCATCGCTCACTTCCGGTATGAGGTCCACGGCATTCGGATGGCGGTTGCAGTCGATCAGCAGGCGTGAGGCACCACAAAGTATCGCCGGGGCGCCAAAGATCTCGGAGAGCGCCTCGGTGACGCCTGCCGCGCCGATGTCCCACGCAATGTGCCGCCGGAGTTCCGACGCCGGCAACCCGAGATCGTGGAGTTCCGCCGGAATAAAATTGCTGGCGTGATCGCAGAAGAGGACAAAGCGGCCGGATCCCTTTGGGCGAAGGATTCGGGGCTCCGTCATGTCAGCTTCATCCTGCCGCTTCGGTAACCATCACACTGACGTCCATGCCAAGGCAAGCTCCAGGGGACCCCGAGTAGGTGCCCCACAGCGGCGGCACTTGCCCGGGACCCCACGCAACTGCGACACGAATGAGATTACGGTTGCCGATGATGCTGTTGGTGGGGTCGAAGTCGATCCAGCCCGCGCCGGGCAGATAGGCCTGCATCCATGCATGTGTAGCGCCGCCTCCGGCTAAGCCGGACCTGTTAGGCACGAAGATGTAGCCGCTGACAAATCGCGCCGCGACACCCAGCGATCTGGCAGCTTCCATCATCAGAACCGCAAAATCCCGGCAACTCCCCCGCCCGCTCCGCAAGGTCTCGTCGGGGGTCTGAACGCCTTTCTCAATGCGGCGAGTGTAAATGAACTGCTCACGAATGCCGCTGGTCATGGCGCGAAGGATCTTCATGGTGCCAGTCGTGTCCGATGGATCGAGAAACTGCAATGCCCACTGGGACACACTCTCGCCCGGATAGTGACGAGCGAGGGCGCGCGCGAGGTCGGGGAAGTCCTCATCGGAATAGCGAAAAGGATACGTCCTCGCGTAGTCCTCAAGCGGATACTCCGGCATGGAGGTCTCGAAGTGCTCCAGGGTCACCGTGCTTTCGAGTCGGAGTTCGGTCGTGGTCCCCTCAAAAATGGCAACCGCGACGGAGTTATCGAACGGATCGTGCAGCCATCGTAGATGAGCCGGCTGCGGCGTAATGACCAGGTTGGTCTGAATCAATCGCAGGTCGTGGCTCGCGCGAGGGCGGAACATCATGCGATGTTCGCCGAGGCCGACGGGCTCACCATAACGGTAAATGGTGGAATGGCGAACCGTGAGAAAAGACATCAGTCTTGTATTCCGTGAAACTCGCTCTCTGGAATCTCATCGGTCCAGACCCGGAAGCCTTCGAGTATGTTGGGCCCGAAGGTCGTCGCTATTGCGACATCGCACGCGTCGCGGCCTCGCGCCATCAGGACGCGGCCCACGCGCGGTACATTGTTGCGCGGGTCGAAGGTGTGCCAACGGCCACCGATCCAGGCCTCGAACCATGCCGCGAAATCGCCCGCGGGGAAAGGCAGCGGTGTTCCGATATCGCTCAGGTAGCCGGTGCAATATCGTGCCGGAATATTCATGCATCGGCAGAAGGCGATGGCGAGATGCGCGAAGTCCCGGCAGACGCCGGTCCGTTCGTTGAAAGCCTCCGCGGCGCTACGAGTAGCGCGGGCGTTCTGGTAGTTGAAGGCGATATGGTTATGAACGTAATCGCAGATCGCCTGCACGCGCGGGTAGCCTGGAGCCGTGCCGCTGAAGAGTTGCCAGGCCGTACCAGACAGCAAATCGGTTTCACAATAGCGGCTGCCCAGCAGGAACACGAGTGTTTCATCCGGCAAATCTCGCACGGAGTCCTGCCCGGCGGCGGAGACAACCTCATCTGGCAGGCCGCTATCTCGGATGACGCCGTCTGCCGCCAGGCGCAGGCGGCCAGCAGGCGCAAGGATGCGGTTGCACTGATTTCCGAAGCCGTCACGATAAGCGGTGATCGGGATGGACGGCTCGACAGTCAGGCGTTCGGGAACGACGAGGTCGCAGGCCCGTGAATCGTGGATGTTCACGACAAGGATGATCGGAGTGGGATTTTGAAATCTGTAAATCAGTTCGTAACCGATCCGAAACTGCATGACAACCACCTTGATCTGCGGCGCGGAAACCTGCGAGCCGAGCCGAAGTGAATCAGAAGTATCAAGCGTGGATCGTCTGATTAGGAAATGCTTCCGCCACCCGGAACTCCAACGTTAGTTAATGATACCAAGGCGGAGAACGGGAGATCCCCGGGGTGGCCTACGATCTGCACGAAGAGATCCCTTCGGTGATCTCTGTTACCGCAAACGCCCCTGCCGCTGAAGGCTTGCCGAAGACTTACAGGGTCGAGGTTAAGCTCCCAGAGGCGTGGCAACCGGTCTCGTACTTCGACCATGCCGAAACTGAGATCGAGCGCATATCGAAGGTGATCCTGAAATCAAACGCCTGGACTCGTCTGTTGGAACCTAGCGCAGAACTTGAGTTTTCATTTTCCGTACAACTGGTTGATCGTTACGGAAACGAAAGCACAGGCCAATTCGGCACGTTCGCTTTCCCAGTGGCCGATCTGCGCAAGAGTCAGTGGGACAACATGAACGCTGCGCGACTTTTCAACCTGGCGTCATCGATCAATCTGGAACCAGTGGCCCGTCGTATGGCTCCGGAGTGGTGCGCAGAGGAAGGCAATCAGCACAACACGCTTGTCTGCGGAACAAACTGACATGCAACTCGTGTCCCTCTGCGAAGCAGCGCAGCGATAATCACGATCAGCGCCGCGCCACACGGGCTCACCCGCGGTGCGGCACTGAACACGCCACATGTCGCCCTGGTCCGGCCGATCTGCTCGCGGTCGGTGTGTGTTACTTCACAGACAGAGTCATTCAGACAAACTGGCGTGGCCGGGGCGTGGCTCTTTCGATAGGCTGCGCAATGCGGCTTGTGCGACAGCGACTGCCGGCGTCCGGGCCGGCGGCTGGCATTGGGAATCGGCTGTAAGCCTTCAGATCCCAGGGCCCGGACACGAGCATTGGGGGCTGCGAACGCTCCCGCCACAGGCCAAGTGCTTGCGTCGGATGCCGGCTTTGAAGACACTTTGCGGGCGGAAACCAGTCTTGACTTTGAGTCGTGCCTTGGAGAGTATTGGCCCTATGAACATACCTCCCAAGCTCCTCTTATCGGCATCGGCGCTAACAGCCTTCTTCCTCTTAATTACTCTGAGCGGATTTGCACAGAATCGGCATCCTGCCTATCTGCATGCTCTGACCGATCTGCGCCACGCAAGAGCCCATTTGCAGCGCTCCGACCACGGGGAACTGCGCGAACAGGAAAAGCGGGCGATCCATGAGATCGACGAGGCCATTGGCGAGATCAAGCGGGCTTCGATTGATGATGGCAAGGACTTGAACGAGCACCCGCCGGTTGACGCCAGACTCGACTGGCCCGGCCGCCTGCATCGCGCTCTTGAACTGATTGACAAGGCCCACAACGATATCTCGCGCGAAGAGGACAATCGCTTTGCGCAGGGGCTGCAACAGAGGGCGCTGGATCACATCGACAAGGCGCATCATCACGCGGAAGAAGCCCTTCACATAACCGACGGCCGTCGCTGATTTACACATGCTTGCGTTCCGGTTTGCGGCCCTGAGCACAGAAACCCACGCCTGAAGCTTTGCCCGCTGCGGCGTCGAAGGGCACATCCTGACTCCGGCACTCCAGTCGGTCGCGTGTGTAGGAGTGGATGTACGCTCTTTGACGCCTCACCCCCTGCTAACCGCCATCTTCCGGCTAGAGCGCCCGCACAGTATAGAACCAGCGCGGAGGAATCCCGATACGAACTTCGGGGCAGTTTTCAGCACCCTGCGCACAAGGTTGAACGTGGCCAGCTTCGGGTTGTGCTCTGCGCTTCCAGATCGCTTGAAGCCGGCGCCTCCATTGCCGCCTACATAGGAAGAGATACAAGGAGGGTGGATTCGATGTTGTCGAAAGCGGGTCCGCTGTGCGGGTCTTGATCGCGCACGATCGCCAGCAGGAGTGAATGCCTCAGGGCGGCCGGGTCGGTCGGGAGAACTCTGGAGGATCGTGAAGAATAGCGTTACGGCCCGACGATTTCGAATGGAATCGCCGGAAGAACGCCGAGTTCCACACGGGCAACTCGTGCGGGTGCTTTGGCGGTGGCCGGGGCAATGCGTTCCGCGACCATGCTCACGATCAGATTCCCCTTCGTGCCTGGTTTCGAACCACTCGGCTGGCACCGCACTGTCAGAGTCACCCCCGTTCCGGACTGCTGCACACCAGCGATTTCCACCCCGGCGGGCGGATTGTCCAGTCCAAAGATCAGCCGGCCGAGATTGGCATTGGGCGCAAGATCGACCTGCGCGCGCAGCACGGCCGAGCCGCCCGCAGGAATCCGCAGCAGATGCGGTCCGCCGATCTGCGCTGGCGTTCGCAACCCCGTTCGCCGCGCTACAAGCAGCATCTGCTCCTCGGCAGGCACCAGGTGGTGGTTGAAAAAGGCTTGGATCCTGTCGTCCGCTGGGCGGGCCACGCGCAGGACCTCGTGCCCCTGTACCTTCGCGCGTCCCTCAATCCGGACTCTGGTCAGGTCCAGCGGCGCCGCCGATGCGGGCACGGTGAGCGTAAGTCGCACGTCGTCCTGGCCCGCGCTGAGTGTTGCGCCGCTCAGCGCGTAACCGGCCGGCACGCCGCTCAACGCCAGCGTGATGTCCTCGCTGAACCCGTCCCGGCGGACGGCATGCACGTCGATGGGCACGCTGAGCCCCCGGCCTGCGCTGACGTTCGATGGCGTCACGAGCAGTTCGAAATCGGGACGTGGCTGGCTGATGCGGAGGCGATAGGCGTACTCGGGGCCGCCTTGCTGTTGTGCATCGCCAATGGCGAGATAGTAGGCGCCATTGGCGGGCAGTTGCACCGCAAGGTACGAGTCGGCATGGTGCGTGAGTAACCCTGTTGCGCGGTCCTCATGGTCGTCGTTGAAAGCGATCTGACGGCCCGCCCCATCGGTCAGCCGGAGCATCGAATCGAGCGGTGACCCCAGGCGCCGCGCGGTAACCTCAGCTACGATTTCCTGCCCGGCGTGGCCCGTGAATCGATACAAGTCCGAGTCGCCGGGCCGGTCGATGCGCCCGTTGACGATGACCGGTAGCTTCACGTGCTGCGCGCTCTTCGCGGAGTCGTTCGGCTCCTTTTCGACCAGTTCGGGCAAGTTGTCGACCGCGAAGCTTGTGCGCTCCTGCGTGGGCAACGCGGGTGCAAGCTCCAGCAGCGTCTCGCCCGGCGCGTGCTTCCGCAGGTCCATCGTGACGTGCGAGGCGTGCAGATTCCAGCCCTTCATCTCGACTTTGACGCGTGAGCCCGCACGTCCGCCGAGCGGGAAAATACCCGTCAGGAACGGTAGTTCGCCGATCGTCAGCCGATAGACGAAGTCTTCGCGTCCGCGGTAGAGCGCGTCGCGGATCTCCACGGTGTACTCGCCGTCGCTCGGGATGGCGCAATGCAGAACCGGGTCGGGGTGAAAGGTGTAGCCGTCGTTGTAAGCCAGCTCCTTTCCTGCGCTGTCATACAACACCAGCACGGGCTGAAACCACCCTGGCACCGCGTCGGCAAGATACGGAATCAGCTCGCGCGCCCGGACCGCGATCACCATTTCCTGACCCTGGTGCGCTTGAAATCGATAGCGGTCCACGTCGCCCGGCGTGACCAGACGGCCGAGGAACCGCGCCTGCTGCGAGCGCGCCGGCCGTGGAACGATGCGGCCGTTGACCGTCACCGGCAAGGTGAGCAGCGGTTCTTCATGCGACGCCTCCGCCGCCGTCTGCGCACCAGGCAGGAGCATCCGCACGTCGGACTGCGGCTCACGGAACTCGGGCAATTCACCGACCGTGAATGGGATCGGGGCCGACAAGCCCTGCGCGGAGGCCAGCCGCAGTTCGCGCCGGCCGGGTGGCGTGTCGGGATCGATCGCCACCTCGAGCTTCACGGTCTCGGCCACGACCGGATTCACTTCGCGGTTGAAAGTCGCCAGCTTCCGCTCGATCTCCGTGATCCGCTCCTGCGCCGCCGGGCTGGCCGGCTGACTTCGCAGGTCCTTCAGTTCCATGCGGAGGTCGTTCGCCTCCTGGCCTGTCATCGGCCGCTGGTACTCTCCGATCGTCACCTTCAGTCCTGGACCGGAAACAAGGACGCGAGTGACCTCTTTCAGGAACTGCCCGCCCGCCTGGACGTCTACCGTCGTGCCCGCCTGACCGCCGGCGGGAAAGAGATAGGCGAGGTGCGGCACGTTCGGCTGCGCATGCGCGGCGCACGTGCAAAGTACCGCGAGCAGGAGCCGTCTCATGCCATGATCTCGCGCAGTTTTCCGTTCGTGCGGACGCCATCCCGTGCGGACGCAATAACGGGCGCGTCCATGCCCAGCGGGTTCGGCAACCGGCTGTCGGTGTCAATGCCCAGCAGTTCGTAAATGCTGCCGATCAGATCGGCTGTAGAAACAGGCCGGTCGCGCACCTCTTCACCACGCGCATCGGAAGCGCCCACGACCTGCCCGCCGTTGAATCCGCCGCCGGCCACGAGCGCGGAAAAAACCTGTCCGTGGTGGTTGCGCCCGCCGTTCCAGGGCTCTTCCCACATCACTTTCGGCGTGCGGCCAAACTCTCCGCCGGCCCACACAATCGTGCTCGCCAGTAATCCGCGCTCGGAGAGGTCCGCGAGCAGTGCGGCGAGACCCTTGTCCAGGTCCGGCAGCAGCCGCCGCATGGTCTGAAAGTTCTGCCGGTGCGTGTCCCAGCCTTGGAAGTTGATCGTGATGTACGGCACCGCGCGTTCCACCAGGCGCCGCGCGGCCAGACATGACTGGCCAAACGTATTGCGGCCGTAACGGTTTCGCAGATCGTCGTTCTCCTTGGAAAGATTGAACACGTCCGCGCCGTCGCCCAGGATCAATTCGTAGGCCTGGCGTTCGGTTTCATCGAGAGCTTTCAGGTTCTCTTCCTCCGGCAAGGCCTGGCGGAGGGTATCGAGCTTGTGAAGCAGTTCGCGCCGGCTTCTTTGGCGCTGGTCGGTCACGCCCGGCAGGACGATGCCTTCGACCGCGAAGCGGCCTTGCGCCGGGTCGCCGCCGGTTGCAAACGGCGCGCAACTGGCGCCCAGGAAACCCGACTCCGAAAATCGTCCTTGCGGCTGGGTCAGGGCAATATAGGGTGGGATCAGTCCGCGGTAGCCCGCCCGGTAGCCCTTGAAGAAGGACACCACCGCGCCCACTCCGGGGTACACCAGGCGCTCGCCCGCCTGACGGCCGGTTTGCACCGCGTAGGTCGCCGTCTCGTGCGCATTGATACCGTGCGTCAGGCTGCGGATCAGCGAGTATTTATCGGCCTGCCTGGCAAGCAGCGGCAACAGCTCGCCGATTTCCACGCCGTGGGCGTTGGTCGCAACGGGCTTGGCCAGCGGACCGCAGTAGTCGTAGCCGGCGTCGGGCTTCGGATCGAACGTGTCCAGGTGTGATGGGCCGCCCCACATCCAGATCTGGATGACAGATTTCGCTCGCGCAGTTGCAGCCGCGCGAGCGCCCAGCCCGCTCAGCACGAGCGAACCCGTGCCCAGCAATCCAGCCCTCAGAGCCTCGCGTCTTGTCATGCGCATCATGGGCCGCACTCTCCGTTCTCGCTCAATGCCGGTACAGGAATTCCGCGCTGTTCAGCAGCGACCACACCAGGTCCACGGCCGCCGGCCACTTGTTGCTCCCAGCCCTTTGAATGTACTCGCCGGCGGTTTTCAGCTCATCCTCGGTGGGGTAACGCGACAGGATCGTGAGATACAGACGATCCGCCGCGTCGCGCGGCCGCGTTCCGCCCTGCACGAGCGCGCGCAGCTTCGCGCTTTGCTGGATCTTCTGTTGAATATGCGTCGAGTTCAGCAGGTGCAACCGCTGTTCGGCCGTCACTCGGTTGTTGCGCTCCGACTCGAGCCCCGTATCGCGGCCCGGCCGGCCAAACAGATCCAGAAATGCGCTGTTGATACTGCCATCGGACAGCGCAATCGACCGCTGTGTCTCCGGCAGAAAGGTGTAAGGTTCGGGTACCGCGCTGGCGTACTGCTCCGTGGCGCCGGTGACCTGATCGATGGCGTCGATCAGCACCTCCGCGTCCAGCCGCCGCAACGGCATATAGGCGAAGTTCGCAGCGGCCTGGCGTAGGGCGGAACGCGGAATCGACGAGAGCTGATAGGTCTGCGAGTTCAGGATCAGCCGGTAAATGTGCTTGAGGTCGTAACCCGAACGCACCAGTTCCCCTTCGAGGTGGGCGAGCAATTCCGGGTTGGCCGGGGGATTGTCGGGCCGGATGTCGTCCGGTTCATGGATAATGCCCCGTCCCAGAAACCACGACCACACGCGATTCACAATGGCGCGCGCGAACCAGGGGTTGCCGGCTGCGGTCAGCCACGCCGCGAACACCCGGCGCGGATCTTCGCCCGGTCCAATCTTGGCACGCCGTCCATCGGGGAAAACCGCCACGGCTGGAGCGGGCTTTTGCGAGTCGAAAAAGACGATCTCTTCCTTCCACTCGCTGGTCCCTTTGTAACCCACTTGGGAGAAGAAAGCTGACATGCCGTCCTGCCGCTCTTGCGGCCACTTGTCGAAGCGCACGCCCATGAAGGTGAGGGCCACGGCGACGGCGATCGAGCGCGGATCTTTCCCCGGAGCGGCGCCCGGAGCGGCACTCTGCGCGGGACTTTGTACGGCGCGATAGAAGTTGACCGGCCCAACGCGGAAATTGCTGCCGCTCGCGGTTAACAGCTCCCGCGCAAACTGATCGTAAGGCTTGTTGTCGCGGACCGCTGTCCGGATCCAGCGTGCATAGGCCTGCACGGCGTTGGGCCAGAGATTGATTGGGAACTCCGACTTCACGCGCAACAGATCGCCCCACTTCAGCGCCCAATAGTCGGCAAAATCGTCGCGCACGAGCAATCGCTCGATCAACACCCCCCGCCGGTTCGGGTCCCGGTCGGCGAGGAACTGCGAGGCTTCCTCGGCTGTTGGCAACGTCCCGATCACGTCGAGATGGGCCCGCCGCAGGAAGACTGCGTCCGAACACGGATTCGCCGGTTGGATCCCCAGGCTCGTGAGTTTCGCGAAAACGAGTTCGTCAATCCGCCCTCGCGCCGCCGGTGGCCCAGGCTGCTCAAATGGCGCGACAGGGCTACGATCGGTTGCAGCCGCCGACAACCCCGCGGCCATCAGGAGTGTGCGCAAACTCAAGACCTCTCGATGCTAAGACGGCAAGTCAGGCCGCCGGGAGTACACGCCGGGATCCCAAAGGCCCGCCCTGTCCATACTTGTGTCCGCCACCAAGAACACCGCCGATCGGCAGCCAACGGACACCATGGCGAAAGCACAATTCGGTCAATGCGTTAACGAGCGGTATCGGTAGCATTCCTCATGCACCCCAGCATGGATCCGGGGCGCGTCGACTGCCGCTAGAGCTGGCGATTTCACAAAACGACGAAGCATCAGCGAGCCGGAAGGAGGGATTGCTGCAGCGGTACTCGGGGAATCGCCACTCCCGCCGCGGCGTATGGCGTTCATGGCAGTTGCGGTCGACGTAGGGTTCAGAAGCGCCTTGCTCACCGAGCCTGGGGTTGGTTCAGCCGCAGGCCGACTCTCAGTCGCAAAGGAATCTACCGGCTTTAGCAGGTAGTGATTCGGCGCCTACTTTGAACGGCTTCACCCGTCCAGAGCATTGATCCGGTGTGAAAGGATTAACGAGATGAGAACAACACGCTACAAGCTGCTTCGGAACTCAATCGGCTTTGGCATTCTGGCCCGACTCTTCGGGAGCAAGACGAGTCTCACGAAACACCCATCAGATGAAGCCTCCACGGCCGGGCTTTTGTTGTCCGGCAGGATGTCAGAAAGGTAAGAGCGATGAGGATTGCCCTGTTGTGCGCTCTCGGATTCTTCCTGCCGTTGCTGGCGCAGCCAGCCCCGGACCCGCTGTTCGCTGTGCTCGGCAAGAAGTTGAAAGTCACGCGAAGTGCGGCCATCCAGGGGAAACCTGCGTTTGTGCCATTGCCCGTCGGAGCCGTCGTGCCCAAGGGCTGGCTGCGCGACTGGGCCGTGGACGCGGCTGGCGGCATCACGGGACACCTGGATGAGTATTCGGCGACATTCGGTGAGGCCTGGAAGGCCCACGGATTCGACGCCCGTGGCGCGAATCCGGACGGCACGGGCTGGCCGCTCGAGCAATCGAGCTACTGGCTGGACGGCGCGGTCCGATTGGCCTACATGCTCGATGACAGGAACCTGATTGCGAAAGTCAGCAAGCGCCTGGACCTGGTGGTCAACGGGGTGCTGAACGGAGGCGAGTCCTTCATCTACTGGCGGCCGCAGTCGGTGCTGGCAGATCACTTCAACAACTGGGCGCATTCGCAAATGGGCAGAGCGCTGGTGGCGTATTACCAGGCCACCGGCGATGAGCGGATTCTGAAGGCCCTGGTGCAGGTCTATCGCCAGTACCCCTTGCCGCAATTGCCTGGTGGCTTTGAAGATGTGACCGGCGCGGTGAATGTCGACGCCATGCTCGAAACCTACCTGATGAGCGGCGACGAGGTGATTCTCGAAAAGCTGAAAGCGTTCAGCTCGGGGCCGGTCTATCGAGGTACGGTCGACGGCTGGCTGAGCGGCAACGTGCCTGCCGGCCATAACGTGATCTTCTATGAGAACATCCGCGTGCCGGCGCTGGCCTATGCCTGGACCGGCGACAGGCATGACCTCGACGCGACGGCGAAGGCCATCGAGTGGAACGACCGCAACCACATGCTGCCTTACGGCGTGAGTTCGGGCGAGGAGTATCACGCCGGCATTGGCGCGACTCGCAACACCGAGACCTGCGACGTGGCCGCATCGCTTTGGACCTACCTCTGGATGCTGCGGACCACTGGCGACGGGAGCTACTCCGACCGGATGGAGCGCGTCTTCCTGAATGCCGCCGCGGCGCCGGTCAGCCGCGACTTCAAGACCATGTGCTACTACCAGAGCCCCAACCGCTACAGTGCCGCCCTGCCGGCCGAGGAGCCGCAAAACCCTGGCGCGAAGTCCTATCAGTTCACCAGAATCGGGCACCCGGTGCTGTGCTGCGTCGGGAATCTGAATCGCGTGATTCCGAGCTACGTGATGCACATGTGGATGGCGACGCCGGATCAAGGACTGGCGGCCACGCTCTATGGGCCTTCCCGCGTTCGAGCGACGGCCGGTAAGGATGTGAAAGTGGAGATCGATTCCGACACCGCATATCCCTTCGAAGAGTCGATCCGAATGACGATCCGGCCGGAGAAGCCGGCGTCGTTTCCGCTCTACCTGCGGATTCCAGCCTGGTGCCGCGCGCCTGAGATCCGCGTGAACGGCCGTCTCCTGCCGCGGAGCGCGCATCCGAAGTCGTTCCTGCGTCTGTCGCGAACCTGGAAGGCCGGTGACAGGATTGAGCTGCGCCTCCCGATGCGAGTCGAGATTGTGACAGGCCGGGAGACGCCCTATCCGCGCATCCCGTATTTCGCGAACAGTCGCAAACTGGCGCAAGAGTCGGCGATCGATAGTCCCTATGCCTCGGTCTACTACGGCCCACTGCTCTTCGCGCTTCCAATCGAGGACGAGACGCCCAACCGTGAAAAGGCCGGAAGCAAATTCAACTACGCGCTGAATGTGAGCGGTCCGGCGCCGGAGAAGCAGGTAAGAGTGCTGCGGAGTCCCATGCCAGCCAGGTGGGACTGGCCGCTGGCGGCGCCCGTCGAACTCGCCGTTCAGGTCAGAGCGTTCAACTGGACCCCCTCTGAGCTTCAACCGCTGCCGAAGGAGCCGGTCGCCGCGGGCAGCGCGACCGAAGTGAAGCTCGTGCCCTACGGATGCACGAAGTTTCGCATCAGCATGTTCCCGGTGACGGCGGCGAAGGATGGGCGTTGAACGAATGAGCACGCGGGCGTTCGCGCTACCTGGTGTGGACGGCGGGCGATGCGCGTGCGCGTTTTGAATTGGCAAACCGGGCGCGAGGACATTGAGATTGCCATCTGTTCTGTCGCTCCGGCCATGGCGGAAAAACAACCGGCGTAGGCCGTCGTCCTGGTGAGCCGTTTGTCTGACTGTTCCCCGGCCTGCCACGCGCCCTGCCCAAGTTCGAGTTGCCTGAAGGGACTTGCGGCCGAGTGCCCCTGGATGGCGGCGTTTAAAGATCGCCCGCGGAGACGCGTGTACGCGGCGCGATGTAGATGGCAGAGTGATTGGACGCGGCCTGCGCCTCGACATAGGCCACGTGCGAGCCGTCGGGCGTGATGACTGCCTGCAGAAAGTGGTGGGTGGCGGCGATTTCGGCGAGCGCGGGTTCCACCGGGACCACTGGCTGCGCCTGGCCTAGAGCAGCGAAAAGAAACAGGACGAGTCTCATCGGCAGGTTGTGCATTTTCAAACCAGTATGTAGTCCAGCGTTGCAGTTACGCCACCGCTGGTGGGACTGCCACGTCTCCGCGGTAGCTTGCGTCCCGGCCACGCCGAGGCACATTTGGACTTCTCAATGTCAGACATTTCTTCGCGTGAGTCTGGATGGGGCAACGGAATTTAGGAGCTGGCAGCTTGCTGCCGATGCCACTGCGCCACTGCTTGGGGTATCTGCTTCAGGTTCGCAACGGGCGTTTGCAGCGGGACCGCGCACTCCGGCGCAATCAAGGGGATGCCCGCTTCCAGGTTCCTGTAAACTTCCCGCGCAACCGCGCCAGGCCCGCTCCGAAGCAGGGTCTCTGGGTTGTTGATGCTTCCAACCAGGGCCAATCTGCCGCGAACGACGGCCATCGACTTTGCTGGCTCATTCTTTGAATCAAAGTGAAACGCCGCCATTCCGGTTTGCGCGATGTATTCCATCCGGTCCAGGGTGCGTCCACAGATGTGCAGGATCAGCGGCGCCGGAATGCGCTCTGCGAACTCGTGATGCAAGTCGCGCAGGTACCGCAGGTAGTAATTGGGGCCGACCAGATCGCCGCTGGCGTGATCGGGCAACGTCAGCGCATCCGCGCCCGCCTCGGCCTGGGCAATCCCAAACTGGATGGTCACCTCCTTCAATCTCTCCAGGCAGAGCCGGGTCTTGGCGGGATCCTCTGCCGCCATCATGAGAAAGTTCTCTAGACCGAAGCAGTGGTAGCACAGCGTCCATGGCCCCATCGCCTTGCCGATGATGGCGACCTCATCCCCAAACTGCTTTCGGAGTATTCGGATCGCGTCGAGGACGCATTTCATATCGGGGTGGGACAAGAGGTCGGATGGAATCCGGATGTCCTCCGGCCCGCACCAGATGGGTGCCGACATGACGACAGTTGGCCAGTCCTTCTCTTCCCAGCGGATGTTGCAGCCAAGCGCCGAAGACTCCTGGACGACCGAGAACACCGGCATTACGCTGTCGAAGCCGAGTTCCGTGTAGCCGGTTGCGGCCAGCCTCGCCATCGGATCCGGGTCCCGGCACGCCTCGGGGAAAGGCGCGCCGGCAAGATCCATCAGTTCGATCGTCGCTACTGAAGTTGGATTGCAGACCGGGGTGCGGTCCACCGCTTGACGGCGGAGCGCCGCAACGACTCGTTCGCGGCCGTTCATTGCTCCAATAGAATTCTGCATCGTCGATTCTTCGGGCCGTCCGGTTCGTTCGAAAAGAGCGGCGAGCCAACCAGGAGACGGATCTTGGAGTTGCTCCGGGTCCGCGATCTCCCGGCCGTGCCACGTGAATCATATCAGTCGTTACTTGACGAGAGGATCGCAGTGGTGCTGATGCCGATGATCGCGCTGGAGGAAACTGGAAAGGAAGATGGATTACAACACGTCTCGCTTCCTGCTCGTTCTCGCCTTTGCGTTGGGGACCCTTGCCGAATCCCCCGTCTGGGCGCAACACGCCGTCCACGTGTCTCCTGCTACCGTGCAGTGGGGCTTCTTCGCTTCGGATGCAAAGCCGGTCCTGACTGTGAAGCCAGGCGAACTCGTAACGATCGATACCATCTGCGGAATCCCCGAGATGCTGGAGCGTCTCGGAGCCGCGACTGATGACCCGATACGCGAAATGAAGGAGATGTACGCCAAGGTGAGAGTGGAGGACCGCGGGCCGGGTCCTCACTTTCTCACGGGGCCGGTCGCCATTGAGGGCGCTATGCCGGGCGACGTGCTGGAGGTGGAGATTGTCGAGATACGCCTCCGTTCCCCCTACGGCTGGATGATGATTCAGCCGGGCGCCGCTGCTCTCCGGGACGAGTACCCGTATCTACGCGAGAAACTGATAGCGCTGGATCTGCGCAAGATGACCGCCGAATTCGCGCCGGGTATAAGCATTCCGCTACACCCGTTCTTCGGCAACTTCGGCGTGGCTCCGCCTACAGGCCGGTTGGACAGCGGCCCTCCTGCCTACAACGGTGGCAACATGGACAACAAGTGGCTGGTCGCGGGGACAAGGGTGTACCTGCCGGTTCACGTGCCGGGCGCGCTGTTTTCTGTCGGCGATGGACATGCGATCCAGGGCGATGGGGAGGTGTGCGGCACGGCGATCGAGACAAATCTTACTGGCGTCTTTCGTTTCACCGTGCACAAAGACAAGAAAATGCTCTGGCCGCGCGCCGAGACGCCCACGCACATTATCACCATGGGTCTGCACGAAAGCCTGGATGATGCCGCTCGCAGCGCAACCAGAGAGATGGTCGATTATCTGGTAACGGAGCGCGGCTTGTCCCGCGATGACGCCTACATGCTCACAAGCGCTGCGGCGGATCTGCACGTAACGCAGGTTGTTGATGGCGTTAAGGGCGTGCATGCCATGCTACCTAAGGAAGTACTGGGATCTGGCAAGTAGTCGCCGGCGCGGCCGGTCGCAAGACTGACGTGTCATTGATTGCGGGAAACCCGCTCAGTGGCGCTTGATCCAGATCACGCCCACCCGCCGCTTAGCGTTTTCGCGAACCGACGAGAGCGAATGGACCGGCCCATCCTTAGCTATAGCGATGGAATTCACGTCATCGGGCCGTTGCCCGTCGGAGAAGAAGATCGCGCCGTGGTCGGCCACGCAAGCGCAAAGCACGTAGGCGTCGATGATAAAACGGTAGCGGGGTGGCGTGCAAAGATCGCTCCAACTGTTGAAATTCAACAGTCGACCAAATGCGAAGGCGCAGACGACGGCAGACGCCAGGCCCTGACGGGGGATTGTCACCAGCGTGAAGGAATAGTTCCAGGCCGTCTCGATCCCTCGATAACCGGGCCGATTGCGGTTGCCCTTGGTGCAACTGGCTGCACTGAAGCACCCGAAGTCGGCGCCGATGAGCTACAGCACAATCGCAGAGCACATTGGAGTAGATCACGTCACGATAGGCTACTGCCGCAACAAGCTCTGCCCGACTTGTGAAATTCACAAGTCAACCAAGCGCAAAGGCGCAGATGACGGCGGACGCCAAGCCCTGGTTGCCAAGCAATGCTGTCAGATGGATCCAGGATCAACGCGGCATAATCCGGCACGCGGCATTATGGATCACAACAGCGAGGCTCTCTCGATCGACCTGTCTACCGTCATTGGCCATTTCTGTACCGGGCAAGCTCTGTCAGGATTTCGTACACCTTATCGTCAATGAGTTTCTTGCACTGAACCCGGTCAGAGCAGCACGCCAGCGCGTCCGAAAGCTCATCGCCCAACTGCATCATGTGAAACTCCGGATTTCACCTCGTAGCTGGGCGTCTCCCGCGCGGGGCGGCACAGGCAAGAAAACAAAGGACTTATCAGTACATTTTTGCCTCCCAACGGCGATCCGAAGCCCCTCTGTTGTGTCGTTTTTACCACGGCTCAATCAGTTGATTCGGCGTGCTCGCAATCACAGGGCCGTCGCCATCGCCTGCTCTGCAGCGTCGCGAAACGCTGCGGCGAAACCCGTCTCGACCGTCTCTCGCATCCCGAAGCTCGGCTTCACATCAACAGCCTTCTCGAGCAGCATCACCACAGAGAAGCCAGGGTGGCCGTCAATGCGCGTGCCATCGCGGTCGCGGTAGTCATCCTTGCCAGTCTTGAAGCGATGGCCTAGGAACCAATCCCCGCTCGAGCGGAACTGGTTGATGAAGTAGCCACTGCCACGCTGGGCCAGCAGTGCGGTGACCGAGGGCGGAACACGCACACCGTCAATGGCCGCCGCCCGGATCCGCTCCCACTTGTTCCCCGTGGCTTGCTTCCGGCCGCCCTCTTCCTGGTAGGCCATGAACCAGTCCGCATCGTAGACGGTGGCAGTCGGGTTCACCTTCGTCGCGGGGT
>Ga0302320_10006131_pt1 | contig 26772 bp, 28 predicted proteins | sample Bog_T0_3_FD_202130 | JGI IMG/M metagenome (GOLD analysis project Ga0302320, IMG submission 202130) | Peat permafrost microbial communities from Stordalen Mire near Abisko, Sweden - Bog_T0_3 | ecosystem: Environmental > Terrestrial > Soil > Wetlands > Peat | place: Sweden: Abisko, Stordalen Mire...
AGTTGCAGACAATGTGGGCCCAGTTGCGATGATTGTGGGTCGGACCCCTCAGGTCCGTTGCAATGAGCGTGGGCACGGCCCGCCATCTATTGCGATCCGAGCCGCCGATGATTGCGATCCGCTATACATAGGCCCGCCGCGTGTTGGGGTTGCGGATGTTGGCGGTGAAGAACTCGACGTAGCGCCAGCTCGTCTGCTCACCGGCGTCGGCGATCAGCGCCGGCACCAGGTGCGTGGCGGCAGGGCGGTCGGTGGGACTCGGCACATCGGGAACGACGACGGCGGGGAGCTGGTCGGTCATGGCGAAAGCTTCCCCAGTTCCTTCAGCAGACTTTCGATGGTGGCCAGTGGCAGGACCAGCGTTCGTTCCGCATCGAGGAGCGGCACCGCGCCATAACTCGCGTACCAGGCTGCGGCCGTGTCAGTCTTGGCGTCGATGACGAGGACCGTGCCGCCGACCACCGCGGCCACCCTGAGACAGCGCCGTCCGGCCGCGAGCAGGAGCTGTCCACCCAGTCCCTGGCGCTGATGGGCACGATCGACGGCGAGCCGCGCGAGGCGAAATCCACCCGCGTCATGGCGCCCTTGGTCGCGCCGCACAACGTCCGGGGCGCGATGATAGGGGAGGGACACCGGCGCCAGGCTGTAGAACCCGAGAATGGCTTTCGTGCCGTCGTCGATCGCCAGGAAGGTCTTGGCGGCGCCCTGGTCGTGGCTCTGCCGGGCATAGCGCAGCAGGAACGCGTTCAGCGCCGCGTCGCCGCAGTCGAACGCGCCGCGGTCATGCTTCCGGGTGATCGCTTCCTCATGCCACGCCGGAACCGTCATGTCGGGTCCGGCATGGCCGCCGCGGCGGCCCGCAGCCTGGCGTTTGCCGGCGGCGGATTTTCCAGCAGATCGAGGACCAGCAGGCTGTCGCGCTCGGACAGCGTCAGCTGGTCGGCCGCCGCGATGATGGCCTCGGCCTCGCGCAGCGCCGGCTGCAGCACGAAATCCGTCAGGTCCGTCTGCTTCAGCGCCGCCGCCCGCAGCAGCGTTGCCTTCTGCTCCGGGCGCACCCGCAGGTTCATCCGCCGGTTGTCGTCGACGGCTATCCTGGGCATGCAAGCCTCCATCATTCTTGTACTCATTAAAAGAGTACGCGAAGCGAACTCGCTCGTCAAGCCGTACGCATTGAACGCGTACGCTAGCCGACCATATCACGTATGATAAAGGACGTTATCATACGTGAGATTCAGGGAAGGGGGGCGCTTTTCATGGCCGACAAGCCCTCACCGGCGATGCTCTCCGCTTCCGCTGTTGCGTGCCGCAGCGATTGCTTCCTGGATCAACCGTTCCAGTTCCTCCGGCGGCAGGTCGGCGAACCGACTGCGAACCTCGGCTATGGTTTGGCTGAGTTCGCGTCCTCGCTCGCTGACACGGTCGGCATCGAAGTCCTTCACCCGACCTCCGGCCAGGTCAGACAGCCCTTTGTCGATTTCAGCTTTCAACGCCGCCAGCGCCGGCATGCCTTGACGATCAGCTGTCATACCGCGCCGTCCTCATAGATCATTGTGGCTGTGGTGGCTGGGGCTGATCGGCGACAACCGTGAATTTCACCCCAAGGGCGCGCAGCACGGCGCTGACGGTTTCGTAGCGAGGGTGCGCGCCAGAGTTCAGGGCCTTGTAAAGGCTCTCGCGGCCAAGCCCTGCGTCCTTGGCGATCTGCGCCATGCCGCGCGCCTTGGCGACGTCGCCGAGGGCGGCAAGGAACACGTCGGGATTGGGGTCCTCGACGGCAGCGGAAAGATATTCGGCAATGACCGCGTCATTGTCGAGATAATCCGCCGCATCAAAAGGGGCGTAGGTTGCAGTCATGATTTCGTCTCCTTCAACTCTTGAGCCATTTTCTTCGCACGCGTGATGTCCTGTTTTTGCGAAGATTTATCGCCGCCGGTCAACAAGACATAGACGGTCGATCCCATGCGCACGAAATACACCCGATAGCCCGGCCCGACGTGAATGCGCATCTCGGAAACACCTTCGCCCACGGGTTCGCAATCGCCGAAGTTACCGAGCGTCGCACTGCGGAGACGCGCCAGAACTCTGGCCTTGGCCTTGTGGTCGGCAAGCCCTGATAACCACACATCAAAATCTGACGACCGGACAAATGTATTCATACGTCGCTATTGTATCCGAGCGGATACAGCTTTGCAAGCTATTTATGGGCGATCGATCGAACGCGTCACCGCTCGATTGCTCCGTGCCCAAGCCACGGAAAGGGAAGGACTTTTACGGAGCCCCCTATATAAGCACGCGATAAACCGGATTATCACGTGCTGAACCGGACGCAAGGGGAAACGGAATGACGGGGGGATTTCAGGGGCGGGTGAGTCCGCGAGGCAACAGACGCGGCATAGCTATGGGCGCTCCCTGCGGTTCCTGATCATTGAGCGACCCGCAAGCGACATTTGTTTTAATGACTTTGTAAGATTTCCATACCCCGTTTGGTCGCCGCCAGTCAGCGCAAGAAGTTCTATGCTTTGATATACGTTGTCCCGACGCCGACAAATTTGTAGGCGGCCGAGGATATGAGCAACTGCCGGATCGGAAATTCGACCCATAAGAAGACGGCGAAGGAAATTCGTCAGAATGTCTACGGACTGAAGAAGTATGTCAGAACGCGAGTCCTTAAATGAAATATGATCTGAGATAATTTTTCTTATGTCATACCCCTTTACGAGTTCCCTTGGCCTGCCGGGATACCACTTCATTTTCTCGAACTCATAAGCTTTATCAAAGAAGCTGTAGTTAAACTGATGGTCATTGACCCTCCATAACGGCTTTCTGCTACTGCGGCTTTCCTGTAAAGGACCAAGCGTATCCCGCCACCATTTTTCTTGCGTTGTAATCCGACGTGGATCCTTCGCGTCAATTGTCCATCTGAAGTTTCCAAGCTCTCTCGGGCGGCGCTGTGAGAAATACATTGCAGTCAGTTCCACTACAATAGCCGTCAATTCGTTCATTAAAACTGACTGGACGTAAAGTTGCACTGGCATAGCTTCAAGAGTTCGTCGCAGCGCCCAAATTTGAGCAACCAGATTTTTATGGTGCTCGGGTGTCAGGTATCTGGTTATCCGTTCACACTGTTCATGCTTGTGATTCTTTAGCCCTTCGTCGTTCTCCCGCGCCATATCAATGGCCGCAGCGTACAGAAGCGCATCACGCACAAAAAGCTGCTCAACCAGAGCTGTCAAATGACCCGCGTCTAGCGAACCGCCCTTGAGCTCGCCAGATGGTGCTTTCGGCCAATCTCGCGTAATATAGCTAAGCTTTCGGCGGAGACGCCCGATCTCTGCATCAGGAATCACGAGAGCACAGACAACACTCTAGCCGCTTGTTGGCGTGAACTGTCCTCCTTCATCTATAAATATTTCAACCATACCATGCCCTATTGTTATCCCTCCAATCTCGAAATCGTCGAATGGCTTACATTATAGCTCCGTGCGATCTCGCGCATAGGCTCCCCCGCGTCGCGGCGGCGTAGCGCCTCCTTGATCTGGTGGGGGGTCATCTTCGGCGGGCGGCCCATCTTCACGCCTTGAGCGATAGCGCGCTTGCGCCCTTCGCCGGTGCGGGCGCGGATTAGCTCGCGCTCGAACTCGGCCAGCCCGCCGAGCACAGTCAGCATCAGGCGGCCATGCGCGGTCGTGGTGTCGGCCCATGTGTCGCCGAGGGACCGGAAACCGGCTCCCTTGGCGGCGATGTTGGCGAGGGTGTTCAACAGGTCGCGGGTCGAACGGGCCAGGCGGTCGAGCCGCGTCACCATGAGCACGTCGTCGGCGTCGAGTTGGTCGAGCGCCCGGCGGAGCTGGGCGCGGTCGGTCTTGGCTCCGCTCGCCACTTCGCGGAACACCTGGCGCGCGCCAGCGGCCCGGAGCTGGCGCACCTGGGCGTCAACGCTCTGGCCGTCCGTCGAGACTCGTGCATAGCCGTAAATCATGGGTTCGTTATGAACCTAGTTTATGCAACGGAAAAGCCCTTGAATTTCAACGCTCCGTTTTTGGTTCATAATTCTTGAATTCTGCACTGTCGGCGGTCACGGCCCGGGATGTCGTGGAAATCAACAGATCACTCGCCGCGCCAAGCCGCCCAAGACCGCCGCACGTCGTCTGCTGTCGCGTTGCTGTCGGTGTCCAAGTCGATGCGATAGATCACATGATGCCCTTCGCAGGACATCTCCCGCTGGCGCGCTGCCGGGTAATGTCATCTGCCGATGTCCGGCGCCCCGCTTTCTTTCGGAATGGCAGAGTTTCGTGGCTTTCCGGCAGCCTCTACCGGCCGAGTGCCAGTCGTGTCCGCGGCGGGACTCGTCCGGATTTGCCCGCCCGGTCGCCGGAATTGGTGCGGGTCACTGACTTCCGTCCCGCGCGTGGTGGGGCGCCTGATGGCGCCGGGCGTGAACTCCGTCATGACCCCCGCTCGCCCGGCGGCTCTGGTGGCGTGGCTACAGGAGGCGTCAGCAGCGCAGCCGGAGATGGAACAGTGGTCTGGGCTGGGAGGACCTCGCTGCCTGGGGTTTGCAGGAGCGTCTGTTCCGTAGCGCCTGGCGGCGGCAGCCGAAGCTGGGCGTCATCGGCTTTTGGGTGCGGACGTGGCGACCGAGCTTTGCGCTTCCTACCGACTTTTTTGCCAGACGCCGGATAGGTCGGCTGACGGATGGCCCAGACAATGGAGCCGATCGACAGGGCGCCGACAGCCAAAGTCGCAAGCACAAGGCCATCGGCAAGAATATTGGCCACCCACAAGAGCACGGTCCACGCCGCGATACCCGTGACAGACACCGCAATCGCTCCGAGCGCGATCAGCGACCAGTTGTCGGCAATGAGGGTCGGTTGCCGCTTCGCGCCCCGCCGGGCCGGCCGCTTGCCTGCGATTGCCCGGCGTACCGCCAGGAACACAATGGTTACCGCGGTAAGCAGACAGGCCCAGGCGGCCACGCGGGCTATCGGACCTGCCTCCCCGGCGAGGACAGCGGACAACATTTGGAAAACATTTCGCAGGTCCAGCACGAAGACAGCCAGGAAGGTGCAGAGGCCAAGGAATCTCACTGCCAGGAGCCACAGCAGGCTTTTCCTCGTCGCCGCTTTCCGCGCACGCGCGCGGGTCTTGCGAGCCCGCTTCTTCGGCGCCGACGTCATGGGGAGGCGCCCGGCATTCGTCTTATGACGCCAAGGCAACAGAAGGTGGGTAAACATCTGCCAAATTAGCCCAGCGTCCGCAGCCATAGGAAGCCCGCAGATCAGCGCCCTTCCCCGGCCGTCCATGAGCGAGGTCCGGCGAGCTCGTCCTGGTGCGCGCCGGCGACCGGGTGCCGCCGATGGCTGCGAGATGGCGGAGGACGAGTCCGAGCCGGACGAGAGCCCGATCACCGGAGAATCGGTACCAGTCGTCCCGCGCGAGGGCGCCCAGTTGCTCGCCGGCACCATCGACGGCGGCGGTGCGCTCCAGGTGCTGGTGCTTCGTTGTCCTTTCTGGCAAAGCCAAGGACCATGTCGCAGCCATCCGCCCCTTCGGCCGCCGCCTGGCAGAACGCCCCGGAGCGCGATTTCCTCGCCTTCCGTCTGATCAGTCTTGCCGAGCTGCATCTCGACTCCTTTTTCGTTGATCCGGCCAAGGCCGAGGCCTATCAGCGCCCCTCGCGACGCGCCTTCGGGCGAGGCCAAGCGGCACCGCGCATGCTCGCCACCTGGGAGCGGGACGACGCCACGCTGGCCCTCGCCGCCCTGCCGGCGGCGGAGACCTTCCAGGTCAGCCTGCGCAGCTCCCGCTTCAGTGCGGTGCTGCGGCTGCGCTACCTGCGGGAAGAGGGCGGGCTGCGGGCCGCCACGGTGGAGCAGTTCAGCGGCGACCTTCGGGCTGCCATCGCCGCCGCCACCGATTGGCTGGATGACGAATCGGACCTGCCGGAAGAGACCATGCTGCAGGCGGCTTTGGAGGATCTTGCCGCCGACGTCCCGGCCAGTTCTGCGGCCGCCGGCGCGCCTGCACCGCCGCCGCCCACTGCTGCCGACACCCGCGACGTGAAGGCGCTGGTGCGCACCGTCGCCGGAGATATCCGCCGCAACGGCGCGCCGTCGCTCGAGGCGGCGAGCCAGGCCTGGCTGGAGGGCCGTCCGCAAAGCCTGTGGCCACTGCTCGACGCCATGGTAGCCGCCGGCACTGCCCGCAAGCGCGACGAGGCGGTGGTCACGGCCTGCCTCTGGTTGCTCGCCAACCAGCTGGAGCTGATCCGCTACCGGCTCGAACGCGGCCACGACTGGGCGCGGGCGATGCTGGATACCTACCAGGAGAAGCTGATTGCGCTGGCGCAGGCGAAGACCCTGCCCGAACTCGACTGGTTTGAACTGGTCAACGGGCTCAAGATCGCCAAGGTGCCGATGCGAGAGGAAATGATTGCGGCCCTGGGCATGGCCGCCGCCGACGCGGCGCCGGAGATGACACAAGGGGCTACGCCGCAGGAGCTCTCGCAGCAGTTCCGCGGCCTGCTCGATGATATCGCCACCTCGGCCGAGAGCCCGTTCATGGTGGTGGAAGGGCTGGCCGCGACCGGCACGTTGATGCCGGCCGAGATGCGGGCCTATCTGACGCACGAACTCGGCCTGTCGCCGCACGCTGTGCTACGCGAGGCGGTGCCGCTGCTGCTGCTTGATCCCGAGCCGGCCGTGCGCCAGGCGGCGGCGGCCGTGCTGGAACAGGTGGCTGGGCCGGAGACGGTCTCACCGATGATGCTGCGGCGGACCCTGTTGGTGCGCAACTGGGTGCCGGAGGCTGAGCGCGACGCGGTCGACCGGCTGGTGCGCAAGGCCCGCGTGAAAGGGGTCATGTGCGCGCAGTGGGCGCCGCCGCCGGCGCTGGCGATCCAGAGTTCGATCGTCGACGGCTCCGGCGCGCAGAGCCAGATCATGATCACGCCAAAAGGCCGGACCGGCCTGTTCGCCGGGTTGTTGCTCAAGCAAAACTTCGGCACCCGTGACGCGTGGTGCACCCTGTCGGTGCCGCGGCAGGAGATCGACGACGCGTTGCAGGAAGCCCGGCGCTCCGCACCGTCGCATGCGACCGGGCGCGACCATCTCGATGTGATGGTGCAGCATCACATCGCCCGCGGCCTGGCGATGGGGAACCTGCCTCAGGTAGCCGTGATCGAGATTGCCGAGGCGATCGGGGCGGCGGACTGGAAAGATCGCGGCCTCGACGTGGCGGCGGAGATCGAGCGGCAGTTCGCCGCGCTGGGAGCGAAGTTGCACCGCCCGGAAGCGATTGCCGCCTCGCTGCAGCGCAGCGGGGCCTGGGTCGCGAAAAACCCAATGGCGCAGTCGTGGTTCGAGGACGACGCGGCAATCCGGCCCCTGGCCGGCGGCATGGCACGGCTGAACCCGGCGGTGGGCGCGCGGCGGGTGCTGGAGGAGGTGCTGCCGGCGCGGCGGGAGATTTGGGCGGAACGGCTGCTGCTGACGGTGCTGTGGCTGCAGGCGGCCACCAGCGAGGCCACGCCGGTTGACGGACAATGGCAGGACTGCGCGGTGCTGGCGCACGAACTGCTGGTCGGGCGCAAGCTGGCCGAACTGCCGGCGATGGTGGCCATCGCCGAGCGCAGCATCGCCGCGGCCCGCGCCGGGAGATGGTGAGCATCAGGAGAGACGAAGGCTGCCCGGGCGAGCCACCACGGTGCCGAAGTCAGGCAGGATCCGAGCGAAGCGCGGCGGCGCATCCAAGCCCGAACGTCGGCTCCGGGTGGTGAGCGGCATAGATCGCTGGTGGCTCCGATTTCCGCTTGGCGCCCATTCCGGTCATTGCGTCGATCGCCACCCCGGCTCCGAAGCGGACTTCTTGCGGCACCGTCGGATGGCGGGAGTGGGTGGGTTCCAATCAATCAACCGTTACGCGCGGCGACTTGCTGAGCCGTGCGAGCGCCAGCCAATGCGACCGGAATCTTGGGCCGCTCAGCAGCGATCTCTTGGCGACGGCGTAAAGCGAGGCCTATGAACCAGGGAAAGCTGCCTGTATCAATCGCGTCAGGAGCAATAAACGATGACAACTCGCATAATTGGCTTGCTTTGCATCGTCCAGGGAAATGGCAGAAATCACGGCGTCGTGAATTCATTGCCGGGCGAGCGTCTTCGCCGTCAGGCCAGGAAACATGTGCCGTCAAACGCTGCGGCAATGAAGCGTTCCGAGATCGAGTTCGCCTGGCTGCGGCCGCCGTTTGCGCCGCCGTGATTCCGTTGGCATTCTGGCTCTGGATGGCTGTGTAAACGTGACCCAGCGCGCCGAACGCGGCTTTGCCCGACCAACGTCGCGGCGTCGACGCCATTGGCGCGCACGGGTTGAAACTGCTGGTTGCGCAGGCGCTACTTCTTGACATCGTTGATCCTGGCGCGGGCACCCTTGACTGCCCGACCTTGCCGCCGGACACGCCCAGTGCCAGAACCCGTCGCCATGGATCTCGACCCTGACGACCAATCCGCGACTGGTCCGCGGGCTGCGAGCGGCTCGACCACGGCGGAGGCGGCCACGCTGGCGCGCTTCGTCGAGGAGCGCACCCGCACGCTCACGGCGCCGCTTGGTACAAGAGTTACCTTCCGAAGCACCGCGTTCTCTGCACTGAGGAGACTGCGCGTCTTAGGCTATGGTTCCAAAAACGTTCCTAATTTTCTGTTGCCGGTAATGGTGGCGTCGGCCATTGCAGTTGCCCCCTGTGCCGCTGTTGCGCAGGACCAAAAGCAACCATTGCGATTTCTTGGCAACCAGGCGATCGCGCCGTTCATTTCGTTGGAACACGGCAAGCCGGTCGGGATCGTGGTTGATCTTGCGCACGCTCTGGCCGACAAGGTCGGCTTGTCCATCGCCGTCGAGGCGATGGATTGGCCAGTGGCCCAGTCGGAGGTTTTGCAGGGCAAGGCTGACGCCCTCCTGCAAATCAACCCCAATCCCCAGCGGGAACAGATCTATGACTTTTCCGACACTCTTCTGGTGTCGAATTTCCAGATCTTCCGCAAAGCCACCCGGACTGACATTCAGTCCCTGGAGTCCCTGCGCGGGAAGAAGGTGGGCGTCGAAAGCGGCGGCTTCCCGGCCCAGCAACTGGGAGGGACCGGCGAGTTCCAGTTGGTCGCGGTCCCCTCGTGGAAGGCGGCGTTCACCTTGCTCAGTACGGACCAGATCGACGCGATTATCGTCGATCGATGGGTCGGCGAGTATGAGTTGGCCGTCAACCGATTTGAGGGAATAACCGCCATCGATCCGCCTGTGGTCCAAAACTATTCGCGGATCGCCGTCAAGAAAGGAAACAAGCAACTACTTGATGCCATAAATATTGGCCTTGAATCTATAAAACGGGACGGCACCTATCAGCGTGTCATAGATAAGTGGAAATCGAAGGAGGTTGTGTATTTCACAAAGCAGTCTGTGAATCGGCTAATAGTCTTTGTGATTGTCGCTTGCGGGGTCATCCTGATCGGCATCTCTGTTCGTATCTTCACTCACGCCCGCACGCTCAGGAAGATCAACTTCAAACTGGCCGACGAGAACGCCGCTCGTCGGGCCGCGGAAATCGAACTGGCAACCAGCCATCGCGATCTGGAACGCGTGGTGGAACTGCGCACGACGGAACTGAGCCGCTCGCAGGAGCGGTTGAGGCTGTTCATCGATCGTGCGCCGGCGGCCATTGCCATGTTCGACGGCGAGATGCGCTATCTCGCGGTGAGCCGCCGCTACCTCGAAGATTACGGCCTCGGCGACATGGCGGGGCCCGAGGCGCTGGTCGGCCGCAGCCATTACGAGGTCTTCCCGGAGATGCCGGCCCGCTGGCGCGAGGTCCACCGCCGGGTGCTGGCGGGCGAGACCCTCGCCGCCGAGGACGAGCCGTTTCTGCGCCAGGACGGCCACACCGACTGGGTGCGCTGGCAGATGGTGCCGTGGTACCGGTCCGATGGCACGGTCGGCGGTGCCCTGCTGTTCAGCGAGGTGGTGACCGCGCGCAAACAGGCCGAGGAGGCGCTCCGCGAGAGCGAGGCGCGGTTGCGCGACCTCAACCGCGACCTGGAGGAACGCGTCCGCGAAGAGGTGTCCGCGCGCGAGGAGGCGCAGACGCGCGCGGCCCATGCCCAGCGTATGCAGGCGCTCGGACAGCTTGCCGGCGGCATCGCGCACGACTTCAACAACATCCTCCAGGCGGTCCAGGGCGGCACCACGCTGATCGCGAATCGTTCGGCCGACCCCGCCAGTGTGAAGAAATTCGCCGCTATGGTGCTCGGCGCAGCGGAACGCGGCGCCGCCATCACCTACCGGCTGCTCGCCTTCGCCCGGCGCGGCGAACTGCGCGCCGAGCGGATCGACCCTGCCGGTCTGCTGGATGGCCTGCGCGATGTCCTGGCCCAAACCCTCGGCCGCCCCATCACCGTTCACATCAAAAACGACGCAACCAGACTGCCCGCCGTGATGGCCGACCGGGGCCAGTTGGAAACCGTGCTCGTCAACCTCGCCACCAACGCCCGCGATGCCATGCCGGGCGGCGGCACGCTCACCTTTGCCGCCGTCGCGGAGGATGTCTCGGCCGGCCAGCTTCACCCCGCCCGCCTCGAACCCGGGCAGTATGTCCGCGTGTCCGTCACGGACACCGGGACCGGCATGGACCGGGCGACGCTGGCACGGGCCATGGAGCCGTTCTTCACCACCAAGCCGCCGGACAAGGGCACCGGCCTTGGCCTACCCATGGCGAAAGGCTTTGCCGAGCAGAGCGGCGGCGCCCTGGCCATCGACAGCGCGCCTGGGCGGGGGACGACCGTTACGCTTTGGCTGCCGATCGCCGATGAGCTTCGGCAGGCAGCGCAGGTGCAGCCCCGGTTGGCCCCGGTCGCGGGTCTCGCCCGCCGAGTCCTGGTGGTGGAAGACGAGGACATGGTCCGTGAGACACTCGTCGCGACCCTGGAGGATGCCGGCTTCGTCGTGCTCGCCGCCGGAAGCGGGGCGGAGGCCCTGGCGCTACTGGAGGCGGAAGAACCCGTGGATGCGCTGGTGTCGGACATGTCCATGCCCGGCATGGACGGGCTTGCGCTCATCCGGCAGGTGCACGTGCTGCGTCCCGGTCTGCCTGCAATTCTGCTGACCGGCTTTGCGGGGGAAGCCAGGGAGTTCGCCACCGGCACGGCGTCCCGCCTCTCGCTCATGCGCAAGCCGGTCAGCGTCGCCCAACTCATCGACCGGATCGAGGCATCATTGACTGCCAGGACACAGGAAAGCGGGACCGCGGATTAGCTGGAACGGCGGTCTTCCTCGTCCCGGCGGCCCGGCATGGGTGTGCGCCAATAGTCCGCGAAGGATCGGCGGTTGCCGAAACCCTTGCCGGACGCCGGCGTCCGCTTCGGCCCATCGCTCGCCCAGCTGCCATTCCGCACTCGGCCAAACCCGGTCGCTGGCTCCCGCCCAGGGATCGACCCGATGCGGACGCCGTCCGGCGGAGCGCTGTTCAACGACAATCAGGATGGTTTTTGCAACCGTCCTGATTGTAGCGCTACCGGCCGCCTTGCGTTGGAATCCGCGAAGCGCCCGAACGCCGACGCAGCCATCAGCATGGCCATCGGTATCCCACCGCGCCCGGTGGTCCTCCGCGAGGCCGGATAGCATCCGCCGGGGCCGGGACAGCCGCGATTCCCGGCCCGCCCGGCGCGACCGCCCAAGCTTCCGCGCCTGAATCGGCACCGTCCCTACGCCCGACAACTGTAATTGTCGGGCGTATAGCCGAGTAGGCCCGGGGAATTTTACCCCGAGCCGCTCACAGAACCGTACGTTAACCTCTCGATTCATCCGGCTCGTGCCACTCACCGAAGCCTGCCGTCTTGAGACTGCCCAGAATCTGGGGGGGTACCCTAGCCGGTCATTCCGGCAGGCCAGGCAAGCAAGACCAAGGGAACCGCGGGTAACCGGGCCCGCGGCGGTATAGCGCGACAGCTCGGATGGCCGGTCGCACCGGATTTGAAGATGCTCAACTGCGCCGCGGTCAATCTGATCTGCGCCGGCTCGCATCAACTGCATTCTCATCTCCGGCAGCAAGTTTCCACAATGCGTAAAGCGCGCGCTACCGTCGTGCATTAAAGCGGCGCTGACCGCATGCACATCGGCTTCGCGTCCGATGCCACCTCAGCGGCGGCGGTGCAGGTCTTGATCGAGCGGCGGGCGGCCCGCTCGGCTGCCTGATCGGGCCGCGCTGCCGCGCCGGCGGTCACAGCTTCGGTCCCCGGTTACAGCCGGACTGCCGATGCGCGCGACCCTTTGGCGGCGGCGCAGGCTGCGGCCGGGTTCGCCGGTGCGGTCCGCGAGGTCGGACGGCGCCGGTCCGTCTGCCAGGCGAAGTACAGCAGCGCCGCCACGCCGGCGGCGATGACCAGCGGTTCAAGCCACCAGGCCGGCCACATCTGTATTGCCGTGTCCGTCGCCCAGGAAAGAAACAGGCCAAGGCAGAAGACCTGCAGGCTCTGCCGTCCGGCGGCGGCAAGCCAGCGCAGCGGCTTGCACTCCATCCACGCCGCATGCCGCGGCACGCAATGGGACACCAGCCAGGCCAGCGCCAGCGCATGCACAACGACCGCCAGGCCCAGACCCCGCCGGTCGAATACGGGCAAATCCGGCGACACGGGAATGGCCCAGGGCAGCACGCCATACCAGCCGAGCCGGAGCGCAACGCCTGCCACAATAATCATCACCGCCGCTTCCGTAAGCCAAGGCATGACAGGCAGCTTCCGTCCGGTCAGCAGGACCCGCCGGCCAAGAAAGGCACCGAGCAGGAACAGCATCTGCCACGCGAACGGATTGAATCCCGTGCCGGCATGGCCATCGAGGAACGGCGGCTGCAGGCCGGCGAACTGCACGCCGGCGTAAAGCGCGAACGGTGCCAGCAACGCGAAGGGACCCAGCGCCCGTTCCAGCGCGGCGAACCCGGGCAGCAGCAGCATGCCCCAGACGAACAGCGGCAGGATATCCATGAAGCTCGGCAGGTAGAGCATGGCCAGGGCAGCCGGTATCGCGTGCACCGGGTCGCGCAGCATGACGTCCCAGCCAAGCCGTTCGATCTCGCCCGGCCGCAAGCCGCTACGGTCGGCCAGAACGACCATTGCGCCGAACATCGTGAACAGGACCAACTGCGTGCGGTAGAGAAGCAACGCCCGCCGCAGCATGTCCCGCGCCGCGTCAACCCAGCCCAGCCTGGCAGCGCGCCGCGCGAACACGCTTCCCAGCACATAGCCCGACAGGAACACGAATTGCTCGGAGCTGTCCGACAGACCCCAGGCGCCATAGACCAGCCAGCCATGCAGCCAGGTCGTCGCGGCGTGGCTGACGAAGATCGTCACCTGCAGCCAGCCGCGCACGATGTCCAGCCGCGTGTCGCGCGCCGGCGGATCGGGGACCGATGCGGCCGGAGGGCGCGGCGGCGCCAAGACCTGTGCGGATGCCACGTCAGCTACAAACGGCAACAACGCTGTCATACGCTGGACATTGATGTTGCGACTGCGATGACCATCACGCCTCATCGCGCACCGGGCGAGAAGAAGCCCGGCGAGCACAGGCGCGCGTTCGTCGCGCGCATCCCGCTACGAGCCGGCAGCCGGGCGAGCCGTGGATTGCTACGCCCCAGCAAGAGCGCCACTTATTGCCTACTGGCAGAACCCGATGAGCGTAGGACCAAGCTGATTCTTGTGCCATGCCATCCATCGCGCGTGGAATTTCGATATTGGCCAGCCTTTCGGCAATGGTGCCGTTTATCAGGTCCCGCGCCGCATGGCGCGGAACCGAGATCGCTGATATCGGATGCATGCATCGCAGCCCGCCTATACCCCATTCTGAGTCAATCGCTTGTCGAGGATGGCATCTTCGTGCCGCCGATCACGCCCGGGTCAACGCCAGTCCATTCCCCGCAAACCCGCAGCCCGGTCGATCGTCCGCGACGCTTGCGGATTTCTCTATATTTCATATTTCCGTCAATTGACATAGATCAAGGTGCCCCGCCGCTCCCGGCGTCATGAGGTCATGCGGACCATCACCGGCGGGCTTCATGACAAGTAGAAACGGCATCGAGGTCGCAGCCCAGCGCGACACCAGCACCGCCTTTCCGGCCGAGGTCGCCCGATGTCACAAGGCAAATCGGAATAGGGCATTGGTGGTCACGGTTGCGGCAGGCGATCCTGGCAAGGCTCCGCCAGCAAAACAGCTTGCGTGACAACGGCGTCCGTGCCGTTCGGACAATGACGGCGTCGGCTGCTGGGGAACCGTGCGGGAGGATCGGCGGTGTTGCATGATGCCGTTGTCGGCACAGCGGTCTATGCGTCAGCATGGTTCGTGTTCGGCGCAGCGCATTCCCTGCTGGCACGCGAGGTGCCGAAGCAGACTCTGCGTCACCGCTGCGGACGCGCCATGCGGTTGATTTGGAACCTGATCGCGCTGGTTCAGTTTGCCCTGGTGATCATGGTCGGCCGAACCGTGGTGCCGGACATCGCCTGGCCGCACCCGACAGCGGTGCTTGCAGTGCAGGTTGTGCTCGGCACGCTTGGTGCGGCAGTACTGCTCGCTTGCGGCCGGAGCTACGACCTATGGCGTTTCGCCGGAATCACACAGATCCGGCATGCTGGAGAAGATGACGAAGATCCATTCTCGGCGCGCGGCCCGTTGGCTTATATCCGCCATCCGCTCTACGCCGGCTCGGCCCTGGTGCTCCTGGCATTGGTGCGCGACCTGCGCTCGGCGGAGACGGCTGTTTTCGCCATTCTCTACATCCTTATCGGCCTGCGCTTTGAGGGAGCCGCGCTGCTGCGGCGCCTCGGCCCGGCCTATGCCGCCTACCGCTCCCGAGTTCCTGCGCTGTTGCCATGGCGCGGACGTGCGTGGCCGCGCGGCGCCTCTGACGGCGATGTCTGATCCCCGAAAGGAACTTTTCATGCCTCTATCACCGCGCAGCGTCGCGCATGCCCTCTGTCGGGCCGTCGGCCTCCTTGGTTTGGCTGCCGGCAGTGCACGAGCGGCTGAGCCGTTGGTATCGGCCGCCTGGCTCGCCACACAAGCCACCAACCGGCATGTGATGGTGCTGGATATCCGCCCGGCCGACGAACATCTGGCCGGCCACATTCCGGGCGCCGTTTCGGCCGACTTCGCAACCACCGGATGGATGGTTCCCGGACCCGGCGGCGCCGCCGGTGCGCTGCCACCGGTGGAACGAATCGCCGCGACGATCGGCGCGCTCGGTGTAGGTGATGCCGATCAGGCGGTGATCGTTGCCGACCAGTTCCCGGCCGCGGCGCGGGTTTACTGGACCTTCAAGGTGCTCGGCCACACTGAGGTTTCCATCCTTGACGGCGGCTGGCACGGCTGGACCGGGCCGGTCGAGCACGGACCGGCGATGCGCAAGCCCGCGGTCTTCACCCCGCATTACAACGCCGAGTTGCGCGCCGAACTGCCAGAAGTCCAGGCGGCGGTCGCCGGCAGCGGCGCCGCGCTGGTGGACGCACGCCCAATGTCGCAGTGGAGCGGCGCCGCCAAGTCGCCGGTCGTACGCGCCGGAGGCCATCTTCCCGGCGCGCTTTCGCTGGACCAGGGCATGGCGCTGACGGCGGACGGACGCCTGAAGTCCCGCAACGAACTGGCGGTGTTGTTCGCGCCGGCCAGCGCCAAACCCGCGATCGTCTATTGCAACGCCGGCTATCTTTCCGCGACTGACTGGTTCGTGCTCTCCGAGGTGCTGCAGCGTCCGGGCATGAAGCTGTACGACGGGTCGATGTCGGAATGGACAGCCGACCCGTCCCGCCCGGTCGCGCGGTGAACGAACCCGCTGCCAGGTTGCCCGTGCAGCCGGATGCTTTGGTTCGGGCCGCCGCCGTGTCCTTGCTCCTGGCGGCTGGCTTGCCGCTGGTGCGGAATGGCGCCTGGTCCTTCGTGGCGCTGCTGGGCGTGGCGGTGACGCTGGGCGGGGTCTTTCAGGCTACCGCTTTCGGCTATGCGTCCGCTTTCCGGGCCTGGATGACGCGCGGCGACGGGTCCGGCTTGGCGGCGGGGCTGCTGGTCGCGGCGGTGGCGGCGCTGGTGATCGTGCCGGTATCGACGCTCGCCGACGGCTATGGCGGGTATGTCCAGCCGCTCGGCCTGCCCGTGGTGATCGGGGCAGCGCTGTTCGGACTTGGCATGCAGTTGGGCAACGGCTGTGCCTCCGGCGCGCTGTATGGGGCCGGCGGCGGGTCGCGGCGGATGTGGGTGGTGCTGCCGTTCTTCTGCGCCGGCGGCCTGCTCGGCAGCCTGATCCTGCCGGCCGCACTCCAGCTGCCGACGCTGCCGCCGGTGGGTCTTGGCAAGGTGCTGGGGCCATGGGGCGGACTGGCGGCAACCCTGGCACTGGCGGGCGCACTGGCGGCGCTGCTGCTGCGTCGAGGCCCCTGGCCCAGCGCAGTGCAGGTGCGGCCGGCGGTGGCGATCGGCACCCTGGCGGCTCTCGCGTTCCTGCTTTCCGGGTATCCCTGGGGCGTGACGACCGGGCTGACGCTGTGGGGCGCCAAAGTTGCAAGTGCCGTCGGCGCTGATCTCACCGGGAGCACCTATTGGTCGCGGGACGGGCCGCGGCAGGATCTGGCCGGATCGGTGCTGCGCCAAGCGTCATCGCTGATGGATATCGGGTTCATTCTTGGCGCGACGCTCGCGGCTGCGTGGCGGGGAGGGTTCCGGGGGCACGCCTGGCCATCGCGGCGTGGCCTCGCCGCAGCGGCGGCCGGGGGCTTGCTGATGGGGATCGGCGCAAGGCTGGCGTTTGGCTGCAACATCGGGGCGATGGTGGGCGGCATTTCGTCGGGCAGCCTGCATGGGTTCCTGTGGTTTTTCGCCGCTCTCCCCGGATGCTGGCTCGGCATCCGGCTGCGACCCTGGTTCATGGAACGCTCCAGCGTTTCTGTCGCGGGGACCGTACCTGGCTTTGGCTCGCCCTGAGAATTTCATACTTGCGTGAATGGACAAATTGCCTCAGTTGCGGCAGCGACGGGCAACGGGCCCGACACTGGGGACGAGGTTGCACATGCAAGAACGAATGGCGAAGGTCGGTGCACTGGCGATGCTGGCGGTGGTGGCAGGAAGCAGCCTCGGCGCCGCGCCGGCCCAGGCGCAGCCGGACGATTTGACGGCGCGCAGCCGGGCACTGGCGGCAGAGTTCCAGGACAATCTGCGCGGCCAGCACGTGGGAGCGCTGAAGACCGGCGGACCGCTGCTGGCGCTCGATGTCTGTCAGAAGGCGGCCCCGGCGATCGCCCAGGAGGTCGGCGCCCGCGCCGGTGCCAGGGTCTGGCGCACCAGCATGAAGGCCCGCAATCCGCGCGGCGCACCCGATGCCTGGGAGCGCACGACGCTGGAGCAGTTCGCCGCACGGCGCGCCGCCGGCGAGGACCCCGCCACCATCGAGGCTTCCACCCGCACCGCCACCGGCTTTCGCTACCTGAAGGCCATTCCGATGGCAGCTGAGCCATGCGGGCAATGTCACGGCACCCACATCGCACCCGAGGTCGCCGCGAAGATCGCCGCGCTCTATCCGCAGGACCACGCCACCGGATTCGTGCCGGGCGAGTTGCGCGGCGCCGTCTCGATCACCTGGCCGGCCCAACGCTGAGCGAGCAGGCGCGCGGTCCGGTGTCCCGGATCGCGCGCCGTACCGCCCGACCTGGCTTACGGGCTGCGCGGCGGTGCGCCACCGCCCATCCCACGGCCCATGCCACCACCCATGCCCCGGCCCATCCCCGGCCCCATGCCCGCGGCCGGTCCGATCAGCCCGGGCAGCGACGTGGCGGCCGTGGTCCGCGGCTCCGGCGTGAGTTCCGGCAGCAGCTTCTCGGCCGCCTCATGCACGATCCGGTGCGCCTCGTCGCGGGAAGCGAACATGCCGTTCATCATGTCCTGGCGCTCCTGCCAGGTGGCGGTCTGCATCTTTTCGAAGACGCTGGCGTGCATCGCCTGCATCTGCATGGCCATCCCCTGCACCGTCTCGGCATACTCGCCCCAGGGCTTCTCCTGGGCCGGCGTGATTGCGAGTTCGGTCTTCAACCCGGCGAGGTAGGTGGCCGGATCGTTCATTCCGCGGCCGAAGCCAGGGCCGCGACCGGCACCCGGGCCGGCACCGCCCATCATGCCCGGACCCATCGGCTGGGCAGCCGCAACCCCGGCCAGCATCGCGCCGGCCGCGCCGAGAACGAATCGTCGGTTCATTGCTTGCATGGAACTCTCCGTTTCTGTCACGCGGTTCGGGCGACCCCGTTGCCAGGGAGGAGCGCCCGAACCGCGATCCGCCCTTCCCGGCAATACTCGCCCTTCGCCGTGCCTGCCGCAGGTCTTGGCCGGGCGTCTCTTGGCTCGGTGTCGAGGGCTCGCATTCGATTATTACCCGGCTGCGGCAAATCGCACCCTTCGGTTTGCTACCCCGATCCGGAAGAGCGGTGTGTGCAGCGCTGGAAGGCTGGCAGATGTCGATCCTGCGAAGCTGTCCGTAACGCATTGTATACGGCGAGAATGTCTGGTCGCCGAGTGCTTTGCAATGCGCGGTCGTAAAGCGCGACATTCTCGATTTCGCCCTGGACGCTGGCGACGCAAGCCGCGTGAACGCTCGAAAAACGAGGCGCTTTTCCTGCCCGGCAATTGGCGGGTGGCGAAATGCTATATTTTTCGAACAAATTGAGAAGCGCCACAGCGTGGCGCGCCTCTGCCATGACAATATTGATGAACGGCCGTACCTCGCCGAAATCGCGGATAACCTGCGCATAGGTTTCCTGCGACTTATATTCGTCATCAAGTGTCTCGGAGAGGGCGTTGATTTCAACGCCGTTGAGCATCTGACTGGAAATCAGGACGGATACTCCTTCAAGATGCGCCCGCCCCTTCGGACAAGCAACATGCACTATATATACTTCTCCAGACACACATAACTTCGGAAACTACTCAGCCCGATCGGTGCTGCGAACGGCGCCAGCAGCAGATGGCCGAGCCGGCCGGCCGACAGGACGACCGCACCGACCATCACCCCAGCCATCCGGCGATGGCATCCAGCTTCGGCAGGCCGCCCGCGTGCACCACCTTGCCATCCACCACGATCCCGGGCGTGGAGGCGATGCCCCAGGCAGCGATCGCCGCGTAGTCGGTGACCTTCTCCAGGCGGATGGTGACGCCGAGGCGCGCTGCCTCCTGCTCCAGCATGGCAGCGGTCTGCTCGCAGCGTTTGCAGCCCGAGCCAAGCACCTTCACGTCCTTCATCGTCATTCTCCGGCTTACAGGGGCAGCGCGTTGAACAGGTAGCCCACCGCGACGATGCCGATGCCGACCACGCCGACGAACACCGCGATCAGCCGAAGCGTCAGCACCTTGCGCAGGATGATCATTTCGGGAAGCGACAGCGCGGTGACGGCCATCATGAAGGCGAGCACAGTGCCGAGCGCGGCCCCCTTGCCGAGCAGCGCCTCGACTACCGGCACGATGCCCGCTGCATTCGAATACATCGGGATGCCAACAGCGACTGCCGCCGGCACCGACCACCAGGACTCCGCGCCCATGATGCTCGCAAGCGCGCCGGTGGGCACGAAGCCATGTATGAGGGCGCCGGCGGCAATGCCCGCCAGCATCCAGGGCCAGACCCGGCCGACGATGTCGCGCATCGCCTCCAGCCCGGCGCGCACGCGGTCGGCGACCGTAAGTGCGACGGGCGGCAGTGCCGCCGCGCCGGTGCGCAGGTCACGCACCCATGCCTCCAGCCAGTGCTCCAGGTGGAGGCGTCCGATTACCCAGCCCGCCGATATCGCGACGCCAAGTCCTACGCCGAGATAAAGCAATGCGACCTGCCATCCGACCAGGGCGAACAGCAGGCCGAGGGCGATCTCGTTGACCATCGGCGCCGCGATGAGGAATGAAAAAGTCACTCCGAGCGGAACGCCGGCGCTGACGAAGCCGATGAACAGCGGCACGGCGGAGCAGGAGCAGAACGGCGTCACCACACCGAGCGATGCGGCCAGCACGTTGCCAACGCCCTCGCGCCGCCCGGCGAGCATTGCCCGCGTGCGCTCCGGCGAGAAGAAGCTGCGCACCACGCCCATGCCGAAGACGACGAGCGTCAGCAGCAGCAGTACCTTGGGCGCGTCATAGAGAAAAAACCGCGCCGCCTCCGCCATGCGGGAGCCGGGTGCCAGCGGCAGCAGGTCCGCCGCCCAGTTGGAGGCCGGCACGAGCTGGCTATAGATCAGGCCCCACGCGAGCAGCCCCGCTCCGGTGCCCACCAGCCAAGGCCAGGCAGGCGGCTCGTCGGCCAGCCCCACCAGGGGGGGCACCTCGGGAATTGCCGATTGAGGACACATACCAACCTCTCGGGTGTGGTTTGGTGCTTGGCAAGCGCGCACCGGCATGACCGGCCGGATAATGCCCGCGTGATAAGATATATCTTTAGTAGAACGCCCGGCCTGGAGCCATGCCAAGATTCCTGAACAGCATTGCGGCCGGACAGACCCCGGTGATCCCGGCCTGCAGCAGGTTCAGCCCCACGAACCCGGTCAGCAGCAGAAACCACGGGCTGACCCAGACGGTCAGCGCCAAGCTGACCAGCACCATCCCCCCGGCGAAAGACAACACGGTGCGATCGATGTTCATGTCACGGTCTCCCTTGCATGCGCGGCAAGATTGGCTTCGGTCCAGGAGACGATTGCAGCCGCCCCGCGGGCGCCGGTGCTCTGCGCCAGCACGGCGCCGTCGCGGAACAGGACCAGTGCGGGGATGCCGCGTAGGCCGAGCCGCGCGACCATCGCCTGCGCAGCATCGGCGTTGAGCTTCAGGAGCCGCACGCCTGGCTCCAGTTGCGCGGCGGCGCTGACGAATTCCGGCGCCATACTGCGGCACGGGCCACACCAGGGCGCCCACACATCGAGCAGCACCGGGATGTCGCTGTTGTGAAGGTGTCGTTCGAGTTCCTGCTCATCGACGTCGGCCGGCTTGCCGGCGAACAGCCGAGCGCGGCAGGTGCCGCACACCGCCTGTCCGGTGGGGCGGTCGCGCCCGACGCGGTTCACCGCGCCGCAGGCGGGGCAGACGGTTCGGAAGGGGGATGCCATGGAATTTCCATCAACGGCAGGGCTTGATCACTACCTCATATTTGCGTATTAACGCAACTATGAAAATGCAGATCGCGCTATTGTGGTTGGCCCTCCTGCTGAACGTCCCGCCCGTCCTCGCGCAGGCCGCGCCGGCGGAGTTCGTCGTGCGCGCCGAGCCGATCGCCGACGAGAAAGCGGCGTTCGCGACGGTCGAGAGCCTCAACGTGGTGCCGGCCCGGGCGCGCATCGGTGGCACCGTGGCCACACTCACCGTACGCGACGGCGATGGCGTGCAGCAGGGCCAGGTGATCGCCGTGGTCGGCGATCCCAAGCTCGCGTTGCAGATGGCGGCGCTGGATGCACAGATAGCCGGCGCGCAGTCGCAACTGGCGCAGGCGCAGTCCGATCTCTCCCGCGCCGAGACGCTATTCCGTCAGGGCTCCGGCCCACGCGTGACGCTCGACCAGGCGCACACCGCCGTTGATGTCGCCACCAGCACGCTGCGCGCCCGTACCGCCGAGCGCGCGGTGATCCGCCAGCAGATGACCGAGGGCGAGGTGCTCGCCCCGGCCACTGGTCGTGTGCTGGACGTGCCGGTGACGCGCGGCACCGTGGTGCTGGGCGGCGACACGCTGGCCACCGTCGCCGAGCGCGCCTACGTGTTGCGGCTGCGGGTGCCGGAGCGGCACGCCGCCTTCCTGAAGGCCGGCGACCCGGTGCGCATCGACACCGCCGATCTCGGCGGCCACGGGCCGGGCTTCGGCCGTACCACCCTTGTCTATCCACGCATCGAGGAAGGCCGCGTAGTGGCCGATGCGGTGGTGCCCGATCTGCCCGACGCCTTCGTCGGCGCGCGCCTGCGGGTGTGGATCGCCGCCGGCACCCGCGCGGGGCTGGTCGTGCCCGACCAGTTCCTGGTCACCCGTTTCGGGCTGGATACGGTGCGGCTGCGTCGTGACGGCGGCATGGCGGAGGTGCCGGTGCAGCGCGGCCAGCCGCATCCGACGCCGCAACTGGCGGACGGCATCGAAATCCTCTCGGGCCTGCGCGACGGCGACGTGCTGGTGAAGCCATGACCCTCGGCCTGTCCGGCCGGCTGACGCGCGCTACGATCGCCTCGAAGCTGACGCCGCTTTTTCTGCTCGCCGGGCTGGCCGCCGGGCTGATCGCACTGATGGCCATTCCGCGCGAGGAAGAGCCGCAGATCAGCGTGCCGATGGTGGACATCGCGGTGAGTGCCGACGGGCTGCGCGCCGCGGATGCCGCCGAGTTGGTCACCAAGCCGCTGGAGATCATCGTCAAGGCGATCAAGGGCGTCGAGCACGTTTACAGCCAGACACAGGATGACCGGGTGATGGTGACGGCGCGGTTTCGCGTCGGCACCAGCCAGGACGAGGCGGTGCTGCGCGTGCATGACCGCATCCGCGCCAATCTCGACCGCATCCCGCCGGGCATCCCCGAGCCGCTCGTGCAGGGCCGCGGCATCGACGACGTGGCGATCGTCACGCTCACTCTCTCGCCGCGGCCGGAGGCCGCAGCGCGCTGGAGCGGCCCGGACCTGCACCACCTGGCGATGAAGCTGCAGGCCGAGCTCGCCAAGGTCGAGGATGTCGGGACTTCCTACATTGTCGGCACCGGGCTGGACGAGATCCGGGTCGAGCCGGACCCGGAAAAGCTCTCGCTGTTCGGGGTGACGCTGCAGCAACTGGTGGCGAAGGTGCGCGACGCCAACCGCTCCTTTGTCGCCGGGCATGTGCGCGCGGACGGTGCCATCGCCACCGTCACCGCCGGGCAGACGTTGCAGGGCGTGCCGGATATCGGCCTGCTGCTGCTCACCGCGCGCGATGGGCGGCCGGTCTATGTGCGCGGCGTGGCGCGCGTGGTGGTGGGACCGGGCAGCGGCGAGGCGCGCGTGTGGTCGGTGACGCGCGGCCCGGACGATCCGCTGCGCGCGCCGGCGGCGACGCTGGCGCTGGCCAAGCGGGCGGGCGCCAACGCGGTGGTGGTGTCGCAGGCGATCCTGGACCGGCTGGCGACGTTGCGCGGGCGGCTGCTGCCGGACGACATCGCGGTGGAGGTGACCCGCGACTATGGGCGCAGCGCCAGCGACAAGGCCGACGAGTTGCTGTTCCATCTCGGCCTGGCAACGCTGTCGATCGTCGCGCTGATCGGGCTGGCGATCGGCTGGCGCGAGGCGGTGGTAACGCTGGTGGTGATTCCCACCACCATCCTGCTGACGCTGCTGGCCGCCCACCTGATGGGCTATACGATCAACCGGGTCAGCCTGTTCGCGCTGATCTTCTCCATCGGCATCCTGGTCGATGACGCCATCGTGGTGGTGGAGAACATCGCCCGCCACTGGGGCATGGACGACGGGCGCAGCCGCATGCAGGCGGCAATCGAGGCAGTCGCCGAGGTCGGCAACCCGACGGTGATCGCCACGCTGACCGTGGTCGCGGCATTGTTGCCCATGCTGTTCGTGTCCGGGCTGATGGGGCCGTACATGGCGCCGATCCCGGCGGTTGCCGCGGCGGCCATGCTGTTTTCCTTCGTCGTCGCGATGGTGGTCGCGCCCTGGCTGATGCTGAAGCTGGCGCCGCGCGAAGGCAGCCGCGTGCGGCATGGCGAAGGGCGGCTCGGGTGGCTGTATCGGCGCGTCGCCGGGCCGCTGCTGGCGAGCCGGTTTCGCGCGTGGGTGTTCCTGCTCGGCGTGGGCGGGGCCACGCTGGCGGCCTGTGCGCTGTTCTACACGCAGGACGTTACCGTCAAGCTGCTGCCCTTCGACAACAAGCCGGAGTTGCAGGTAGTGCTGAACCTGGCCGCCGGCGCCAGCCTGGAAGACACCGAGCAGGCATTGTTCGCCGCATCCGGCATTGCCTTCGCCCTGCCGGAGGTACGGACGGTACAGGCGCAGGCCGGCACCGCCGCGCCGTTCAACTTCAACGGCCTGGTGCGGCATTCCTATCTGCGCAGCCTGCCGGAGCAGGGCGACTTGCAGATCAACCTGGCGCCACGATCGGAGCGTTCACGGGCGAGCCACGCGATCGCGCTCGACCTGCGCCAGCGCCTGCGTGCCCTGAAGCTGCCGGTCGGGGCAACATTTCAGGTGGTGGAAGTGCCGCCCGGTCCGCCGGTGCTGGCCACATTGCTTGCGGAAATCTACGGTCCCGATGCCGCGACACGCCGCGCCGTGGCGGAGGAAACGAAAAAGCTGTTCCGCGCCGTACCGTTCATCGCCGATGTGGACGACAGCTATGGCCTTCCGCGCCCGCGGCTGCGCATCGCCGTCGACCAGGACGCCATCGAACATTTCCGCGTCGAGCAGAGCGACGTGTACGACACGGTGCAGACGCTGTTCGGTGGCCTGCGGGTGGGCACCTCGCATCGCGGCGCGGAGCGTGACCCGATCGACATCGTCATCGGCCTGCCGAAATCCGCTCTGGCCTGGGGCGAGCGTCTGGCGGCGACGCCGGTGCCGGCGAACACGCTGCCGGGCAGCCGGACCGTGGTGGAACTCGGCCAGGTCGTGCATGGCGCCAGCGAGGCCGGCTCGCCGGTGCTGTTCCGCAGGGACGGGCGCTACGCCGACCTCATCACGGCGGAACTAGCCGGCACCTTCGAGGCACCGATCTACGGCATGCTGGCGGTGGACAAGCTGGTCGCGGCGCATGACTGGGGCAATCTGCCGCGTCCTGACATCCGCCTGCGCGGCCAGCCCGACGACGAGTCCCGGCCGGCGCTGCTGTGGGATGGTGAATGGGAGATCACCTATGTGACCTTCCGCGATATGGGGGCAGCCTTCGGCGTCGCATTGCTGGGCATTTATGTGCTCGTGGTTGGGCAGTTCCGCAGCTTCCTGGTGCCGCTGGTCATTCTGACGCCGGTGCCGCTGACGCTGATCGGCATCGTCGCCGGGCACTGGCTGTTCGGCGCGCCGTTCACCGCGACCTCGATGATCGGCTTCATCGCGCTGGCCGGCATCATCGTGCGCAATTCCATCCTGCTGGTGGATTTCGTGCGCCACGGCGCGGGCGCGGGCAGAACGCTGCGGACGATCCTGCTCGACGCCGGCGCCACCCGGTTCCGGCCGATCCTGCTGACCGCGCTGTCGGCGATGATCGGGGCGGCGACGATCCTGACCGACCCGATCTTCCAGGGCCTGGCGATCTCGCTGCTGTTCGGACTCGCCTCGTCCACCCTGCTCACCGTGCTGGTGGTGCCGGCGATCTACGTCGTGCTGCGCGACGCCAACGCCGTGCCGCACGCGAATTGAAGGAAGCCCGTTGATGTTTTCACGTCTTCGCGCCCTGTTTGGCGGCCCACGCAAGACCGCCGCGACGCATCGCCCGGCCGATCTGCACAGCCTGCTCGCGGCCGATGCGCCACTGCTCGTCGTCGATGTGCGCGAGCGCTCCGAGTTCGGCAGCTTCCATATCCCCGGCGCGGTCAACATCCCGCTCGGCCAGGTGGCCGCGCGGGCAGCGGAGCTTGCCGCCCACAACCGGCCGGTTGTGCTGGTCTGCCTGTCCGATATGCGCTCACGCCGCGCCGCGGCGCAGTTGCTGCATGCCGGTCTGCCTGACCTGGCCATCCTGCACGGCGGGACGGCCGCATGGGTGCGGGAGGGATACCAGATAGAGGCCGGATCGTGACCAATGCCGACCGGCCACCGCAGGGAATCCTGAGCCGCGCGGGCCGAAATCCGCTTAGCAGATGCCCGTGCCGGCGCAGAACATGCCGTGCAGCGTTTCCAGGATGGTACGCACGCGGTCGGAGGCGATGCGGTAGTAGATGGTCGTCGCCTCCCGCCGCGTCGCCACCAGTCCTTCCTCGCGCAGCGTGGCCAGATGGCGCGACAGGTTGGACTGCGTGAGGCCCAGACGGCGGCTGAGTTCACCCGCAGAAATCTCACCCTCGACCAGCGAGCACAGCACCATCAGCCGGTGACGGTTGGCGATCGAGCGCAGAAACGACTCGGCCGCGACCGCATGCGCCTCCAGGTCGCCGGCCGGAGATGCCTCGATCACGTCCTGCTGTGTACCATCGAATTGTTCTCCCTGCGGGCCCCGCTCCGGGCGATGGGCACGAAAAATCATGTGACACGATATTTCATACTGTAGCCATAAAAGAAATTTGGCGCAAGAAAACTCCCGCGGCAAAGTGTTGACTGGAACACGCGGCTGGACGGATTAAGGCCGCAAGCGCTTGGTTCGTGCCGGATACGTGTTTATGCCGCCATACGGATTTTGCCGGGTAGGAGCAACAAGCCATTGCGGGACAACCATTTTCCTGGGAAAAGCCCGGCATAATCAAAGGGTGGCCAGGAACGCCATGACCTCATCGTCGGCACGGTGGCGAGCGGTCATACCAAGCATTCGGCGCCAGCTTCTCGGTCGTCCGCTCCTTGGCCGCCAGGAAACGGTTACCGATTGTGCAGATGCCGCGCCGGGCAAAAGCGCCGCTGATCCGGGCGTGCGACGCGCAATGATCGGACGCACTCGGCAAAATCCGGATGGCAGCATGAACCAGTTGAACGGTGCCCCTGCTGGCTCAACCCGGTGGCGGCGCCTGGATCAGTTCCAGCAAGGCCGCTTCCGCCCGTGAACGATGGCGGTCGCCGTGGCGCAACACAGTGAACCTGCGCTCGGGAAAAGCT